>Ga0268261_10001705_pt1 | contig 15348 bp, 9 predicted proteins | sample TergutNc150P1_FD_190353 | JGI IMG/M metagenome (GOLD analysis project Ga0268261, IMG submission 190353) | Nasutitermes corniger P1 segment gut microbial community from laboratory colony in Florida, USA - Nc150 P1 (SPAdes) (version 2) | ecosystem: Host-associated > Arthropoda: Insects > Digestive... | reverse complement strand
GTCGTTGTGTATGATCTAGAAACATCAAGAATGGTTGCTCCATATATATATATGACATTATTAGCCTAAAGGTTAATAATTTAACCCTTATCCTGCTAACGTGGCGAAAATGGTGAGCTCCTAATAATGCCAGCAAATAGCAGATGGGATTTAATTCAGGCTTTTAAGGGTTAACACTATTGGTTCAAGAAACAGTTTGTATAAAATGCAGCTTTATATTAGTCTAAAGAAGAAATATTAATATTTTCATATACTCCAACTAAATTTCTTTAATTGTGGTCAAATAAGTCTCTTTCTCAGTCCATTTCAATGTCTGTACAATATATTATATTAAATAATTTTCATTTGTTACATTATATACAGGTCTTCAATTTCTAACAACCATTTTGAACAGAAGTCTTGATGTCATCCTAGTAACAGGACTCTACCTTACAAAGCAGTAACCAACAGCAACTGCAGTCATATCAATGCATGACAGAGCAGTGTCACTTGTTTCATTACAATATCATCATGTATACAATAATGCTCATCATGTTCCTAGTCAACTACAATGGTAAAAACACAACAAACTTAGTATTACCCTCCCCTCATATCTGACAAAAGGACATTAATACTTTGTGTTGCTGCAAAATTCCAATTACAGCATAAATACATCTTATAACCATCCAATGGGAAGTACATTAAGTTTTTACAAGTTTCTATTTGTACTGGGTTTACACTTCCACCCAATGTTCTCTCCTATTCTAATTGTCAGGAACCATGTCGCACTCCAGTGTGGAAATCAAACATCATTCTCAAACATACACTAATTATGAAAACAATGACAAGCCTATGGAATTACAAGGTCCTTCATTTTCAAGACCATCATTTACACAATACCATATACACAAAGTTTTTTTAAACCAACAGCTTAAATTTTTCAGTACGATTAATGGTATACTTCAACCAAGAACCCAACATGAAACAGATCTGCTGGCAACTAGCATTCCCACATCCAAGCTCCAAGACTTCATCAATAATTTATCAATAGGTATAGATATTATATGAAAAATATACATTTCAGTAGGCTTGAACATAATACCTTACCTCCTTATGTTTTATATGCCAACATTTCAACCTGGTAAATAGCTGGCAGTGGGCCTGGTAGCTCAGACGGTATAGCGACTGACTACGGGCTGGACGGTCTGGGGATCGAATCCCGGAGCGGGCGAGATTTTCCGCCCATCCAGACCAGCCCTGGGGGCCTACCCAGCCTCCTGTACAATGGGTACCGGGTCTTTCCCAGGGGGTAAAGTGTGGCCAGGGCGTGACACTGACCCCTCACCCCTTTCTAGTGCTGAGGTCTTGGAAGAGTAGAGCTATACGTCTACCCCCCTCTGGGCAACAACCGGGCCTGTAACGGGGTTACTTTACTTTAAATAGCTGGCAACTCAGTATTCTCCACATCCACAAAAATCACACATTATCCTTAGCATGCAGCTAGGTTTCAATGAAATACTGTGAGATACACTTAAGGCATAGATGTTAATTTACAGTTAATGTACCAAAACAAATAAAACAGAGTCCTGAAATATGTTCTTGTAACATACTTTGCTAATTAGGTCTGACAAACTATAATGCGGGTACAGTTCAAATTCTCTGTCTAATTAAGTAAATCAGATATTCTTTTCTTTAAACACATGCACTTCTACAGACCTATATTATTCAAAATTTTGGACTAACCACATTATGGGAGGACTAAGTGCACATGTTACATGTGAAGGCCAAAATCCAGGCACTGTAAACAAGAGCCAGCTATTCTTTACAACAGCCAGGTGGCCTGGATAATGTTAGGTAGTCAAGAGTAACAGAGTCTTCATATTGTATATCTTCTGTGCAACAAGTAATATACAGATAAAATTTATTCCAACTTATTGCACACTTTATACCATATGTAAGTTACTCCAAAATGTTTTGGCTAACATGTGTAGCCATCTTCAGGGAGTACACAAAGAGTTCAAGTTCAGTTGAGCAAGTAACACTGTTGAAGAGTAAGGTTAACTGTACATTTAAAACTTAAATTACAATGTGTGCATACAAAACAGGCAACAATGTTAAAGATAACAGGAGACAGTAATATTATCAGTAATTTTTTTTTTTTTTGCATCCAAGCTTCTTCGTTTTTAAATCAGCTGAGAAGTTCTGTATGCAGCAGCAAATCTGCATATGCATTAAACAGTCACTGTATGGAGTGTTCATTTGATGCATAAACAATTTGCTCTGCTTTCTGTGTACTCCCTGAAGATGGCTACATGTTAGCTGAAACATACTGAGTAATACACATATCATACTGTGTGTGGTGTTGAAATAAATCTTAACTGTATATTAACAGAGTTTATTTTGGTCTCCATTGAGCTAATATTATGATTTACCATTAGTGCTTGGCCAATGTCACTTCTGTGCATATGCGATCCACTTTTGCCAAAAACCAGTGAGGTCTGATCCCTACCCAGTGTTTGACTAACCTGTGTTCCACATTTCACAAGTCTTGCAATAGCAGTGTGGTAAAATGAAAGGTCCATGAGACATTCAATAGTCTACCCTCTGCAAAGTGAGAAGGCAATTTAATGTATCTGAACAGTTTGTAATCTATTATGAACATAATAATGTAACAAAACCATAACAAATGTAAAATATGCCTGGGCATGAACAGTACACTGTAAACACATACAGAGGGCATGGAGGTCAAGGTCCACACTGCAGGTGCTTTAATTTGATGCTCATTCCACTAGATGGTAGGCTTGGTGGGTCCTACAGCCAGTCTGCAAATGGAAAAGAGAAACATCCCTGACCTTGCCAAAAATCAAATCCTATTCATCTGGTCTGTAGCCAGTCAGTTTACTGACTGAGTTACCACAGTGCAAAAAAACCATTAAACACCTACAATAAGCACGTACAGTGGGTCTGTACATGTAAGAGTGACACACACTCACATTTCCTTAAAACAAATTAACAAAATAAATACAAATGCATTTTAAACAAAGAACAAGTCCTTCCACAATATTTTTGGTCTACATAATAAACTGTCATAACAAATAGATGTTTTTACATCCTGAAATACACCACAACATGTACAATATGATACAAATTACCACAGCTGTGGCACCACTTTTACCCAACATTTCAGGTGAAAAAAATAAATATTTTTCCAATGCACAACAAACATATTACAAAAATAACTTTCTGCACTAATTACAGTCTCACCTTTATTACTTGCACAGAGATTAGTGGTACTGTCACATATGGAAACTGTAGTACTATTTTGTCTGCTTTAATTAAAACACATACTGTAAAATATTCATCAGTGGAATAAATTATATGAAAAGCATGACAAACAAAAACATGTTCTGATTGTAGGTGGCGTGATTTGTAGAACATTAAAAAAGACCACATTTTGCATGCAATATACATGCACATAAACATGGCACACAGCAATAAGATATTACTGTTCCAAGCTACAGATCACAACTGCTGAAAAACACAACGCCCAACTTTCAGTTCTTATGAATGATGTGTTATAGATGAAATCATTAAATTTTATTCATATCAGTACATAACAGCTGATGCAATATCAGGTACTTTAAAGACTTCAAGCCCAAGATCCTTATCTCTTTGCATGTTATTCAACATCCCCATACACTTTATGGTTCACATTAAACCTTCATAATTACATATATGTAAACATAACCACGTACAGTGGGAAATATGAGCACCTAGATTTTTAAATTTCATCCTCTCTAGCAGCAGTCAAAGAAGAAGACACACTTGTCTTGACTATTACAAAAATGGTGACATCACTAAGTTTAGGCCTACTGTGTAAACCCAGTCACTCTTGCTTACCTTCTGCATTGTTTAGGGGGAAAAAACATACAAGCATGTTTGGAAGTATACAAACCAGAAACAAAATAAATCAACATTTATCATATTTATATGCTTATCCAGTTCGTAACTTCAGTACATTTAAATACAAGCATATGCCTGATACATTTTACACCATCACTTCTGTTTCCTTTAAGTTCGACAGTGTTTCAAATTTGGAATGTAACTGTCTTGTGCTACTTTTGTAGCTGATCATAAATATAAAGATCTCATAATATGAGAGGTCATTAATTTCCATGCTACTTGCACCTCTAATGACTAAAAATGCCTATAATGTAAACCTTAGCACTGACATTCTTACGTATCTGCACCCAGCATACCAATTTATAAAAGCCTTCACACTTAATGCATTAGTATGCCCTACCATACTATGTGGTACAGGCACATTAGAATTTGTTACTGTTTACTAATGTTGATGGGATTCAGTAATACAAAAATTTACTCAACAAATGTCAGTAATGTGTATGTTACCAAAGAATATTTTCTGCAAATGTACTCAATAAGATGCAAGTCCTGAAGATCAGGCATACAGAGTTCTATGACAAATCTAGATAACACATCTTCAGGTACAACAATTATACTACAAAACTCAGGCAAACAATGATACAGCAGAAAACTATCAAAATTATTTTATGTGTATCCAATCAAAGTTATCTGCAGGGAATGGCTATGTAGTTCATCTTGCTGTGGTTGTCTAAGTCATTATATTGCAGTAACAGATTGTAATAATGAGCATAAGAAAACCAATGATTTATGAAACAAATAATATTACAGTTTTAATCGCACACGCTAAAAAAAAGTGGTTACAGAAAAGTGACAATAACCCCTCTTCAAATATACGAGATATGGTCATCCCCTGACTCACACTGTCCATCAGCTATTGCCATTCTGCACTTTCATTGTTTCCCCCCAAACCCAATATGCTGCATTAGGGCAAATGTGCAAATTTGTACATATAATGCTGAAGGTGTCGGGTTGCTGAACTACCATGATCTGGAGCTCACGCTTGACCATCTTGAAATTTGGAAGCAAAATACCCTCGAAGAAACTGAGGCACCTAAGCCTAAGGAGAGGACCATGACAATTTCAAATTTGACTGAGGGGCTTGGTCTCCTTGCAGCTGGCATCAAGGTGTCTAAAAGACGCTGGTAAAAACAAACAATGGCAACAACTGGACAAAAATTTATGTGGATGCTTGCTTGCTATGAAGAGATTCTGAAGCAGAAGACAAGGGCTCTACCTTGCCAGTCTTAAGTACGTGACTTCTTCACGCCATCTTCAGGGACTCGTACATTGCCGCCTGCATTGTTGGACAATGGAGATTATGATAAGGCAGATGACCTGTCCACAGTTCAAGAAAGAGTGCCTCCTCCTTAATTCTCACTAGTTTTGTCATTTAATATTTTTAGTAAATTTTCTGTAGGTATGAAAATATTTTTTTCATGGTCAAAACGGATTGTCTGGTACCACTCTCCCCATTTTAACACTGCAAATACCAGAAAATGTGCCTCAACCTGCACCGTCTACTCTAACATCCCTGGTCTTGAAACAATCAATGTAACTTCAGGGGGTGACTGTATTGTAAAACATACACGCTTGTTTCCCTTTATGTTATTCTAACAAGTTGGAAATATGTCATACTTTAATGAACATTACGCTGAAACTGTTGTCTGCCAAAATTATATATATATATATATATATATATATATATTTAACAAAAAAATCTCAAATTTCATTATGGCTTATGTTTGTGTGCTGTAAACACCATAAAGCATGGATCTTCAACCTGTGGCCTGTGGCCACATTTGTAAATTATGTATATAAATACAAATCACACAATAATTTAGGCAGTTACATATACCAATAATTACTTTTCCACGTGTGGCCTGTAAACCAGCACATGATAAGTGGTGTGACCCTATGTCATAAAAAGGCTGGATGCCCACATCATAAAGCCTTTAGTGAAGACCATTCTGGTATGAAGTTGTTTTGAAAACCAACTGAAGGGTTTCCTTAACATGCTTAATTATTAGTCATAAGTGGTATAAGGAAACACACATGACGTAAAACATTAAGTTTCCTCCACCCAAATAACAGAGTCAGCTAGGCACTAGAAGATCAACATCCACAAGCTCACTCTTTGCCTGTGTAATATCAGTTACTTCTGTTTATTTCAATCCGTATATAATGTAATGATCTGGTAATGTACTTGAACTTCCACACAGACAAGACAATTTCCTTTGAAAAAAACAAAGGCAGACATATTCTGTAAATGTGTGCAAGGATTCAAAAGTAACACTCTGAAGAAATCTTTAATCCACAGATTTTTTCAGTAACAAATCTTTAAATGGTCTGCCCAACACAATTATGTTTATTCGAAAAAGTAGCTATATATATTGCAGTCACAACTGAACATCACATTTTTTTAATAAACATAGTTGTTCTGGACGAACCACTTAGAGATTTGTTACTGAATGTTCTATAGCACAACAGCAAGAATTATATCCAATAACAGATTGTTTCAAGTTATTCACTAATACATTACGCTGATGGTGTTGTATGGTTAATTTCAGTGCACATTATTTCTCACTTGCATAGTATACACCAATTTTTAACATAAGAACTTGAAAACCTGTGACACAAAAATCCTTTCAGATGTTCAAAAATCTTCTTTTTCCTGAAGTGTCCTCCTCTGATAATACAAATTTATGGTCTAGGATTCAACATAGCCTTCTTAACTGCAGAAGAAAAGTTTATGTATTGATTTATAGAAACAAGTACAGCGTCTTACAGTACTGAACACTTCTTTACTGTTGGCATATTAATTTATGACTTCATCTGACCAGATTAGAATTTTGTAATCAATATAACATCCAAGAAATGCACTGTGTGTTACACCAATTATTACATAAACCAACTCCTACATGTTTTGGCACCAAGGTGCCATCCTCAGGGAGTCATATAACACAGGGAATGTAAGTAAAAATGCCAATATATGTTCACTCCTCCTTATCTCCTTATAAGAATGAGTTTAATATTAAAATGCATTTTAAGATTTTAATCATTCTTATAAGGGGGAATGAACATATACTGGCATGTCGGCATGCATTGACTTTGCTATATAACTCTCTGAGCATGGTTTCTCGATGCCAAAACATGTAGGAGTTGATTTATGCCATAAATGGTGTACCATAAAGTGCATTTGTTGGATGATATATTGAACGTAATAACGTGCATGGCAGGAATAACATTTAAAAAAATCAGAATTTTTGTAGTCTATAATTACAAAGAACATAACAGGTAAGTAAGTACACTGCTCCAATTCATTCGGAAAAAAAAATTACTTTTAGGATTCCTAATAATTAATGGCAATTGAGCTTGTGACAAAATCTTTATATGGATTATGTCTAACACTCTTCCCATTCAGTTCCACTACTTGGTAAAATATTTTCGTGGATTATGTCTCACAAACTTCCCATGTAGTTCTAACACCTTTTATATCCGGTGTCACAATCTCATTTATTTCTTCCTTTGCTCTTTTTTGCCATTACATGACCTCAATTTTCCCTCAGAAATAACTACCCGAATTTGTCAACTGAAGTGTAAAGTTTGGCAGTATGTCAAAGACACCAGTGCTGACACAATCATCATTCATGAAAGGAATGATTTTCAATAAAATGTGACAATAACAACAGAGCTGGTGTAACTTTCTGTCACAAGCTGTATCACATTGCATCCAAATGTTGATTCCACACATTCAAGACGTGTACCAATACTGGCTCACTGGAAACGCTCCTGTTTTGATGTACATGCCACATAATTTGCAGACATCTTCTTACACAATATCACACTGACATCACGTTACATACTTCAGTGAAATATAAGCCAATATGATTCCCTTTAAGAAATGAATTTTTCTGATGACTTTCAATTCTAATTTAATGTCATTCAAGTGACAGAGTTTGTCTTGGTACATAATTATACTGTATTAATTTCTTAAGGGTTTTACGATTCTCCAACGTTGTAGCAGCAAAACCAGTCACATGATGACATCAGAAGGCCAAGGCAGCAGCATTTTGTGATGCGCACTCACCAACAGTCATTCTATACATAGCCATTTCTGATATTCCATGATAATGAACAAAAGCTGCTGCAATCACTAGCACGTGGAATATCTGATGGCTCTGAAACTGGTCGCAAAGACACCATAAATTAATTACATATTTCTCTGATATTGCCTGTTCACAGAAAACTAATAGAAGGGAATATTCTGATTCCTTCACTTAACAAAAAAAAACAAGAAAGTAATGAAAGTATTAACAACCAGTTGTTAAAAAAAAATGTTAAGCCAAATGAGAGGGTAGCAAAGTGTAGTGATATGTAGTTGGGTGAAGTGAAGTGAAGGTCTTAGTAAGAGGGTGTGTCTATCATTGCTATAAGACATATATCATATGAGGTTTGCTGCTTATATGGCTGTTTTGCTTATCACATTTTTTCATAACAACAACAAAAAATAGTCCACTTTAAACTCCAACAGAAAATGAAGGAAACACTCCTGTCATTTATGGAAATGTCCGTACTGGTTATAGAGTTCATTTTGTGTTTCAAGTTTTCAGGGGGAATTTTTAGTTTGAATACTCCACAATACCAGTGTACTAAGGTCTACACCAATAACACATGGCATTCTTCAACGAAATGAAATGCAGGTAGAACTTACAGGCATGCAGTGAGTAGTGGATAAAACTTTTACTTGTCAAAGATGATTCATTATCAGCACAACAGTTATTGAGTTAAGAAGTTAAATATCAGAAAATCTTCAGTTTCTTGGTTCATTGTTAACAATATCAAGAACACTCTCTGTTATTTTCAAATAAATAATGACACATGTATGATATTTTAATCCTCAGTGCAATAATACGTTATACATACATAAAAATTAAGGGTCAGAATTGATGGTAGTTTTGCAACCATTTTTTATATTACAAGCATTGAATAGAATGCATATTTTTGTGAATTCTGTAAATTCTCATCACAAAGAGGTTATATTACATTAAATTCTGGACTTTTATTTTAGACCTGCTAAATACTATATGTATGATCATGTCATGTATGATGCAGTGCTCACTCTGACATGAGAACATACCCAAATGTCACATTTCCCTGGGAAGAATCTCTCTGGTACCCTCAAAGCATAAAACATTGCACCTAGGATGTACAGACAGCCCATTAGTATCAGCCATCCTAGAGATGCTCTTGACAAGGCATTGAACCACCCCTCAGAGATGGCATAATGGACAGCAGGCACCACTCCACTGAGTCCAAAAACCATGAATACACCTAGGAAAAAAAAAAGCATTAGGGAATAGCAGAAACTGACAGTTGTCTACCTTTAATTAACTTTTCCTCCTCTCTTCCGATACCTCACCCATGTAATAAGCATGATTCATTATGGTATGTAAGGGCAGTGGCGAAAATTTAAATCTGTTACATTCGGCACAGTGACGGGTTTATACAGTACCAGCCCAGTACATTGCAGCCCAAAATACAACAGCACAATTTTGATGTACAAGCACAGGACACACATTCTGTCAGATAATGCTAGTACTTCCACAGGCCTACCTCTGAGGTTATGCTCACCATTTTCTTCTGGAAGGAAAAGTGTACAAAACTGTGTAAACCCATTCACAGTAAAGCACTGTGCCATATATTATGCAGGACAACATTTTCCAGCATATATTTATGCTATATTTGTACTTAATTGCACAGCAGTTCCCCCCCCCCCTTACCCAGCCGAACTACCTTCAACCTACCAGCATACCACCTGCTGCTTAGCTCACTCTCAGTTGGGCTTCTGATTAGTCTACATCATCTAAATTCTGTTTTGGCTCAGGCACCTAAATTTGGTTTGGTGATGATAGAAAGGCAGGCTTGGGTCCCTGACCTGATGTCGTGGGTGTACATAAGTTACATCTGTATTGTGTGTATGTTCATTTTGAGTTATGGAGATTAATATGTGAGTCTAGCTTTCTACCATGACATCAGGCAGGTCAACTCATTTGTGTCACAGGCCAGAAATAAGGATAAGAACCAGCTAGTGTGTATTACATAAATTGTCTCATTGGTTCCCATCTTATGTACCTATTCAGCAAATCATTAAATTTGTTATGTTAGACACACGAGTTGTTCTGCGTACTTGCATCCCTGGTAAGGCTTCCATGGACAGGGGGCAGCACCTATTTTCCAATTACTGTTGTGACAGTAAGAAATTATAAATAATGTTCCATAACATATTGTCACTGTGCTTCCATACAGAACAATACACATTTTACTAAGGACACTCACAAATACTCAAGAATTCCAAGCAGGTTATGAAAGAAACAGCCCATCTTTCACCCACTGGTGTAATTCAACTACATTAGTTAACTGCCATACCATATGTTTCACGGAGCCCAATAAATAAAAAACCCACAAAGTTTAAAACAGGTCATCTTGTGAGCCATAAACTATAGCTATCTCAGAGTACTTTGACATTCATCACATAAATTATGCTCCACTGGAGGTGGAGCATACATATTTGTCAACATGTCTATGTATTCATATGTCTTTACACACTACGGCTGTGAAGTCACCCATGATCTTAGTCTTTTCAATGAACTTATGTTCTATAGCAGGCTCTGGAGCAAAACTCATCCCTGACACTACTCAAGCAGCTCTGATGGTAGTGCAAAACACTCAGCAACAACACATTAAATTTTCATTTTCCACAAAAGGTATTGGAGCACAACATATCTCTGACACTATACAAGCAGCAGCATGGCACAAGTATGTCCATATACAAGAAATAATCTACGAACTGATGATAATGACAATGATTATGGTGGCAGCAGCAATAATAATGGTGGTGATAAGCAAAATGCTGACTGACATTTATCATATTCTAGATAAAAAAAAAAACTGAAAGTACCAGGGTTTGTGGAGTCTTACCTGCACGAAGAGGTCGATACCTAGGCTCACTGAATCTATCCCAGAGAGAGACAATGATGGCAGATACTCCAAGACATATAACAACACTGAGGTAGATGAGCTTTGGTTGGAACTGGCAGTAAAAGCCATAATATAACCATGGAACAAATGATCCCATGATAAGCATTGCTATGCCACAATAATCCAATCTGAAATAAATTAAATGTATTTTTTAGCACATGAATTCAATCCTATGAATAGAATTTCTCCAACACATCAGTGAAGTTTTTCATCATATACTGATTTGGTGTACTCTGCATTCTTCTTTCATGGATTCTCTGGAGGGGAATCCTATACTCCCTACTACTACCTCAGTCTTATGGAAACTTGGTATCGAATTTCAATATTCCTTTTAAATCCACTGTCAACGTAATCAAAATTCCAGTTATGTATGAGTATGTGAGCTTGCAGCAGCAACAATGAACAACTACAAACCGAAAAGACTAAATTCTGAAAACAGATGTTATTATTTAACTCAAAATTCTTATTATCCATCTGCTTTCCAAAATACTCAAATGATGAATATAATCAGAAAAAACAATTTTGTTAGTTGCAGAGTGTGGTCGAGAAAAGTGATCTCTTATTGAAGGGATGAAGAGAAATGAGCTGTGTGAAGATGATTCCAATTTGGCAATTATTAAACAGAAGGTATTCTCATAAATTAATGCAATAATACTGGTCTCAAATTAAACTTTTCGGGTGGTACAGTTCTCTACTATTTTGGGCTTATACCTACTCCATGGAGATTAGGTTCTCAGATAGTCAAGAAATTCCCTGCATTTTATGGAACCCGAAAGTTCATTACCGCATTCACAAGTGCCCAATTTTGGGCTTATATTATATTAACACATTTAAATGTTGCATTAAATGAATATGTACATAAAATATAACAGCAATGAGGGGGCCAAATGTAGACTATTACAATAGTGGACTGTCTAAAATAAAGCAAAATCAATTTGGCGGGGAAAAAAAAGTGTTTCATGAAGCTTCTAGTGCATATAAATGGGAAACAACAAGAAATACATTTGCATGAGCTTTAAAATTGACCTCAAACTGAATTTAAAGAGAGTTTATAAACAGTCCTGAGGTTTAAAATCTTGGCATCCCTGCAGTCTTTCTATTGGATACATTACAAATGAATTACTGCCAAAGCAAAATTAGTCACAACGGGTATCTTAAGAGGATCACTTCAAAAGCAAAGGCCAACTTTTTTATTTCCTCAGCCACACATTCATGTGACAAATATGAAAAATCCTCCCACATATTCATACATCTGATTGTCTTTTTACAAGAATTTTTGTATGTTCTATTTAACTATGAGTATGGTTTTCGAGACCTGATACAACAGCCACCCTTTAGTGGATAATACTCACTTGCTGAACAGTTTACCAACACACTCTGAGTGACAATGAACTGTATGGAAGGCAAAGGACAGTCCTAGACAAAGAATTGCACCAGCAAAAAATGCTGCAAACACTAATTTCTCTTGTAGTTGAATCTCAACACTGGGACGTGTCAAGAAGTAGGTTGCTACTCCAATGAATGCCACACAACCTGTAACATGAAGGTTAAACCTCAAGAAAATGAACAAAGCAATCTTGGGATGTCAACAGTTAGGGGAAAGGGAGAGAAAAAAAAATTACCCTTAATACGCAAGACGGGAGTATCAAGTTCTACAAAACTTCAGGCATTCAGTATTTCTTCATTGTTTCCCTTGGACTTCACAGCCAACATACGCTTTCCTGTTCACTTTTTCTTTCTTTTCCAAATGGAAAATTTTTGTGATGACTTTTGATGCATCGTTATGGACACACCTATTTCTCCAAAATGTTGGGCTCAACATTTTTCTCGTAACATACACATTCTACACAACTGCTGCCAACAGGACAAAGTCTACTCTTTATAGTATTTGCTTCTGAAAGCTATTCAGGAGTAGGAAGTGAGAAGGGACAGGCTGATTCTTGAAAGTTACCATACAGACACAGATTCTTGTGGGAACTATGGGTATCACTGTCATCTTCCAATTCATACACACTATTACTTATCAAAATCACCACTAAGCATCGATTCCGAGTTCCTTCCCTCTACAAGGACTTCCAACTGTCACTCTGTCTCTTATTTTCAGCTCACACATACTAAAACTATCACACAATGATGTTCCAAATACAATTTTCCATTCTTGTCAATGCAAAGTAAGATACATGCTGTGATCAATTACTGTCTGGACTAACCACGAAGAACACTACTGGAATCATGACAAACCTCTGCTAACTAAAGGTACAGTAGAATTTGCTGAGTAATTCATCTATTGAGAACTGCGCTCTTCTAGGTTATTACAAAGCGAGTAGTGATAATAACCCAGAAGTATGCAGTTCTCAGCTACTTTGCAGTGGAAGCCTGAAATCACGCATATGTCATCTAACATTTCGAAACTGCAGCCCGTGTCACTCAGAAGCAGTGTCTTGTAAAGTGAGGATGTTTGCTGTTTCCTCCTAGATTTGCACTGTATCAAAAAATGGCAGATTTCAAAGAACACCGTGCCTGTGTTGAGTTCCACTTCAAACTAGGCACAACTGCTGCAACCTACAATATGTTGAAAACTGCTTTTGGAGAGGAAACAATTAGCAGATCAAATATTTGATTAGTTTTCAAAACCCAAAAATGGAGTTACATAAGTTAACAATGCCAAAGAAGCATGATTCCATCTGCATGAGATGCCAACCCACTACCCCAGTGTTTCAGTGGCAGAAGACAGAATATAACATAAGAACTATGTGGCCACTGCAATTGGCACTTTCTAAACATATGTGCTGTCAATACAAACTTATGTGACCATACCACCACTATTACAACAAATTTTGTTCTGGGCTAATGTATTTTACATACCAAGGAGATGGGTCCATATATTTCCAGTCTCTGTGTGAATACGGAAGATACTTTTAAAGCAAGCGTAGAAACTTGGTAAAGGAGGTCGGTGTCCAGCATGGAGGTAGTCATTGTCCTGAAGCCAGCGAGGCAGGTTCCGGAAGTGGCAAACTTTCCATGATGCCTCCCACACTTTGCGCACAAATTCTTCAGCCTGCTCAGCAGCATTATGTGCTAATGCTCCAAGGTCTATTTCATCTGATAAAACACCTGCCTTCAATACCTCTGTGATCTGTACAAATTGAAAAATTAATTCAGTTACTCTTTAAGTCACAAATTACATACACACATATAAAAACCGGTGTAACAAACAAACAACTGATTAAACTGCAGCAGCCTTAGCTCTTTAAGTTCTGAAATGACTTTTTTGTCTTGAAAAAATGGGACACTTTTTGTCACTTAGTGGAAGGGATACAAAGAACTTAACACGGTGTGGTACTTTCCTTTACATTGACTATGCCCATTCTCACCATGGATTTCACAGACTAGGCTCAATAAGTACCTCTGATGTGTGTGAACAAATTTCTGGAATCAAAACTATCACAGTGGGTTTACTCTGTACAGTCTTATAGCTACCCTTTCATGCCCAACATTTACAGTGCCGGATAAGGTTGAAACATCAAAAAGACAGTTTAAGTGGAAGTGGTTTGTCAACCATCTTCCCTTTCGGCTTGTATATTTCACACATTTTCAGTCAACCAGAGCAGATCAGATCTCCTCCTCCACCATGTACTGATGATTCACCAGGATAAATCCAAAAACCATATCTCTTCAAATGATTATGACAAGATCAAAGCAAAGCCGATTTAAATAGGTCCTCTGTTTGCTTTTTTGCTAAATATCTCAACCACAAAACTTCTGTTCTTTAGGTGGGAAGCATTTTTATCACAGTTAGCAAATCAATCCTGCCCTTCTGTATGTAGAACTAACAAATACTGTCAATATATTTGTCTGTAGCTGCAAGAATGAAAGTTAAGACACATACAGCTTCAACTTTCACAGCAAATTAATCAAATTAGTGGTCTTATCGGCCTTAGGCTGTGATGACAGTTCTCCTGTGCAGAAAAGGGCCATGACAAAATTATCCTCCCCCTGGAAACATCAGCATCGGCCTGCCACTGAGGACATACAAAGAAACCAAAACCTTCAGCCTGTGCTGACATACATACTTTCATCACACCAATCTCAAGGACTATGTCAGAAGTGATTGTTCCAAAATATCAGTGGCAATAAGAAACAAATGGCAAGTCAGAACCACTGGCAAGTTGTGACTTCAGGACCCTACCTTGGCAGCAACAGTACATTACTGCCCATCACATTCTTCTTCCTCTTTTACTGGCGTTACAACCCACTGCGGGTTTTAGCCTTCTCAGTGATTTTCTTCCATTCTGCCCTTTCTTCACATTGCTTTCTCCACCGTCTTACTCCCATTATTTGCAAATCTTCTTCAATGCCTGCAATCCATCTCTTCCGTGGTCTCCC
>Ga0268261_10001704_pt1 | contig 15349 bp, 17 predicted proteins | sample TergutNc150P1_FD_190353 | JGI IMG/M metagenome (GOLD analysis project Ga0268261, IMG submission 190353) | Nasutitermes corniger P1 segment gut microbial community from laboratory colony in Florida, USA - Nc150 P1 (SPAdes) (version 2) | ecosystem: Host-associated > Arthropoda: Insects >... | reverse complement strand
AAATCAGCTCCATCATCAGTCGCAGTAAAAACTGTAAATGAACGATTTTTATTACTATTCTTGCATGAATTTAAAGTGAAACAAAACATGGTTAAAGAATTTTGGGATAGGTATTCATTCATTCTAAAAGAAGACGGATAAATTGTTGGCATTGTTGCTCCTTTATTAATAGTAGATTACAGAGGTGTAGTTTTTGTGTCTACAGTGTTACCGTATCGATCTTTGCGATACTTTAGACATTCGCGGTAAAAAGCAGGTCCTTCGACATATCTGACGTAGACGCAGAACGGGAACCAGAATCGATGTTCCTGCCACGCGATATCTTTAGGAAGCCATTCCAGAAGCCCTCCATTGCAATGGAAACACATCGTTAAGGAATTTTGGGATAGGTAATGAAGGAAATGCTTACCTCAAAAGTTTCTCTTTTTCGAAGAATCCTGTTATCTGTTCCTTAGTTATTCTCTCTCCGCTGTCCTTACGCCTGGTAGTAGTTGGGAGGGCCTTTTATATGTTCGACAGTGGCGACTTTTGGAACTAAAGAGAAACACGTTTTAACTTTTAGCGTATGACCATATATAGGTTAAGAGCAAAAAAGACATAAGTATCGCGGAAATAGAGATCGAGTAGCTGATATCTACATAACCGTATAGGGCAGCAACATCTCTCTCTGCTGTGATACAGGTTAGTAATTTATTTCTTAATCACTGTATAGTGTCTGTGTGTGTGTGTGGGGAAACATGATCTGGTCATATCATTCGCGTGTTGATTTCAGAATGGCACAAGACGATATTCAGACTCAAGATTTACAATCTATCAGGAACTGACTAGACAGTACATGCGTTTCAATACTGAAGGAATGCAGCTTACCCCCATTTGAGGGAGAAGATTCGAACCCTATGTCCCATTTCTTAGCCAGTTTGACAGAATTGTTTGAGTACGCGTTACGAGATTGCGAGGATTCTGATATGTTCGGAGTTACGATTAGCAACCAAGTTAATGTGCAGGACAAAGCTATAGGGATCAGCTTCAGAAGGAAGGACCAGATAACGGGAGATGTGATCTGGTCGGTTTTCGAGAAGGTGGCCCAGTCAAACGCTAGGTTTAATGCTCTAGATAAATTAGTGATGATCGTCCATTCTGTAAAAATGCCAATAGGGTTTGGAGGTGGGTGCATCACTACTAAGGGTAGAACGCTAGAGGCCATCGCCCATCTGAAAAGGAGTATCGTAGAAGTCAAGGCGAAAGAAAACGTCTTGGCTTATGCCCTAATTATTGGCATTGCCAAATTAACTAATGATCCAAATTATGTAACGTATCGTAAGGGGTTTAAGATACGTTCGGTTGTGGATCAATTACTTGCGACGACGGGTATTGGCCTGAAAATGGCGGAGGAATCACAGAACTAATGAAATTTCAGGAGCATTTCAAAGAGTACAGAATTGTAGTTTTCTGGGGATTAAATTGTGATGATATAGTGTTTGACCGTCAGGTGGAATCCGAAAAGAGAATTAACCTGCTTTAAGACTCAGTTTCAAAGCATTATCACGTGACAAATAATTTGAGATTTGCGATGGGAGGGAGGTATGTCTGTAGAGGTTGTAACAAAGGGTGTAAAAGTGGCCTGACGCATAAGTGTCGGGAGTCGCGCAGTGACTGTATATCCATTCTGCCATGTCCATACACCGATGTTCGAATCCCGTGCGAGTTTTGTAATAGTTTAGGAGTCGAGCATGTTTTGACAAGCACACAATGAACAAGTTAGGAGGAAAGTCCGTGTGCGAACAGAAGCGCAACTGTGACGTGTGCGATAGATTCATAACCGGTAAAAAGTACGAACGTTTCAAACCGCGCTGTAAAAACTGCGATCAGAACAAGGAGGTCGGTCATTTCTGCTATATGAAGCCTTTAAAGAACGAATTGCCGCGCAGCGACGATGTCTTATTCGTGTTCTATGATTTTGAAACCACACAGAATAAAAAGTTCTCATTTAAGGCAAATGTGCACATTCCGATGTTCGTTTGTTTACAGCAGTTCTGTACGGCTTGCGAGATGCAAGACGATATCGAAGTGGAATTTGAGCGCTGTGGTAGGAGACGCCATTCTTTCTTCGAGGATTTAGTGGGGACTTGGTATCTTATCTCTGCGAACCTCGACCTTGGGGTAAAAAGGTCGTGGCGATAGCGCACAACGCCGAGGCTTTTGATTCGCAGTTTATTCTGAATACAGCCATCTTTCTGAAATGGAATTCCGAAATTATTTTGTGGGCAAAAAATTATCAGCAGGCGAACGCAGCACCTACAATTTCTAGATTCCGTGTCTTACTTGCCGATGCCTTTACGTAAATTGCCCAAGGCATTCGGACTTTCAACGTATAAATCGTGGTTTCCGCACTACTTCAACACAAAGGCAAATTTGGACTATGTTGGCCCTATACCAGACATCGAGTATTATGGCGTCAATGAGATGGGGAGGGAGAGAGAAGGGACTTCATGGCCTGGTATGACAAGCAGAAAGACAAGGTCTTTGATAACCGTCGAGTGCTGGAACAGTATTGCCAAGATGACGTCACCTTCTTGCGACAGGAGTGTCAGATGTTCAGGCGCGATTTTATCGAGATCGGAAATATCGAGGTTTTTCTAGAGGGGTTGACAATCGCGTCAGCATGCAATGAAGTGCTTCGCAAGAAATTCCTGAAATCAGAGACCTTTGGTTTCATTCCCGCGGGACGTTACAGCGCTAATAACAGATATAGCAAGAAAGCTCTAATGTGGCTCTTGCATATGGAAAAGACCGACGGCTGTCAGATACATTACGCTAGAAACGGGCGCGAGTACAAACCTCCCGAATTGCCGCATTACAGCGTTGACGGTTACTGTAGAGAGACCCGCACCGTCTACGAATTTCTAGGATGTTATTACCATGGCTACACAGCCAGCCTTTCAGAGACCTGAAAACAATGGGCGGAGAGACTGGCCGAACGCTATGAGCAGACGATGGCGAGAATCGAACAGATAACACGGGCAGGATACCTGGTTAAGATTCAATGGGAATGTCAGTTTGACGAAGCCCAGTTAGCGGTGCAGAAACTCGAATTGCTCGCGCATCCCATAGTCAGACATGCGCGCCTGATCACCCGAGTTGCTCTACGGGGTTCGATCCGAAGCCATGCGCCTCCACTATAAGATACGGAAGGAAGATGAGTCTGTCCAGTATTGTGACGTAATGAGTCTGTACTCGTATACCTGCAAGTATTTCAAGTTCCCCATAGGTCATCCGGTCATTCATGTCGGTGACGCATGTACCGATAAGGAAGCCTGTATAAAGATGGACGGACTGATGAAATTTACTATTGTGCCGCCAAAGGACCTGTATCACCCTGTCCTGTCATTTCGGCACAAGAAGCTTTTATTCTGGCTGTGCCGATCGTGTGTTCGAGAACATAACACGACTAGTGAATGTCTGCATTCCAGCGATACTTAAAGATGTCTGGAAGGCACGTGGGTGATTGATGAAGTGCGATTGGCTGTTAACAAAGGCTACAAAATTTTAGAAATTCAAGAAGTATACCAGTACGAAGTCATGCAATATGATCCCGACACCGGTGAAGGCGGACTCTTAGTAGAATACATAAGCACGTTTCTGAAACTCAAAGCGGAAGCTAGTGGGTATCCTAGCTGGGTTCGAACCCCGGATGATGAAGAATTATACATTCGGCAGTTCTATCAGAGCGAAGGAATCCAGCTAGACAAAGATTATCAGATATAACGCGGCGAAACGAGGTCTGGCGAAACTCTTTCTCAACTACATGTGAGGAAAGCTGACGGAGAGAAGCAATCGGCCACAGACAAAATTAATTTCAGATCTCCATGAACTGTACCGATTTCTGGTGACGCCGCGAATCGAAGTACATAACATGTTTGCTGACGACGATGTGGTCTGGATCTCTTGGCAGTTTTCCTCAGAAGAACGCATGCTGAGCCTAAGTCATACCAACGAAGTCATAGGCGCCTACGTCATCGCAGGTGCAAGAATTCACCTGTATTATTACCTGGACAAACTAAAAGACAAAGCAATCTATACGTACACGGATTCTGTTATATATACAACCGAGAAACGAACCCTTGCTAATCGAACGGGGGACAATTTAGGGCAGATGGCTTCGGAACTGAAACCTGACGAAATAATTTCCGAGGTGGTCTGTGCGGGCCTAAATAATTACGCGAACAAAACACTAAATATATTGACGGGCGACAGCAAGACAGTCTGTAAAGTGCGCGGGATCACGCTTAATTTTAGCGCATCCAAATTGGTCAATTTCAAGAAAATGAAAGGCATGATTCTGGCAGCTGATCAGAATGAGACCGTAATTGTACGCACGCCAAATAAGATGAAACATGAAAGGCGTAGAGGGGGAGTACATATTATAAGCGAGCCTGAGGAAAAAACCTACAGAGTGTCTTTTTGAAACGAAGGCACTTGAATGATAATACGTCCCTTCCATTCGGTTATATAAACGCGGAGTGAATGCCTACAACGGACAATCATGGCCAGTGACATCAGGTTTAAGCATCCGTTTACCAGTATTATCGGCGGCCCTACGGGGTCTGAAAAGTCGATGTTTTGTATGTTTCCTGCAAAACCTCACCTTGTGTACCGAACAACGTTTCCCAGGTGGAATCATCTGGTGTTACAGTGAACAGAGTGCCGTGCCTAGGCATCTGTTGGCCGCGTTAAGGAAGAACGTGCAGATTCACGAGGGTGTACCTGAAAACAATAAAAACGCCCAGGGCAAACCTTGTCTCTTTATTCTTGACGACTTGTTAAACGAGGTATATTCACGAGCCATCTGTGACCTTTTTACTAAGGGCAGTCACCACAGGAACCTCAGTGTAATTCTAATTACACAGAACTTTTTCACCAAGTCCCGCATTGCCGCGATATATCGCTTAACGCGAAATATCTGGTCGCCTTAAAAACATTCGCGATAGTAACCAGTTTACAAACCTCACGCGGCAAGTGCTTCCCGAAGCTAGTGCCAGTCTGTGTGAAGCGTGTCGAGAGGCTACCCAGAAAGCTCACGGCTATTCGATATTGGACTTTGCCCAGGATACAGACCACCTGCTACGGTTTCGAACCAATGTCTTTCCGTCTGAACATCCTCCCATTATTTACGCTAGGGTAAAAGATGAAGGGCATAAAATCCAACTATCACCATCTACAAGTACTCAAGACAACAAAACCACAATTACGAAGAGCCATCATTAAAACTATAATAGCGTACTCGTGAAATCTATTAGCGCGTGTGTTCTGAACGTTCTAAACGATAATATAAAGCTGACTCCTTGTCAGAATAAGATTACGAACGTTCAAATTTCCACCCCGAGCGCTCGCAGATAAGCGCGTGCCAATCTCGACTAAGAAGCGCCTGATAAACCAACAAGGGGGATTTCTCGTGCCTCTGCTGTGCCATTTTACCCACAGTAGCCAGTCTTACATTTCGTTCGCGCAACATGTAAAAAATGTTATGTAAAATGTACCTTGTCTCGCCCTATTATTAAAATAAGAATGAGCGACCGTTACAATTATCTACTTCTATTCTTTAATCTACAAAGCCGCGAAATTCGTCTCTGAGAAAAACAGCGCACAGTACTAAATATAAGACACGTGCACGGGTAACAAAGAAGAAAAAAATCGCTTCAGCCGTATGATAAGTGGATTGCGGCACGTGCAGAAATTGAAGAAGCCGCTGTAGGACGTAAAGCGTTGATAAAGGCAATCGCTGACTTTATGAAAGCGGTATTACCTGAAACTAATCTCGCACAGGAAGTACCTTTACTGAAAATCGAGTCATCCGCGCGGACTACCGACAATCTTCCCACACGACGTTCGGCTTCGCCTCTAGTTCTTCCCTCAACCTCTTCTGCGGGAGACCTTGTATATGAAACAGAGACAAGTCCCGTTAGTACCAGATTTGCCGGTGCTAATGTAGCTGCCTATGATGATGACGATGATAATGATGTGGATACAGGTGCAGTTAGCGTAGGAGAGTTACGCGCATTTGCCAGGAAATTTTTCGGTGAGATTGGTAGCCCATACCTGTCACCATATGTTCACAAATTTGGCGTTCTCGATGCAGAGTATGGTTTGCGAAAAAATACGTAACCGATTTTTTATGGGTAATTCCGATGTGACAGTGGATACAAATAGCGACCTCTATATTAGGGATAAGTATTTTAAAGGCACGCGAGGTCTCTGGGAATTACTCACTCGAAAAAAGTAGATAACAGCCTTGTTAGCGAAGACGACCTCAAACAATATAAGAGCATTTTGGATTTTACCAGTGCTCACTTGGTGGGTTACGCACCCAGTGCCCCCATACACGTCTCCCGCGGAACCAAATTCAGAACCGTAATAGCAAAGCTGTTTCCCCCTGACAAAACGTCGCGGCATTGAATCATTACGTAAACAGTGGTTGAAATATTAGAGATGATAAGCAGACAGTACTATGATCCTTCCGAGCTTTCTGCTTTCGCGACTCAGCAAAAATTGCAGAACGCTGTCGGGCAGAGTACGAGTAAACAGAAACTTCATACAGCGTCTGCAGATATTAAGGCGTGGCTTTTAAAGCAAGATGCGTACACATTACACAGAGCGGTGCGAAAACGTTTTCCTAGGAATCCATACACTGTGAATAATATCAATAACGTGTGTGAATGTGATCTGGTCGATGTCCAGGGCCTCAGCAAATATAACGACGGCGTCGAATATGTACTAACTGTAATAAATGTCTTTTCCAAATTCTTACACATCATCCCGCTAATAAGAAAGACGGGTAAAGCTGTCACGACAGCATTTCAATCCATCTTTAAGGACCCCAAATATTTGAAACCAATACGGATACGTCCTGTTTGGGTGCACACGAATAGAGGGAAGGAATTCTTGAACAGATCGTTTCAAGGCATGTTAAGATGTGAGGGAATTCAATTTCAGATCTGTAAAAACCCCGATGTCAAGTGCTCAGTCGTCGAAAGAGCTCACCGCACTATCCGGAATAAATTATACAAATACTTCACATATAAGAAAACGTACAGATTTATTGACATACTCCCGCAATTTGTGAGAGGCTACGACGCGACCGTTTACAGTACGACTGGCATGTCGCCAGCACTAGCGACCGATTCTGATGTTCTAACGATATGGGAGAGGATGAACGAAAAACGTGGCAGGATCCCTATTACACGACCCAAATTTTGGGTGGGGCAACACGTAGGCATTAGCAAAGAGAAAATGAAATTTGGCAAAGGCGGCGAGAAGAATTACACCACAGAGATGTTTCGAATTATTAAGGTAATTTGTAGGACCCCTCGAAAACTCTACGAACTCGAAGATTTAAACGGAAAGGTAGTTGACCGTGAATTCTATGGCGAAGAGCTGACACACGTGCGTATCTCAAAACGCACCAAATTTCAGATAGATAAAATTCTAAGGACGCGAATCAGATGCGGCATTCGAGAGTATTTAGTGCGCTGGAAAGGCTACGGTCCTGACTGCGATAACTGGATAAATGTTACAAGCGTAAAGAATATTTAAGAGATGGAGTATTGAAAGCACTTTTACATCATATTATTTAGTAATTCCTTGCAGAAAATATATCGCGCAAATACGCTCGCAGAGTTTACGCTTCAACTGGCGCAACCTATAGATTTTGGTTCGACAGACAATTGGGAGGTGGGGCTATGCGAATTTAGCTGTCCTCCGCCTTATCCGCACACCGTCAAGCTGTACGAACTTGACGTCGAGACAAACGTCTTCATTTATTGCGATCTGATCACGCAGCAATTTGTGGGTAGCAATTAAGTCAGATGTCTACGGACGTTTATCCACCCGTCAAAGTATTGTGACCATGCATTTCAGAATGTATATAATGTACCCGTCGAAAATCGTATTTTTCATGACATAAGTATACTGATAACTGGTGTTAATGCTAAAAAATCCCTTTCACGAGCGGCGAGGTGCGAGTGAAACTGGTTCTACATTTTCGTCGCGTATATAACCCTTCGTCATTACCTTCGACCGTCATTTTTATAATGGATCCCCTTGTCGTGTATTACCGTAAATAAGCATGTCGCGTTCGTGAGGATATCGGACCAATATACAGCATCCATCCTTTCGTGCAGCGAGGACATGGCATCGGTAGCGTACTGGCAGGTCTATTCAGGACTCTTAGACACGTTTTTTGGAGTGGTGTCAAGTCTATGGGTAAGGAAACGCTCAGAGCTCTCGGACGCGAGGCCTTACGCACTGGAGGTAAAATTCTAACAGATATCGCAGAAAACCCACAGACCGAAACAAAAGACATCTCTAAACACGTGACTGACTCCATACAGAACATAATCAAAACGTTACGCTGAGGCGGTCGCAAGCTAAAGAGAGCATCGTCAGCCCCGCGAAATGCGAAACGTAAGAAAACAATGACTAAACGCGCCTTGCTTGGCAGTACTATAAGACGCGATATTTTTTCTTAATCGTCATCAGTCAGCACTTGAGCATGTGGAAGGACGTATTACAATTTGTCAGGAGCGAATCTGACATTTTCCCTCACAAACCGTTACAGCACGCTGTCCAGGCGACGGACGTCGTGATCTACAAACCCATATGCTCCGATCGAGCAGAGCGATCTGGAATTTCTGATTCCCACAGATTTTGACACGTATGTGGACCCTGATATAAAACTCTACATTCGCGGCAAATTTGCTAAAGCCGACGGAACCGATCTGGACGCGACCGATCACACTGCCCGTACAAATAAATTTCTACATTTGCTGTTTATTCAATGTACCATCGCCTTGAACGGCGTGAATATAACACAGTCGGGTGACCTTTATAACTATAGGGCTTATCTCGAAACTATTCTTATTTATGGTAATGACGCGGCTAAATCGCATCTTACAAACAGCTACTGGTATAAGAATGCTGGCCATATGCTGCCCTGTGACCCCACTAAAGCAGAGTCGACAAACACTGGATTCATAGACAGATGGAACAGACAGAAACAGAGTAAAGAGATCGAAATGTATGGACGTATCCATAGCGATCTGTGCAATGTCATTAAATTCTTACTACCTGGCGTCAGGCTACAGATAAAATTTATGAAAGCCAAACCGAGTTCCTATCTGATGAATACTAAAGCAGATTCTATGAATATCTTTAAATTTCTAGAGGCTAAACTGTACGTCTGCCGCATCAAAGCGTACCCGAGTATCCTATTGGCATACGATAATACACTGAAGACCAACCTCGCATATTATGACATGACAAGAGTCACGCTGAAAACTTTCACGTTCACTAGCGGGGCCAGTTCGCTATCGATCGACCAAGCCGTCACGGGTCACTTACCCAAACGGCTTCTGTTCGCTATGGTAGATAACAGCGCCTTTCTCGGCGCCATCAATACAAATCCCTATAGATTTCAGGATTTCGGTATCCGCACATACACGAGGTTTGTGAACGGCAAACAGGTGCCCAACGAGACACTTTTGACACCGGTCATGAGAAGACTAGCGTAATGGCACACAAGACTATTTGATGGCTCGGGGATTCATCATTCGAACTCGGGACTTCAGGTAAACCACGACATATTTATAAACGGATACTTTATGTTACTTTTCGACGTTACACCCGACCTAACCGCGTCAGAAGGACACGCTTCACCCGCCGAAAGTGGTACTACACGCATCGAGGTAACTTTTAAGGAAGCACTAAAGAAAGCAATCACCTGTTTTCCGCACCTGGAATACGACAATTCAGTGCGCGTTAATCTGTATCGTACTGTCACGACAGACTTTTAAACATAGACACGATTCAGATATCGTGTACCTTCAATAATGTTAAATCGTTTCTGGGTGTTTTTCCGTCCGATATGTTATCGCGTTCCATAACTCAGCCTAACACTGTCATCGTCAATGCTGATGCCCACACACAGTTCGGATCACACTGGCTAGCTATCCGTCTCGAACCCACGTCCTCGACGGCATTCTACTTTGACTTCTATGGCTTACCCCCTAATATTCACGATATCGAGACATTCTTGAGACTCAGTTGTACGGTCCTAGATTATAACACCATAGAATTGCAAGGACCCCTGAGTATGGTCTGCGGCGAATATTGCTGACTGTTCGCTCTGTACATGGATAGGGGCTACACGGGGAAACAATTCGTCGGCCTGTTTACTCTGGACATCGCCGAACAGAAGGAAGAGCAATTCTTCGCATCGGAATTCGGATCTCTACGCCGGGTACCTCGCGGAGGTCAATGCTGCACCCATAGGTATAAAATATGAGTTCTCCTGCTTAGTTACATTATTTACGTCCCGAACGCCTAGCAGAATGGAAGCTGTAGCCGTTATCGATTTAGAAACCTTGAATGAGGCACACGGAGAGGAAGTGTCCAAGGAAGTTTCCGTGGTGGGCGAATATGTCCAAGAAACATTTCGTTTCCTACCCCCATACATCATGGTGCTCCATGGATCAACTTCGTCAGGGATTAACTGGGATGACGGCTCTATTCCTTATTCTACGATAATCCAGACCCTAAGCGAAGCAACGGAAAACTTTGCAAATCTATACTCTAAAGGCCACGCCAAATGCTGGCTTCTCACCGATTTGCTCGATCGCCCGATTACCAATCTAGACTATTTTGGCTGCCCCTCACGCGAAAGCTTCGTACCCGGTGCCGGCTGCAGCCTGCCATGTTACAAATTTGCCGACAAGGGTTGCGCGGCGCGTAACGCGCGTTCTCTCTTCGGGTGGTTAAAGTACCACTTCAAGACCAGAGAATAGGTAAAGTGCACCAAAGATTATACACGTCATAATGCAGCCTTTAATTCTGGGATATAAAAGTAATGACGTAAGATATTTCAGATGCATAAAACACCGATGATGGACTAACTACCTATCAGTCTACCTAGCCATGTCTGCACGGAAACGTCTCAATACGAAGAAGACGGGCAGGGGTTCACTTTCCCAGATTTCGAAACCACCAGATCTAAAAGCGATGTCGCGGCGCCTGCAATTGACATCTGCTTGCTCCCCATAGAGGGGATCAGTCCCACGTTCGATCCTAACCGAGCGCTGCTTCGCCGCGTATTTTTTCTCAACCAGTACTGGACCAAGTACGTATCTGTGTCATTCTACCCTACTCAAGGCTATACAGCTCATGTGGAATTTGGAGCGGCCAAAGCCGCCCCTATTAGACTGACGGAGCAGTAAGTTACCGCGCTGGCCGAACACCTACCCCGCCTGTGTGACGCTCTGTGCGCCAACATCCATTATACTTCGGGCGTCCATATCGGATTCAAGATAAATACGCCGGGCACTTACAGGTTGAATCTACGTCTGGACAAACACAACAAGCACATCGCCTTCAAGCTGCAAGATCTGCGGTACCTCGATAATATTATGTATATTATCGTGAATCAACTGAAGAGATACAATAACGCTCAGTCGGACGTCATGACGTATGCAATGTCCGCTATGGCCTCGAACGATTATATCGAACCTCTACTCATGTACAATAAGAATATCCTATATCCGCAGCTCTATGTAGAGCTGAAAAACTTGACGTTGATGTAATCGACCATGTACTCGCTTCTTGTTCTAAAATTAATTTGCTTTGTAATGACATCGGCAGTGTTATTTTTTATATCACCCACTTCACTTTTCCGACCACTAGATGGCTGTAATTTTCAACTTACATTCTACTATAAAAACACTTGTTCATACACAGAATTCATTTAGAGTTGAAAAATCATGGAAAACAATACCGATTCGGACCCTGTGTCAGAGGATGGTTGGGTGTGTTCAGTTGATGTTGGACCTGACAGACATTGAAAGGAATACTTCAACCGCGCGCTACAAGAACGTTACTTCTTGAAACAGGCCTCAATCTATGTCAGAGACCTAAATACCCCGCTTACTGTAAGCTCATCGATCGCGTACGATAGTTCGACAACATCGACTGGCCAGAGACGAGTCCTACACCTGTCTCGTTAGCTCAGGCTAGATTTTTCTACAACGGTGAGTTAAATGCTTTTTAATCATTTCCTTTAGCTCACACGATAGTTTGGGCAGGTTTTTCATTCGCGTCCTTGTCTGTAACACGTTGGAGCAATCAAACGGTGTGTTTCCATTACAATGAAGGGTTTCTGGAATGGCTTCCTAAAGATATCGCGTGGCAGGAACATCGATTCTTGTTCCCGTTCTGCGTCTACGTCAGATATGTCGAAGGACCTGCTTTTTACCGCGAATGTCTAAAGTATCGCAAAGATCGATATGGTAACACTGTAGACACACAAACTACACCTCTGTAATCTACTATTAATAAACGAGCAACAATGCCAACAATTTATCCGTCTTCTTTTAGAATGAAGGAATACCTATCCCAAAATTCTTTAACAATGTTTTGTTTCACTTCAAATTCATGCAAGAATAGTAATAAAAATCGTTCATTTACAGTTTTTACTGCGACTGATGATGGAGCTGATTTCCAAAATAACTGTATATAATCTTGAAATAAAATTCTCGAAGTAGCAAAACCTGGTGGAACGTAGAGAGGTCTTCCCATGAAGATACAGAAGCATCCATCCAGCGCATGTTGCATCGCAAGCTGACTAACGTGATTGCATCATATCTATGCAACTGCAGCGGGACTTGTTTATGTAAATATCTCCAAGTCCTGTCGCGAGTCTGATCTCTGACTTTTCAACTTATACCATGTGCAGGGTTATCCATCCGCTATCCTCTACAATACTTACCTTCACGTCACATTCACATTGCAGCGTATTTCTTCCACATCCCTGATGCGTCACTGTCTTATGTGCATTTCCACGAATTCACCAATCGTCTCGGCTTAAGTTCAAAATTCTCCACATAATCCCTTTTTACATTTACTTAAATTACATTCTAGCATATACCACAGTCAGTACAACCTTATTTTCTGCATGCAAAAACGTACTATAAAATCATGAAATGTTGAGATGTCAAAATTGAACTTCCGAAATTTTGAGAAATTTCAATTTTTTTTATTTTTACAGGGTCAAACGCGTCGACATTCGGACTCAACAGGTATTTAAATTTGACTACCTGGCATAGTTTTTTATTTAAAAAAAGTTTCTGAAAAACGTTGGCCAGCCATCAAAACGTATCAGAGCGTAATTCAAATACTACGGAGAGTTAGGTTAGTTTAGAGGAATACCAAACTATACGCTGGCACTGCTATGGCATGCGATATTATTAACATACGTCCATTACCAATGTCTCGGTTTAACTTCAAAATTCTCCACACATTATCCCTTTTTAATTTCATTCAATTGCATTCCAGCATGTACCACAGTCAATGTAAGCTTATTTTCTGCGTGCAAAAACGCACTATAAAATCGTCAAATGTTGAGATGTCAAAAATGAACTTTCGTAATTTTAAGAAATTTCAAATTTTTTATGTTTACAGGGTCAAACGCGTCGACATTCAGACTCAACGTGTATTAAAATCTGACTACCTGGCATAGTTATTTTATTTGAAAATAAAGTTCATGAGAAACGTTGGCCAGCCATCATAACGTATCAGAATGTATTTCAAGTACTACGGAGGTTTAGGTTATTTTAACCCTTATTCTGCTAACGTGGAAAATAAGGTGAGCTCCTAACAATGCCAGCAAATTTCAGATGGGATTTAATTAGGCGTTTAAAGAGTTAAATGAATACCAAACTATACGGTGGCACTGCTATAGCATGCGATATTATTAACATACGTCCCTTACCAATGTCTCGGCTTAACTTCAAAACTCTCCACACGTAATTCCTTTTTACATTTAATTCAATTGCATTCCAGCATGTTCCACACTCAATTTAAGCTTATTTTCTACGTGCAACAACGTACTATAAAATCATCAAATGTTGAGATGTCGAAAATGAACTTTCGTAATTTTGAGAAATTTCGAATTTTTTATTTTTAAGGGTCAAGCGCATCGACATTCGGACTCAACAAGTATTAAAATTTGGTTACTTGATGTAGTTTTTTAAAAAATAAAGTTCCATTATCAATTTCTACCATCACGTGTGCACGACATGATTTAGCACTATAATCACGTGTATACGACATGACTTACATATCACGTGATAGTCTAGTGGAAGTCCGAACCAATACCATATTATCTCTGTCTCTCTCTAGACCTTTGACTTTCAAACTTGCGACATTGTCATTCAGTCGAAGGCCAATGTCCGCCGCGTGTAGTACACCGCCGACCGGATTACTATACCAGTCTATACGGCGGCAACACTATCATGACATCAACCCTAGATATTATTAAAACGGATCCATTACCAATCACCACGATGCTCTTACCTCACACCAAACTACCTATACCTACCATTACATCGCCCAAGATAGCCAGAACTCAGGGAGCAGGAAGGTTATGGTGGCACCCTGACAAAATACCTCGGAAATAGGTCGAAAGCCCAGGACTGCCTATACCCGTACCCCTACTACTCACAGCCATTCACAAAAAGTTGTGGTCAATCCAGGGCCAGTTAGAACGACAAAAAATGCATGCATGATAACATAAACAAATCTTGTAATAAATACACTGGTCCACAGTCAAAAACTAGAATTGACGAAATAAGTCTTTTATGGTTATTTCGTGGGTGCTAGACATGAATATGGTAATAAAAATTTTTCTTTAGCTATTGTTTCGAAGATTCAGGAGGCTGCGTTTATGTACAATGCTTTCCGATTTCAAAATAGGGGTTCAGTCATAAATGACAATCATGGGTGACTAAAGCTGTGACTAGTTTACATGATAAGGTCATCAATCATGGGTGACTAACGCTGTGACTAGTGTACATGATAAGTTCATTAATCAAGGGCGACTAACGCTGTGACTAGAGTAATGTCACATAAGGTTATTGCTTCAGAAGTCAGACAGTGCCTCAGTTTCAGTCTGTAGAGGCTCAGGTGTAGGACAAGATGTCTCGCTCTTGTGTGAACAGTGCGGACCGATTCTCTTATGTGTGTGTGGGAAAGTGATGTTAGCCTCACAGATGTGTTCTATAACGCCTCTGATCAAGAAGGCCTACCATCTGTACTTTGGGTGCAAACTGGGTTAACAAGACAAGAAGTGAGCGCCGCACATTGTGTGCAAATTGTGTGCAACATGTCTTGGAGGCTGGATACATCGTAAGGGAATAGCAATGCTTTTGCCATTCCAGTGGTGTGGAGGTAACCCTCAAACCACAGCAGTGACTGCTACTTTTGCTTGACACCTCCTGTGGCAAGTGGTATGAACAGAAAGAGGAAG
>Ga0268261_10001703_pt1 | contig 15370 bp, 1 predicted proteins | sample TergutNc150P1_FD_190353 | JGI IMG/M metagenome (GOLD analysis project Ga0268261, IMG submission 190353) | Nasutitermes corniger P1 segment gut microbial community from laboratory colony in Florida, USA - Nc150 P1 (SPAdes) (version 2) | ecosystem: Host-associated > Arthropoda: Insects > Digestive... | reverse complement strand
GAAACTCTTAGAGTCTCTAAAGGAATACGCCAGGACAGTTAGAGTCTCTAAATTAATAAGGCGAAACCCTTAGAGTCTCTAAAGGAATAGACCAGGAGAGTTAGAATCTCTAATTTAATAAGGCGAATCTCTTATAGTCTCTAAAGGAATAATCCAGGACTGTTAGAGTCTCTAAATTAATAAGGCGAAACTTTTAGAGTCTCTAAAAGTATAGGTCAGGACAGTTAGAGTAACTAAATTAATAAGGAGATTCTCTTAGTGTCTCTAAAGGAGTAGGCCAGGAGATTTAGGGTCTCTAAAATTAATAAGGCGAAATACTTAGATTCTCTAAAGGGTTAGGCCAGGACTGTTAGAGTCTCTACATTTATAAGGCGAAATTATTAGAGTCTCTAAAGTGGTAGGCCAGGAGTATTAGATTCTCTAAATTAATAAGTCGAAAATCTTAGGGTCTCTAAAGGAATAGGCCAGGACAGTTAGAGTCTCTAAATTAATAAGGCGAAACCCTTAGAGACTCTAAAGTAATAGGCCAGTACATTTAGTGTCTCTAAATTAATAAGGCGAAATTCTTAGTCTCTAAAGGAATAGGCCAGGAGATTTGGAGTCTCTAAATTAATAAGGCGATACTCTTAGAGGCTCTAAAGAAATAGGCAAGGACAGTTAGAGTCTCTAAATTAATAAGGCGAAACACATAGAGTCTCTAAAGGAATAGGCCAGGACTGTTAGAGTCTCTAAATTAATAAGGCGAAAGACTCAGTCTCTAAAGGAACAGTTCAGGAAAGTTAGGAGCTCTAAATTAAAAAGGCGAACCTATTAGAGTCTCTAAAGGAATAGGACAGGGCAGTTAGAGTCACTAAATTAATAAGGCGAAACTCTTAGGGTCTCTAAAGTAATAGTCCAAGACTGTTAGGGAATCTAAATTAATAAGGCGAAAGTCTTAGGTTCTCTAAAGGAACAAGCCAGGACTGTTACAGTGTCTATATTAATAGCGCGAATTTATTATAATCTCTAAAGGAATAGGCCAGGAGAGTTAGAGTCTCTAGATTAATAAGGCGAAACTCTTAAAGTCTCTAAAGGAATAGGCCAAAATTTATAGAGTCTCTAAATAAATAAGGCGAAACACTTAGAGTCTCTAAAGGAATAGGCCAGAAGTGTTAGTGTGTCTAAATTAATAAGGCGAAATTCTTAGAGTCTCTAAAGGAATAGGCCAGGAAAGTTAGTGTCTCTAAATTAATAAGGCGAAACACTTTGAGTCTCTAATGGAATAGGCCATGACAGAGTCTCTAAATTAATAAGGCGAAAGTCTCAGTCTCTAAAGGAATAGTGCAGGACAGTTAGGGGTTCTAAATTAATAAGTCGAAACACTTAGAGTCTCTAAAGTTATAGGCCAGGACAGTTAGAATCTCTAAATTTAAAAGGCGAAACTCTTAGAGCCTCTAAAGGAATAGGACAGGACTGATAGGGCATCTAATTTAATAGGGCGAAGGTCTTAGGTTCTCTAAAGGGACAAGCCAGTACAGTTAGAGTCTCTATATTAATAGTGCGAAAATATTATAGTCTCTAAAGAAATAGGCCAGTAAAGTTAGAGTCTCTAAACTAAAAGTCGAAACTCTAGATTATCTAAAGTTATAGGCCAGGAGAGTTAGAGTTTCTAAATTTGTAAGGCGAAAATTTTGTGATCTCTAAAGGAATAGGGTAGGAGAGTTAGAGACTCAAATATAATAAGGCGAAACACTTTGAGTCTCTAAAGAATTAGGCCAGGACAGTTAGTGTCTTTAATTAATAAGGCGAAACACTTAGAGTCTCTAAAGGAATAGGAAATGAGTGTTAGTGTCTCTAAATTAATAAGGCGAAACACCTAGAGTCTCTAAAGTAATAGGCCAGGACAGTTAGAGCCTCTAAATTAATGAGGCGAAACTCTTAGATTCTCTAAAGGAATAGGTCAGGACAGTTACAAACTCTAAATTAATAAGGCGAAACTCTTAGAGTCTCTAAAGGAATAGCCCAGGAACGTTAGTGTCTCTAAATTAATAAGGCCAAACACTTAGTGTCTCTAAAGGAATAGTCCAGGAGGTTTAGAGACTCTAAATTATTATGGCGAAACACTTAGAGTCTCTAAAAGAATAGGCCAGGACAGTTAGAGTCTCTAAATTAATAAGGCGGAACAATTAGAGTCTCTAAAGAAATAGGCAAGGACAGTTAGAGTCTCTAAATTAATAAGGCTAAACACTTAGTGTCTCTAAAGGAATAGGCCAGGAGTGTTAGAGTCGCTAAATTAATAAGGCGAAAGTAATAGAGTCTCTAAAGGAATAGGCCTGAATCGTTAGAGTCTCTAAATTAATATGGCGAAACACTTAGAGTCTCTAAAGGAATAGGCCAGGACAGTTAGAATCTCTAAATTAATAAGGCGAAACACTTAGAGTCTCTAAATGGTTAGGCCAGGACAGTCAGAGTCTCTAAATTTATAAGGCGAAACACTTTGAGTAGAGCAGGAATGTTAGAGTCTCTAAATTAATAAGGCCAAACACTTAGAGTCTCTAAAGGAATAGGCCAGGACAGTTAGGGACTCTAAATTATTAAGGTGAAAATCTTAGAGTCTCTAAAGTGATAGGCCAGGACGTTTAGTGTCTCTAAATTAATAAGGCGAAACACTTAGAGTCTCTAAAGAATAGGCCAGGACTGTTAGGGAATCTAAATTAATAAGGCGAAAGTCATAGGTTCTCTAAAGGAACAAGCCAGGAGAGTTACAGTCTCTATATTAATAGCGCCAAAATATTATAGTCTCTAAAGTAATAGGCCAGGACAGTTAGAGTCTTTAAATTAAAAACACGAAACTCTGGAATCTCTAAATATATAGGCCGGGAGATTTAGAGTCTCTAAATTTGTAAGGCGAAACACTTGTGATCTCTAAAGTAATAGGCTAGGAGATTTAGAGTCTCTAAATTAATAAGGCGAAATTATTAGTGTCTCAAAAGGAATAGACCAGGACAGAATCTCTAAATTAATAAGGCGAAATTCTTAGAGACTCTAAAGGAATAGGCCACGACATTTAGAGTCTCTAAATTAATAGGGCGAAACTCTCAGAGTCTCTAAAGGAATAGTCCAGGACAGTTAGTATCTCTAAATTCCTAAGGCGAAAATCTTAGCGTCTCTAAATGAATAGGCCAGGACAGTTAGAGTCTCTAAATAAATAAGGCGAAACACTTAGAATCTTTACAGCAATAGGGCAGGAGAGTAAGAGTCTCTAAATTTATAAGGCGAAAACCTTATAGTCTCTAAAGTAATAGGCCAAGACAGTTAGAGTCTCTAAATGAATAAGGCGAAATTCTCAGTCTCTAAAGGAATAGTGCAGGAGAGTTAGGGGCTCTAAATTAATAAGGCGAAACTCTTAGAGCCTTTAAAGTAATAGGCCAGGACAGTTAGAGTAACTAAATTAATAAGGCGAAATTTTTAGAGTCTCTAAAGTAATAGGCCAGGAGAGTTAGAATCTCTAAATTAATAAAGCGAAAATTATAGAGTCTCTAAAATAATAGGCCACACAATTACATTCTCTAAATTAATAAGGCGAAACTCTTAGAGCATCTAAATGAAAAGTCCGGGACGGTTAGAGTATCTAAATTAATAAGGCGAAACTCTTAGATACCCTACAGGAATAGGCAAGGACAGAGTCTCTAAATTAATAAGGCGAAAGTCCTAGAGTCTCTAACGTAATAGGCCAGGACATTTAGTGTCACTAAATTAATAAGGCGAAAATCTTAGAGGCTCTAAAAGTATAGTCCAGGAGAGTTAGAGTCTCTAAATTAATAAGACGAAACTCTTAGAGGCTCTAAAGAATAGGCCATGAGTGAAGTGTCTCCAAATTAAAAAGGCGAAACTCTTAGAGTCTCTAAAGAAATATGCCAGGGAAGTTAGAGTCTCCAAAATAATAAAGCAAAACACTTAGACTCTCAAAAGTAATAGGCCAGGACAGTTAGAGTCTCTAAATTCATAAGGCGAAAGTCACAGGCTCTAAAGGCATACTGCAGAAAAGTTAGGGCTCTAAATTAATAAGGCGAAACACTTCGAGTCTCTAAAGGAATAGGCCAGGAAAGTTAGAATCTCTAAATTTATAAAGCGAAACACTTAGACTCTCTAAAGGAATAGGCCAGGGCTGTTAGGGAATATAATTTAATAAGGCGAATGTCTTAGGGTCTCTAAAGGAAAAAGCCAGGACAGTAAAAGTCTCTATATTAATAGTGCGAAAATATTATAGTCTCTAAATGAATAGGCCAGGAGTGTTAGAATCTCTAAATTAAAAAGTCGTAACTCTAGAGTCTCTAAAGTTATAGGCCAGGAAATTTAGAGTCTCTAAATTTGAAAGGCGAAAATCTTGTGATCTCTAAAGGAATAGGCTAGGAGTGTTAGAGTCTCTAAAATAATAAGGCGAAACTCTTAGAGTCTCTAAAGGAATACGCCAGGACAGTTAGTGTCTCTAAATTAATAAGACGAAACACTTAGAGTCTCTAAACGAATAGGTCAGGACAGTTAGAGGATCTAAATTAATAAGGCGAAAATCATAGAGTCTCTAAAGGAATAGGCCAGGAAAGTTAGAGTCTCTAAATTAATAAGTCAAAACTCTTAGAGTCTCTAAAGGAATAGGCCAGGACAGTTAGAGACACTAAATTAATAAGGCGATAATCTTAGAGTCTCCAAAGTATTAGGCTAGGACAGTAACATTCTCTAAATTAATAAGGCGAAACTCTTAGAATCTCTAAAGGGATAGGCCAGGAGTGTTAGAGTCTCTAAATTAAAAAGGCGAAACTCTTAGTGTCTCTAAAGTAATAGGCCAGGAGGTTTAGTGTCTCTAAATTAATAAGGCGAATCTCTTAGAGTCTCTAAAGGAATAGGCCGGAGAGTTAGATTATCTAAATTAATAAGGCGAAAAAATTAGAGTCTCTAAAGAAATAGGCCAGGACAGTTAGAGTCTCTAAATTAATAAGGCGAAACACTTAGAGCATCTAAAGAATAGGCCAGGACAGTTATTGTCTCTAATTTAATAAGGCGAACATTTTAGAGTCTCTAAAGGAATAGGCCAGGACAGTTAGAGTCTCTAAATTAATAAGGCGAAAGTCTCAGTCTCTAAAGGAATAGTGCAGGTCAGTTAGGGGCTCTAAATTATTAAGGCGAAAACCTTATAGTCTCTAAAGTAATAGGCCAGGACAGTTAGTGTCTCTAAATGAATAAGGCGAAATTCTCAGTCTCTAAAGGAATAGTGCAGGACAGTTAGGGGCTCTAAATTAATAAGGCGAAACACTTTGAGCCTCTAAAGTAATAGGCCAGGACAGTTACAGTAACTAAATTAATAAGGCGAAACAAATAGAGTCTCTAAAGGAATAGGCCATTACAGTTAGAGTCTCTAAATTAATAACGCGAAACATTCAGAGTCTCTAAAATATTAGGCCACGACAGTTAGATTCTCTAAATTAATAAGGCTAAACCCTTAAGGAAAAGGCCGGGACAGTTAGTGTCTCTAAATTAATAAGGCGAACCTCTTAGAATCCCTACAGGAATAGGCCAGGAGAGTTAGGGTCTCTAAATTAATAAAGGGAAAATCTTAGATTCTCTAAAGGAATAGGCCAGGAACGTTAGTGTCTCTAAATTAATAAGGCGAAACTCTTAGGGTCTATAAAGGAATAGGCCAGGAGAGTTAGGGTCTCTAAATTAATAAGGGGAAATATTTAGAGTCTCTAAAAGTATAGGCCAGGACGGTCAGAGTCTCTAAATTAATAAGACGAAAACCTTAGAGTCTCTAAAGGAATACGCCAGGGAAGTTAGAGTCTCCAAATTAATAAGGCGAAACACTTAGAGTCTCAAAAGTAATAGGCCAGGAGAGTTAGAGTCTCTAAATTAATAAGGCGAAAGTCTCAGTCTCTAAAGGCATAGTGCAGAAGAGTTAGGAGCTCTAAATTAATAAGGCGAAACACTTAGAGTCTCTAAAGGTATAGGACAGGAAAGTTAGAATCTATATAATTTATAAAGCGAAACTCTTAGAGTCTCTAAAGGAATAGGCTAGGACGGTTATGGAATAAAATTTAATAAGGCGAATGTCTTAGTGTCTCTAAAGGAAGAAGCCAGGTCAGTAAAAGTCTCTATATTAATAGTGCGAAAGCATTATAGTCTCTAAAGGAATAGGCCAGGGGAGTTAGAATCTCTAAATTAAAAAGTCGAAAATCTAGAGTCTCTAAAGTTATACGCCAGGAGAGTTAGAGTCTCTAAATTTGAAAGGCGAAACTCTTGTGATCTCTAAAGGAATAGGAAAGGAGTGTTAGAGTCTCTAAAATAATAATGCGAAACTCTTATAGTCTCTAAAGAATAGTCCAGGACTGTTAGTGTCGCTAAATTAATAAGGCGAAACTCTTAGAGTCTGTAAAGAAATAGTCCAGGACAGTTAGAGTCTCTAAATTAATAAGTCAAAACCCTTAGAGTCTCTAGAGGAATAGGCCAGGAAAGTTAGAGCCTCTAAATTAATAAGGCGATACTCTTAGAGTCTCTAAAGTGTTAGGCTAGGACAGTTAGATTCTCTAAATTAATAAGGCGAAAATCTTAGAGTCTCTAAAGGAATAAGCCAGGAGGTTTAGAGTCTCTAAATTAAAAAGGCGAAAACCTTAGAGTTTCTAAGGAATAGGCCAGAAAAATTAGTGTCTCTAAATTAATAAGGCGAAACACTTAGAGTCTCTAAAGCAATAGGCCGCACTTTTAGAGTCTCTAAATTAATAAGGCGATACTCTCAGAGTCTCTAAAGGAATAGGCCAGGACTGTTAGGGTCTCTAAATTATTAAGGCGAACATCTTAGAGTCTCTAAAGCGATAGGCCAGGACAGTTAGAGTCTCTAAATTAATAAGGCTAAAATCTTAGATTCTCTAAAATTATAGGCCAGGTGAGGGGTCTCTAAATTAATAAAGCGAAACACTTAGAGTCCCTAAATAAATAGGCCAGGAGAGTTACAGTCTCTAAATTAATAAGGCGAAACACTTAGGGTCTCTAAGGGAATAGGCCAGTACAGATAGAGTCTCTAAATTAATATGGCAGAAACACTTAGAGTCTCTAAAGGAATAGGCCAAGACAGAGTCTCAAAATTAATAAGGCGAATCTCATAGAGACTCTAAAGGAATAGGCCAGTAGAGTTAGAGTCTCTGAATTAATAAGGCGAAACTCTTAGAGGTCTTAAAGTAATAGGCCAAGAGAGTTAGAGTCTCTAAAGTAATAAGGCGAAACACTTAGAGGCCTTAAAAAATTAGGCCTGTAAAATTAGTGTCTCTAAATTAATAAGGCGGTTGTCTCAGTCTCTAAAGGAATAGTGCAGGACAGTTAGGGTCTCAAAATTAATAAAGCGAAAAACTTAGAGTCTTTAAAGTAATAGGCCACGACAGTTAGTGTCTCTAAATTAATAAGGCGAAACTCTAAGTGTCTCTAAAGAATAGGCCAGAACTGTTAGGGAAACTAAATTAATAAGGCGAAAGACTTAGGGTCTCTAAAGGAACAAGCCAAGAGAGTTACAGTCTCTATATTAATAGGGCACAAATATTATAGTCTGTAAAGTAATAGGCCAGGACATTTAGAGTCTCCAAAGTAAAAATAAGGCGAAACTCTTAGAGTCTCTAAAGGAATAGGCCAGGAGACTTAGAGTCTCTAATTAATAAGGCGAAACACTTAGAGGCCTTAAAGGAATAGGCCAGGACATTTACAGTCTCTAAATTAATAAGGCGTAACACTTAGAGTCTCTAAAGGAATAGGCCAGGACAGTTAGAGTCTCTAAATTAATACGGCGAAAGTCACAGTCTCTAAAGGAATAGTGCAGGAAAGTTAGGGGCTCAAAATTTAAAAGGCGAAACTCTTAGAGTCTCTAAAGGAAGAGGCCTGGACAGTTAGAGTATCTAAATTAATAAGGCGAAACTCTTAAATACTCTAAAGGAATAGGCCAGGACTGTTATTGAATCTAAATTTATAAGGCGAAAGTCTTAGGGTCTCTAAAGGAACAAGCCAGGAGAGTTAGACTCTATATTAATAGCGCGTAAATATTATAGTCTCTAAAGTTCTAAGCCAGGAGATTTAGAGTCTCTAAATTAAAAAGTCAAATCATAGAGTCTCTAAATTTATAGGTCAGGAGAATTAGAGTCTCTAAATTTGTAAGGCGAAACACGTGTGATCTCTAAAGGAATAGTCTAGGAGGGTTAAAGTCTCTAAATTAATAAGGCGAAACACTTAGAGTCTCTAAAGAAAAAGGCCAGGAGAGTTAGAGTCTCTAAATTAATAAGACGAAATCCTTAGAGTCTCTAAAGGAATAGGCCAGGACAGTTAGAGTCTCTAAATTTATAAGTCGAGACTATTAGTCTCTAAAGTAATAAGCCAGGACAGTTAGAGTCTCTAAATGAATAAGGCGAAAGTCTCAGTCTCTAAAGATGTAGGCCAGGACAGTTAGCGTCTCCAAATTAAAAAGTCGAATTTCTAGAGTCTCTAAAGATATAGGCCAAGAGAGTTAGAATCCCTAAATTTGTAAGGCGAAACTCTTGTGATCTCTAAAGCTATAGGCTAGGAGATTTAAAGTCTATAATTAATAAGACGAAACACTTAGGGTCTCAAATGATTAGGCCAGGACCGTTAGAGTCTCTAAATTTATAAGGCGAATCTCTTAGAGTCTCTAAAGATAAAGGCCAGGAGAATCAGAGTTTCTAAATTAATAAGGCCAAACTCTTAGAGTCTCTAAAGGAATAGGCCAGGACAGTTAGAGTCCCTAAATTAATAAGGCGAAATTATTAGCGTCTCTAAAAGTATAGGCCAGGACAGTTTGTGTCTCTAAATTAATAAGGCGAAAATCTTAGGGTCTCTAAAGGAATAGGCCAGGAGAGTTAAAGTCTTTAAATTAATAAGGCGTAAATCTTAGGGTCTCTAAAGAAATAGGCCAGGACAGTAGGGTCTCCAAATTAATAAGGCCAAATTCTTAGAGTCTCTAAAGTATAGGCCAGGAGAGTTAGAGTCTCTAAATTAATAAGGCGAAAAACTTAGAGTCTCTAAAGAAATAGGCCAGGACAGTTAGAGTCTCAAAATTAATAAGGCGAAACACATAGAGACTCTAAAGGAATAGGCCAGGAGAGTTAGTGTTTCTAAATTAATAATTTGAAACTCTTAGAGTCTCTAAGGAAATAGGCCAGGAGAGTTTGAGTCTCTAAATTAATAAGGCGAAACTATTAGAGTCTCTAAAGTAATAGGCCAGGAAATTTAGTTTCTAAATTAATAAGGCGAAACACTTAGAGTCTCTAAAGGAATATGCCAGGAGAGTTAGCGACTCTAAATTAATAAGGCGTAACTCTTAGAGTCACTAAAGGAATAGGACAGGAAAGTTAGAGTCTCTAATTTAATAAGGCTAAACTCTTTGAGTCTCTAAATGTATAGGACATGACAGTTAGATCCTCTAAATTAATAAGGCGAAAAACTTAGAATCTCTAAAGGTATAGGTCAGGAGAGTTAGAGTCTCTAAATTAATAAAGCGAAACTCTTAGAGGCTCTAAAGGAATAGGCCAGGAGAGTTAGATTCTCTAAATTAATAAGGCGAATCACTTAGAGTCTCCAAAATAATAGGCCAGGACAGTTAGAGTCTCTAAAATAATAAGGCGAAAATCTTAGAGGCTATAAAGGAATAGGCAAAGACAGTTAGATTCTCTAAATTAATAAGGCGAAACTCTTAGAGTCTCTAAAAGATAGGCCAGGACAGTTAGAGTCTCCAAATAATTAAGGCGAAACTCTTAGAATCCCTAAAGGAATAGGCCAGGACAGTTAGTGTCTCTAAATTAATAAGGCGAAACTCTTAGAGTATCTAAAGGAATAGGCCAGGACAGTTAGTGTCTCTAAATTATTAAGGCGAAACTCTAAGAGTCTCTAAAGGAATTGGCCAGGACAGTTAGTGTCTCTAATTTAATAAAGCGAAACGCTTAGAGTCTATAAAGGAATAGGCCAAGATAGTTAGTGTCTCTAAATTAATAAGACGAATCACTTAGAGTCTCTAAAGTAATAGGCCAGGAGAGTTAGAGTCTCTAAATTAATAAGGCGAAACTATTAGAGTCTCTAAAGGAATAGGCCAGGACAGTAAGGGTCTCAAAATTAAATAAGGCGAAACCCATAGAGTCTCTAAAGGAATAGGCCAGGAGTGTTAGAGTCTCAAAATTAATAAGGCGAAACTCTTAGATTCTCTAAAGGGATAGGCCAGGACAGTTAGTCTCTAAATTAATAAGGCGAAACACTTAGAGTCTCTAAAGAATAGGCCAGGACAGTTAGAGTCTCTAAATTAGGCTCTCTAAATTAATAAGTCGAAACACTTAGAGTCTCTGAAGGAATAGGCCAGGACAGTTAGAGTCTCTAAATTAATAAGGCGAAACTCTTAGAGTCTCTAAAGGAATAAGCCAGAACAGTTCGAGTCTCTAAATTAATAAGGCGAAACTCTTGGAGTCTCTAAAGGAATAGGCCAGGACCGTTACAGTCTCTAAATTAATAAGACGAAACACTTAGAGTCTCTAAAGTTTTAGGCCAAGAAAATTAGTGTCTCTAAATTAATAAGGCGAAACTCTTAGAGTCTCTAAAGGAATAGGCCAGGACAGTTAGATTCTCTAAATTAATAAGGTGAAACTCTCAGAGTCTCTAAAGGAAAATGCAAGGAGATTTAGTGTCCCTAAATTAATAAGGCGAAACTCTTAGAGTCTCTAAAGGAATAGGCCAGGACTGTTAGTGTCTCTAAATTAATAAGGCGAAACTCTTAGAGTCTCTAAAGGAATAGGCCAGGACAGCTAGTGTCTCTAAATTAATAAGGCGAAACTCTTAGATTCTCTAAAGGAATAGGACAGGACCGTTAGAATCTCTAAATTAATAAGGCGAAAATTTTAGAGTCTCTAAAGGAATAGGCCAGGAGATTTAGAGTCTCAAAATTAATAAGGCGAAACTCTTAGGGACCTTAAACGAATAGGCCAAGACAGAGTCTCTAAATTAGTAAGGCGAAATTCATAGATTCTCTAAAGTAATCGGCCAAGACATTTAGTGTCTCTAAATTAATAAGGCGAAAAGCGTCTCTAATGGAATAGGCCAGGACAGTTAGAGTATCTAAATTAATAAGGCGAAAAGAGTCTCTAAAGGAATCGGCCAAGACAGTTAGTGTCTCTAAATTAATAAGGTGAAAAGAGTCTCTAAAGGAATAGGCCAGGACAGTTAGAGTCTCTAATTTAATAAGGCGGAACTCTTACAGTCTCTAAAGGAATAGGCCAGGACCGTTAGGGAATCTGAATTAATAAGGCGAAAGACTTAGGGTCTCTAAAGTAACAAATCAGGAGTGTTACAGTCTCTAAATCAATGGAGCGAAAATATTATAGTGTCTAAAGGAATAGGCCATGAGCGTTAGATTCTCTAAATTAAAAAGTCGAATCTCTAGAGTCTCTAAATTTATAGGCCAGGAGAGTTAGAGACTCTAAATTTGTAAGGCGAAACTCTTGAGATCTCTAAAGGAATAGGCTAGGAGGGTTAAAGTCACAAAATTAATAAGGCGAAAATCTTAGAGTCTCAAAAGGAATAGGCCAGGACTGTTAGAGTCTCTAAATTAATAAGGCGAAACTCTTAGAGTCTCTAAAGGAATAGGCCAGGTAAGTTAGAGTCTCTAAAATAATAAGGCGATAATCTTAGAGTCTCTAAAGGAAGAAGCCAGGACAGAGTCTCTAAATTCATAAGGCGAAAATCTCACAATCTCTAAAAAATAGGCCAAGACAGAGTCTCTAAATTAATAAGGCGAAACACTTAGAGTCTCTAAAGGAATAGGCCAGGACAGTTAGAGTCTCTAAATTAATAAGGCGAAACTCTTGGAGACTCTAAAGGAATAGGCCAGGACAGTTAGAGTCTCTAAATTAATAAGGCGAAACTCTTAGAGTCTCTAAAGGAATAGGCCAGGACACTTAAAGTCTCTAAATTAATAAGGCGAAAGTCTCAGTCTCTAAAGGAATAGTGCAGGACCGTTAGGGGCTCTAAATTAAAAAGGCGATACTCTTAGAGTCTCTAAATTAATTGGCCAGTATATTTACAGTCTCTAAATTAATAAGGACAAACTCTTAGAGTCTCTAAAGGAATAGGCCAGGACAGTTAGAGTCTCTAAATTAATAAGGCGAAACTCTTAGAGTCTCTAAACTAATAGGCCAGGTCAGTTAGAGTCTCTAAATTAAGAAGGCGAAAGTCTCAGTCTCTAAAGGAATAGTGCAGGAAAGTTAGGGGCTCAAAATTAAAAAGGCGAATCTCCTAGAGTCTCTAAAGGAATAGGCCAGGACAGTTAGTCTCCAAATTAATAAGGCGAAACTCTTAGAGACTCTAAAGAATAGGCCAGGACTGTTATGGAATCTAAATTAATAAGGCGAAAGACTTAGGGTCTCTAAAGGAACAAGCCAGGAAAATTACAGACTCTATTTAATAGCGCGAAAATATTATAGTCTCTAAAGGAATAGGCCAGGACAGTTAGAGTCTCTAAATTGAAATGTGGAAACCCTAGAATTTCTAAAGTTATATGCCAAGGGATTTAGACTCTCTAAATTTGTATGGCGAAACTCTTGTGATCTCTAAAGGAAAAGGCTAGGAGGGTTAAAGTCTCTAAATTAATAAGGCGAAACACTTAGAGTCTCTAAAGGAATAGGCTAGGACTGTTAGAGTCTCTAAATGAATAAGGCGAAACTCTTAGAGTCTCTAAAGAAATAAGCCAGGACAGTTAGTGTCTCTAAAATAATAAGGCGAAACTCTTAGAGTCTCTAAAAAAATAGTCCAGGAGACTTAGAGTCTCTAAATTAATAAGGCGAAACTCTTAGAGGCCTTAAAGGAATAGGCCAGGACAATTAGTGTCTCTAAATTAATAAGGCAAAACACTTAGAGTCTCTAAAGGAATAGGCCAGGACAGTCAGAGTCTCTAAATTAATAAAGCGAAATTCTCAGTCTCTAAAGGAATTGTGCAGGACAGTAAGGGGCTCAAAATTAAAAAGGCGAAACTCTTAGTCTCTAAATGAATAGGCCAGGACAGTTAGAGTCTCTAAATTAATAAGGCGAAACTCTTAGATACTCTAAAGGAATAGGCCAGGACTGTTATAGAATCTAAATTAATAAGGCGAAAGTCTTAGGGTCTCTAAAGGGACAAGCCAGGAGAGTTACAGTCTCTATATTAATAGCGCGAAAATATTATAGTCTCTAAAGGAATAGGCCAGGACAGTTAGAGCATCTAAATTAAAAGGTCGAATCCATAGAGTCTCTAAATTTATAGGCCAGGAGGGTTAGAGTCTCTAAATTTGTAAGGCGAAACACGTGTGATCTCTAAAGGAATAGGCTAGGAAGGTTAAAGTCTCTAAATTAATAAGGCGAAACTCTTAGAGTCTCTAAAGAAATAGGCCTGGAGAGTTAGAGTCTCAAAATTAATAAGGCGAAATTCTTAGAGTCTCTAAAGGAATAGGCCAGGACAGTTAGAGTCTCTAAATTAATAAGGCGAAACTCTTAGTCTTTAAAGGAATAAACCAGGACAGTTAGAGTCTCTAAATGAATAAGGCGAAAGTCTCAGTCTCTAATGTAATAGGCCAGGAGAGTTAGAGTCTCCAAAAAAAAAGTCGAAACTCTAGAGTCTTTAAAGTCTAGGCCTGGAGAGTTAGAGTCTCTAAATTTGTAAGGCGAAACTCTTGTAATCTCTAAAGGATTAGGCTAGGAGAATTAGAGTCTCTAAATTAATAAGGCGAAACTCTTAGATTCTCTAAAGGAATAGGCCAGGACAGTTAGAGTCTCTAAATTAATTAGGTGAAACTCTTAGAGCCTCTAAAGGAATAGGCCAGGACAGTTAAAGTCTCTAAATTAAAAAGGCGAAAGTCTCAATCTCTAAAGGAATAGTGCAGGACAGTTAAGGGCTCTAAATTAAAAAGGCGAATCTCTTAGAGTCTCTAAATGAATTGGCCAGGACAGTTACAGTCTCTAAATTAATAAGGACAAACTCTTAGAGTCTCTAAAGGAATGGGCCAGGACACTTAGTGTCTCTAAATTAAAAAAACGAGTCTCTTAGAGTCTCTAAAGGAATAGGCCAGGACAGTTAGAGTCTCTATATTAATAAGGCGAAACTTCTAGAGTCTCTAAAGGAATAGGCCAGGACAGTTGGAGTCTCTAAATTAATAAGGCGAAACTCTTAGAGTCTCTAAAGGAATAGGCCAGGACAGTTAGAGTCTCTAAATTAATAAGGCGAAACTCTTAGAGTCTCTAAACTAATAGGCTAGGACAGTTAGAGTCTCTAAATTAATAAGGCGAAAGTCTCAGTCTCTAAAGGAATACTGCAGGACAGTTAGGGGCTCAAAATTAAAAAGGCGAAACTCTTAGAGTCTCTAAAGTAATAGGCCAGGACAGAGTCTTTAAATTAACAAGGCGAAACTCTTAGAGTCTCTAAAGGAATAGGCCAAGACTGTTAGGGAAACTAAATTATTAATGCGAAAGACTTAGGGTCTCTAAAGGAACAAGCCAGGAGGATTACAGTCTCTATTTAATAGCGCGAAAGTATTATAGTCTCTAAAGGTATATGCCAGGAGAGTTACAGTCTCTAAATTAAAATGTTGAAACCATAGAGTCTCTAAAGTTATAGGCCAGGAGAGTTAGAGACTCTAAATTTGTAAGGCGAAACTCTTGTGATCTCTAAAGGAATAGGCTAGGAGGGTTAAAGTCTCTAAATTAATAAGGCGAAACTCTTAAGCCTTGGTTTTTAACAACCACGCAGTGACGCTTGCGTAAGCGTAAAGCGTTGCAACGTGAAATGATTGCTGCGTGACGCAGAGATGGCGGTTTTTAACGACGCTTGATAACTTGAGCTGTCGATGATAACATGCTTGCGCTATGAATCATCGTGTTCGTTGCTGTAGTTAGTCCCTGCGTAGTTGTTGCAGAGTGAACATGGAAGTGGTCATACCTGCCATAATACTTGCAGATGATGAAGGTGATGATTTGCTGATTTACTGTATGGGTGAGGGTGCAAGCGACATTTTCAAGAAAAGAAAAGATGAAGGCTACTACTCCTCTTTAATAGGAAGGTATCTGATGGACAGTGAGATTAAATTCAGGGAATAATTCAGAGTTTCGAGGGACATTTTCCATTTAATCTTGACAGAAATAAAAGAAGACGTAACAACTCGAAGCTGCAATCGATGGCAGACACCGATTTCAGCTGAACAAATCTGTGTCTTTCGCTAAGGTATGTAGGCAAACAAGCAACGATATTTAACATAGTTTTATTAATTATACAATCAGTAATAACCATAACCCAAAAGTGTAAATATACCAATCACTTGAAATCATCAGCAAAGCTGGAAGT
>Ga0268261_10001702_pt1 | contig 15377 bp, 7 predicted proteins | sample TergutNc150P1_FD_190353 | JGI IMG/M metagenome (GOLD analysis project Ga0268261, IMG submission 190353) | Nasutitermes corniger P1 segment gut microbial community from laboratory colony in Florida, USA - Nc150 P1 (SPAdes) (version 2) | ecosystem: Host-associated > Arthropoda: Insects > Digestive... | reverse complement strand
GGAGATTTACTGGGGAAAAAAAAAATCACAATGACCTTGTCACTTTGTCAATATGACACACTACTGCAGGTGAGGTATAAATGGTGACGTGTGTGTGTGTGTGTGTGTGTGTGTGTGTGTGTGTGTGTGTGTATGCGTGCGTGTGTGCGCATGCATGTGTGTGTGTGCATGTGTGTGCGCATGCATGTGTGTGTGTGCGTGTGCATGCACATGCATGTGTGTGTGTGTGTTTTTTTTTTCCATATTTTACATGAGCATAACATTACATTCTGTTGGGCTGTTTCCTAAAGTGATGCAGTGTTTTCACTATTGTTTAAATTATTCCACAGTCCTGCCTGCCTATTTACCTAACAGGACAAACTCTGTGTAAGTAAAAAACATGCACACACCAGTAAATTGCATGCTTTTCACAACTACCATTTTAGTGTATCAAATACCAGACTTTATTCAAATACACAGGATTTTATAACTACTCTTCTAGGTCATGGGTCACTTGCATAATATGATTACATAATAAAATATTAATTATAACATTAAAACATAACAATTGGGAACATACATTATTTATTAGAATTAAAACATTCCTCCGTAAAATAAAATGAGTTAGAAAGAAGAAGCGTCTTTAAGGACGATTTAAAAACTTGTATTTCATTTGCTACATACTTTGCGTGAGTAGGAAGATGATTAAAAATTTGAATTCCTGCATAAAGAGCCAGTTTTTGGTATTTTGTTAAATTAGTAATGGGTAGATAAAAATTATTAGCAGATCTAGTGTTGTGGTTATGGACTTCTAAATTCTTTGTAAATAAATGTTTGTTTTTCACCATATAAAATAAAAGTGAAAATATATAATGAGATTAAAATGGTAAAATTTCCATTGTTTCAAACAGTTCTCTAAATTCATCAATTTTCTTCCAGCAAGTCAGAGTTCTTAATTTTTTAATTTAATTCAATTTTATTTATTTATTTTTTTGCATTATGAATATTTTAATACTGTTAGGGGTGTTAACCCAAAAATTTATGCCATAGGATTTGATAGAATGTACATAAGAAAAATATAGCTCTCTTACACTTTACCTTGACAACATTGCTTTTATAGCTCTTAACTGCATAACACGCAGAGTTCAATCTGGAAATTAATTGGTCTATACGATTATTCCAAGTCAGTGTCATCAATTACTAAACCCAGAAACTTTGTAAATGCAACATTACCAATAGATTTATTAAAGCAGTTAATATCTAATGTAGTGTCAATGCAATTTTAGTTCTAAATTCTAAATAATACATTTTATTAACGCTCAGTGATAGGAAATTGGCTTTATATCAGAGAGTGTTTTGTCTAATGCTGTTTGAAGTCCCCCTTGGTTAGAGTTAGTTACTAAAAAGCTAGTAACATCTGCAAGGAGCACCACTTTGGCACCATTATCTATAATTTTGTGTAAATCATTAATAGAAATAAGAGAAGGTAATTGAACCAAGATAAAACCCTGAGGAACCCCATTTGTAACTTTTTTTTTCCATCTAGAAGAAACACTATCATTTGCATTAATTTTATCAATGAGTTCTTTGTGGTATCTTTCTCTGAGATAAAATTGTATAAAAGTTGGAAAATTTCCCACTAATTCCATAAAATTCTAGTTTATCTACTAGAATTCTATGGTTAACACAATCAAAAGCCTTCTGAAGGTCACAGAATATTCCTCCTACAGAAAGTCTATGATTCATAGCTTTTATTATTTCATTAATTAAATTATAAGATGCAGCCTTGGTGGAACTACTAATTCTGCATCCATATTGTTCTTCGACTAGTATGTTATTAGTGCATATATGTTTATATAATCTTGAATATATTAATTTTTCTAAAATCTTAGAAAATGATGTTAAAAGAGACTGGCTTATAATTTTTGGTGAAAGTTTTGTCTCGTTTTAATACAGCATGGAATTAAGGGTAAAGGCTCCAAATAACTAAGAAAGTTAAGTTTCCTGAATTTCATCTTAATCTCTCTCTTTATATTGTTTCAAGTTACATAAATCTGTGTTTATTACTTTGATTTTATGCTTTAATCACATTTTTATGTCATATTAGCCTCCATGACCCTCCCATTTTAAAATAATATAAAAGTGTATACTTATTTCAATCCACTCTTCTCAGTTTGAAGTCCCCGCTGCACATACACTAATACAAGTGGCCTGGTCATACATAACTGCTGCCACAGACAAGTGTCTACAGAGTTTGTTATCTGGCTTCAGTACTGCCTTACGATGGGCTGTGGCTACTATCCTTTAATTCTGGAGAATTCATGAGTAAATAATTATAACAACCCCACTATGCAGACAATCTTGGTAGCAAGATATACAACCATGACATGGGGAGGGAGGAACATGTCTGATATATTCTTACCATAGCTCTTTGAAAGGGAAGGCAATTCACTGCTGATGCAAGTTTGTTCCGAATCTCTTCAACTTTCTCCTTGTGTGCTGTTAGTGGCAGGGTTGGGTCATGAATAGCAAACACCTTCACCACAACCAGACCCTCCTGTGTCCGAGCTCTTGCCACTTTGAGGAAACGTGTACTTCCCAAACTGAAGGACAATCAGAAATTAAATTAATTTAATTAATGTATCACGAGAAATAATTAAATACATTAAAATCATTTTACTTACAATAACAGAGAAGTCCTATAGTCCTTTACACTTCACAACCATTTAAAAAACAACATGAAATCAATGCATGCCAGGTCTAGCACGTAGAGGAATTAATTTGAAACTTGAACACCATACAGCAAACCCCCTCTTTAAGATGCCAACAACTGTTATCTAGTAAAAAAAATTAATTAATTAAAAAACCCCCCTAACGTTCATTACCATGTTCACGACCGTTCACCACTGCTCTCCACCGCCGCGAAATAAATCCAATCCATACTCTCCTCCACTATTTGTTTCACATCCACTTTAATACTATACAACCATCTATGCCTACGGCTTCCAAGTGAAAAGCTCAAGCTTCCAATCCATAACTTTGTATGCGTCTACTGTCGCTCCCATGCAGGCCACGTGTCCACCCCATCGCATCCTCCTTGATTCGACTATCCTAATAATCGTAAAATAATCTACGAATCAACAAACCATTCTATTCTTCTAACTGGATAATTTTCCGAAGACCTCATCAACAAAAATTTCCCGTATCCTCACCCCTCTTACTTCCCGATAGTTTTCTAGCACTTGCAATTTCTACTGCTCCTTCAAAAACGACCTCCCCTCACAAAACACAAATTAACCTGCAAAGTTATTGTTTTACGGAACCTACTTTTTTAATTGGCAATACTCCGTCCAAGAGACAGGATATATCAGATGATTTCCTCACCGTTTGCAACTGCGAAGCTCAGACAGTTACATGTTAACACATTTTCCTCCCACTAATTAACTATAAATGTCAGATTTTCCATTTTTCCTTAATTATCCCACAATGTGAAGCAAATAAATGTTACTTACTTGGCATCAAACTGCAGGTCAGCCTGATCTGTCAAATAATGTTCAACGGGAAATATCTGAGACGGGGCTATACCAACCAACTGATTCCCCATTGTCCGGCAATTTTCAGCTGTCTTGAACACAAACTTTTTCACCGAGGGCTATACAAGACAGTCATCTGCCACCCATCCGTCATCCACACAGTTTAGCCACTGCATCGCACCTACAGATCACCTATCACACCTGCATACGGACTGCCAGATCGCTGGACCTAGGATCAGTTATAATCCCAGTATATTACTTAGAATGCGCGGAGTCACGGCCCATGAAAAATCCTCGAAATTTTGAAGGCCTCCATGAGTATAAATGTGTTTAGAAAGGCGTCGCAATGTAGCGTAATGAGATTTTGTTTCATTACATTACGATTGCATTGTGTGTTCTCTTACGGTCTGAATTGTATAATGTTTTAATAATATCATAATTACTACAGTAATTAGAACTGTAGACCTAAGTAGCAATATAGCAAGGAACGAGGACGTTGGCTCAAATGGTAAAGCCTTTTGCGTGTCGGTATGTTTGTGATTCGAATCGCGCTATGGACGTAGGCTATTCTGACAAGATTTTTTGTTATTTTCCCCAAGTAGCTCGGTAAAGACTGGGGGATGGTACTTCAGATTTGGCTATGACTGCGACCATATCTTTTCGAATGCAACATTCACAAGCCCTGATCCTGTTCACCAGTGAACGCTTTCCTGAAAGACCCAGTTTAGCGGTAGAAATCAGGGCCTTGCATTTGCAGTTATTCACGAATAGAGATTTCCACTTTCCTCCTATTGTGGTATAAGTGACCTCTCAAATGTAGCTTCAGCAGTCTAAACAAGATACTGACAGGCAAGGTCAGGACTATAGGTTGAAGGGTGTAGAACTTTCTAGTGAAACCACAGCAAGAGTTTTTGTGCTTGATGTGTGCTGTGTCAGGTTGCATTGTTTTGCTGAAGTATCACATCTTTTGACAGATTAGTTTGGGCTGCTGAAAGAGCATTTGGTATGTCAATGATTCCACAATGATGGGAAAGTGGCAATGGCCACTTGTGAATGCAAGAACCAAATTTATATCATGATATAATTTTATGCCTAGTTGGAACACATGCTTCAACGTGCTATCAATTTGAATTTTTTGGCTGTTCGTACTGCATTCCAGCTTGTTTTTCTGATGAGTGAAATCGTGCATTTATGTCTCATTGCCTGTTCCTATGGATTCTGGGATCTCATTTCATTTTTCTTTAGATGGTTGCACATGTAAAGAAAGTGGTCTCAAAATGTTAATTTTCTTGCTGTTCTATCAGACATCTTGTGGTATCTCAGTTCCTCACAAACAGTATTATGTACATTTATGATGGACAACTGCAACACAGTGGATACATCTCTGTGAATTGATGGTATCCAAAATTGGTGCCTGCACTTATATTGCTTTGACATCTTGACGTGCTGAACCAACCATTGCAGTTATCATCATAATGTCACAACATTTTAGGACATGCTGCATTATCATTATGCCATCACCATACACCTTCATCAATTGGCCATTAATTTTGATGGGGGATATGCATTTGCCTAAAACAAACTGAAGCACACTATGAACTTTGCAGGATCATGTTCCCCATTCGGTTGCTATTGCACATAACATATTTCATAAGTAGCATCTGTCTGACTGACTTGTGCTGTCTGTTGGATGTTAAACTCCTACTTCACAAGTGCTACCTCATACCAAAAATTAAAATGCATGATGAACATCAAAGTTACAGAATAGGGAACCTTATTTATTAAATGTGCCTCATATCTTCCAAGCCCTTCCACATATTTTGTTGAGGCCTGATGTATGGCACTGGTACCCTAGTATAGTGCATGACTTTCATCAACTTTTATTAATTTAGGGTTTGTATTAAGGGCCAAAATAATTTTTTTGGGGGGTTTGTTTAAGGAAAAAATGTGTTGAATAGAAGTTAACAAGAGGCTGACAAGATATACATGTTATATTTTTTACACCAAGTTCTCTGGAGTGTTTGCATAAAACTGGTTGGGAGAAAATGTCATTTAATGGAAGCTTTGTCCAAAGTTGTGACACTGTTCCAACACTTACCTCTTGCATATTTAATTTATCACACATCATAAATAAATAAATATATATATATATATACACACACACACACACACACACACACAGCAGACATAATTAAAATACATCTATTTCATGCAGCACAAAGGGGATTTGCAATTTATTTATAATTCATTGTAACTGTTACAGTGAGCAAAAAGCCAGTTATTATTAAATTTGTCCACCATTAAGAATGGGCATAAGATGGAAGTCATGTATACATATTCTTCAAAGGACTGTACTGATTTACTACACAGGCATCTTCATTACTAGCTGTTTCTTACAGACATTAAGTTTACACTATATGATATATGGAAAAGAAAGAAAGAACTAGACATCATTAGGAAAGATCTTCATGGCTGGCAGATGTTTTACTAAATAGGTAGAAAATGTTGGGCATGCATGAATGTGGAATATGTAGGATGTTCCAGAGAAATTATTATTCTTGGGGGGGGGGGGGAGATTAAATGTATGGATCCTATATGAGATTTTTTTTCCTGCTTATGTTGTAATAGTGTGAAGCATATTACAAGATGTGGGAATTAAAGCAATTTTTGGATTTTATAAATGTCGTAAATCAACTATGGTATGTGTATGAACATATCTTAGTACCTAAAATAAATTATTTTGCAGTACGCTATGGATGTAATTAAAGTGGAACCTGATTCAGATTGTGAAACTCACACATCAGTATGCAGTGATGTGAAAGAGGAGCATTTTGTATCCATAATTAGACATGAAGACAAGGTGGGTTTGCACATTTGTTTTGCAATCTGAGAACTTGACACCAACTTTAGTTTTATTTACTCCCTCTGTATTTCAAGTTTAGATGTCAAACAGCAACCACAGTAATACCATTAGAAAGGACTTGATGTTCTTTGCCAGAAGATATAATCATGCATGGTATAGCAAAATTTGTTTCTTTAAATTAGTAGAACTGTTATCAGTTTAAGACAGTCTAAACACTGTAGCATTTCAGATAGAGTTAAACAGATGAGTATTTTTGGCTGCTGTTTTAGCAATAATTCAAGGAAACAAGTTATTGTATTTGGGTATCGGAAGGGCAAAAGAAGTGCATGTTGTTTTTATGAATACTAAATATTAAACATGAGCTGACAGTTGACCTGTGGTTCAATTTCTGGCAGTGGTAAGACATTTTTCACTTCTCCAAAGTTTCCAAACTGGTGCTGGGGCAAATTTAACCTTCTATTCAGTGCGTACTACTGGCTCTTTCCCCAGGATTAAACTGCTGGTACATGAAGCTGATCACTGGCCACTATCAAGGGCCAAGATTAAAAGTTATTGGACCTGTACCTCCAGTACTCCATATTCCTTCATGGCATGCACAGTGACCTTACCTTTATGTGAATGTTAAATTGCTGGTACCAATGTTTTATTCTTTGTGTACTTAATGAAGACAAACATTATAAGAGCCTGCTGTGGGCAGTGATGTAGATGAGGCTCCCATAACCCATGGGGCAGGGTAGGGCCAAAACGTACAGAATCCGTTGTGGGTTCTTTTGGACCGGATTCTAGTGTTTTGGCAAAAGGCAGTGTTCTGGTTCCCCGTTATGAGATGTGCGAGTAACTTCACTAATAATTATAGGTTGGGAGGGTGTGGGTGTGGCAACTGGTTATCTACACTATTGGCTGTGGGTACTACAGATACTGAAGTCATTGACATGTAAGTGTGGAGAAGAGGTATCTAATGTGCACTCCTGACAAATCTGAATACCAATGAAAGTTCTTTACAGCATAATACGGATTTAAACTACACACACCCTGGTTCAGATGACAAGAGAAATGCAATATTCCTAGTCAGTGGGGTGAAGGAAGAAGGAGAAGAAGAACACATGCCTGTTGCTGTTCCTATAAGAAAGACTGAAGTTAGGGTGAGTTATAACTTCAAGGGTATGTCAGACCAAGCATGTGTGTAATTATTTTACACAACACTGGTGAATGTAACAGTTGAACACTGTTATGATATACATTAGTTGCTTTGAAAAAGACACAGCTGTGTAATATTAAGGCAGACTGCTAACTGAACAAATATTTTCATGCAACCCAGCAGCTTACAAGATGTCCACATATTCTGTGATATATATATATTTGAAAGCACCATTTTTCTAATAGTCAGTACACAGAAAATACTGCAGTATTTGCCTACATTGTATATTTCTCATTTCTTGGTCTAATGTTACATTTCTTTTTTATATTTGCATTCTGATAATCCTCTCATATCTCTTCCATTTATTTGTTATAACCATGTACATGCATACCTATATTAATGGTCTGTTGTGTAATAGGAGGACAGTATACCAATCAAAGATGGAAAAGATGAAGCAGAAACGGAGGACGAGCAGATGTGTACGAACAGGTGACTTTTCCTTGTTGACTGTAGTAACGAATTGTTCTTTGATGCGTGCAATTTCTCTAATAACATGCAGAGACTAAGGAAGTTGCCTAGTACAGATGGCATAGCTGAAGTATGTGTGCTGTTGTGGGGTGGAAGGCTACTTCCAGGTGTATGTACAGACTGAATTTGATTTATAATTGAACATCTTGAAATTAATTAAGGCCCAGAAGCCTAGGTCTATGAGGAAGTGAACAAATGTTCCATGGTAACTGATGGTTTTGTGCAATGAGGCCAAATAATTTCCCTTAGCCTTGTTCGTTCTTCTGTCAATAACCCAAACTGTCAGGGATCAGTTAAATTGTCATGTTTACCATACACAGTTTTCTAGAATTGTAATATTACAGTTGCGTATAAGTCACTATTCAGTGTTTTCATGTAGTGACACTTGCAATAACCATGTTTTTTTTAACTTTACAAAAAAAATTCCCATTTCTTTATTATATTGTAAAAGGTTGCTGGGATATGTGATTCAGATCTAAGCAACAAACTAACTAAGTAACTAACTAACTAACTCCATGGAGCAGAGACCTTCCTGGGAAGCTAATAGGCTCTCAGCTAGTTAAGGAAGTCCTCACATTTTACGGAACCTGAACGTTCATTACCACATTCACAAGTGCCCACCACCTGTCCTTATCCTGAGCCACAGCAATCCAGTCCATGCCTTCCCATCCCACTTCTTTAAGAGCCAGTTTAATATCATCCTTCCATCTATGCCTAGGTCTTCCAAGTGGTCTCCTTCCATCATGTGTCCTCACCAAAACCCTGTAGGCACCTCTCCTGTCCCCCATACATGCCCCACCCATCTCATTCTTGATTTGATCACGCAAGTAATATATGGTGATAAGTACAGATCATATAGTTTCATATCCAGTCCATTTAAAATAGCTGCTTATGGGGAAAATTCAAATAAAAAAATTTGTAAATTTTGGGTATTCTATCAAAGAGCATTATTACATAGTAACTGTACATATTGATGCTGTCTTCTGTGTGTGTAGTTCAGTTTTAGAAATTTGATTCATGTTGGAAAGTACTGTATTTGTGACAAATGACAGCGCTGCACTATGATATCTGATCATGAATATGTGTCCTCATACATTGTACATTAATGTTATTTTACAGTGCAGTAAACATTCCAGAAGAAAGTGATTTTCCTCTTCACTGCGTGAGAAAAGACATTTATGTATACAACCAAAATGAGCTTGACAGAGAAGCCAGTTTGTATGACACATATGGTCATTTAGATATAAACCCTGCAAGGTATCTTAGCACAACATTAATTGAAGAGTGTGACAAAATTCACCACTGTGAAATTTGTGGTAAAAAGTTTTCAAACATATATAGTCTTAAAATTCATACAGGTACACATATAGGTGATAAAGCTTATATATGTGATGTTTGTAAAGAGGCATTTGCTCACAAAAGCTCTCTAAAGGTGCATTTACGTTTTCACACAGCAGAAAAACCATACAGTTGTGATTTGTACTATAAAACGTTACCAACATATGGAAAAGCAGCAGAACACAATGGTGTTCATACTAAAGACAAGGCCTATGATTGCAAAGTGTGTCCGGCAACATTCTCTAATAGTTCGGATTTAAAGAAACACGTTCGAATTCACACAGGAGAAAAGCCTTACACTTGTGATGTATGCACCAAACAGTTTGCAACAAGCTTTTCTTTGAAAAGTCATTACCGCCTCCACACTGGAGAGAAGCCCTACATGTGTGACATATGCAGTAAATCATTTTCTCATAGTTCAAATTTCAAGGAACATTACCGCACACACACAGGATTCATGCCATACCACTGTGAAATGTGCAACAAGAAATTCATTAATAGTTCAGGACTTAAGAAACATATGATTAAGCATACAGGCAGGAAACCGTACTCTTGCAATATATGTGAAAAGAAGTTCTCCACCAGGTTCTCTCTGAAAGTCCATTCTTATATACATTCAGGTGTAAAGCCTTTCAGCTGTGACACATGTGAGAAGAAATTTGTTAACAAAAGTGAACTCAAACGGCATTATCGTGTTCACACGGGTGAGAAAACATCCATTTGTGATGTTTGTGCTAAAATGTTTGCAAATAGGTATAACCTTATGATACATTATCGCATTCATACTGGGGAGAAGCCATATAAATGTGACGTATGCAAGAAAAGTTTTTCTGACAAGGCTGATCTTAGTAAACACTTACAGAGCCATGCCAGACAAAAGCCCTACAGTTGTAGTCTTTGCGTGAAGAAATATCAGTATCAGTCGAAACTCAGTGAGCATATTCGGCTCCATGCAGGTAAAAATAACTGCAATGTGTGTCACAAGACATTTTCTAATAGATGGAACTTAAAATGCCATTATCGTATTCACTCAGGAGAGAAGCCATATGCATGTGGCAGATGTGAAGAAAAATTCTCATGTAGTTGGAATTTGAAGAAACACCTTCATATTCACAATAATGAGAAATCTCTGAAATATGATGAATAAATTTCTTATATTATGTGTTTGGGACTTATAACAGCAAAGTATGTAGGTTCAAGATTTTTCTTCTTCTTCTGTGCTACAACACTGATACAGTCTTGGCTTTCTCAACAATAGCTTTCCATTTAAGGCGATCTTGGACTTGTTCTGTCCATTTTATAAGCTTCACCTTTTTCAAGTCATTCCTGACATCATTTTCCCATCGGGACTTGGGCCTTCCTACTGGTCTACTTGTAAATGGTTTCCATTTGTATATTTTCTTTATGATACTAATTGGTTCAACGTTTGTACTCTCTTATTTTCAATATTACCCACATTAAAAGATGCAACACATTCTGTTTTACGTGAATAGTACTATTGGAAAAACAAAATGACAACATAGAGCAGGGTGCACAAATCCTGGGCGCTAGGTCACTGTGTCTACTGAATTTTGCATGGTGGCGCACAATATTCTGAGTCCTCATAATGGAAGATGCTTGATGTCACTCTTCTGGCACCTAGAATTTCAAGATGGCTGCTAGATTTTTGGAAAATCTGTGTCCCCCTTATGCATTAGCATTAGAATGTATATCTTCTTTAAAATCATATGTATGAATAAACTTGTTCACATAAAATCAGAAATTTAATATTATTAATATTTTAGTAACAACCATACGTATACTTTTTCTTTTTTTGGTGACAGAATATAAAGCAGCAGTTCACCTATATGACAGATTTGAAGAATTTATAGACCTAGGCCTGTGTACATTAATGATGCTTGATATTCTGTATATGTAACATAAAAATAATTTTGTACAATGTACCTTTTGTATTTTTCACTTCATATTATCAGGATAAAGGGCAGGAAGGTTACTGTCATGAACCTCTCTTCAAGTACTATAATTTCTTTGCTATGGACAGTACGGTACTCAAAGATGACTGATGACATATTTGTTGTGGTCTCTGGTGATCTACTCGTAAGAGTTTTGCAGACATGCCTTGCAGTTTTTTGTTTCCATAGTCTTGTGTCATATATCTTTGCCACGTGATGTAAAGAAGTGCCAATCAACATCAGTACCAAAATCATCTGTGTGATAGCAGAGGTTGATGAAATTTTCCCTTTTTTTTATCCTGTGAGGCATCACCATCAGAAAAACAATAAATCTCAGACACATCTTTCAATTTCAGAAAAGTAGAACAGTAATGTCTCCAGTGTTAATATTCAACTTAATTTCTTCACAGAAATAGGGCTGCTGTTGTGCTATGAAAGTGTAATACGCAGCAAGAGATTTCAGAAAGTCAATGTAGGAAGCCACAGTCTTTTACAGATTTTCTCTATCAATAGTCACCCACCATCTGCAGATTATGCCATCTATGTTTTCAACTTCCAAACACCATTCCACATTTTTTACAATGTTCTCAGTCCATCGACACATCTCATAGTCTCTTTGGTAGCAACTTATGCTTTCCACATTACAGTAATATTCAGCTAAACCATACAGATTTGCAAATGAACCTGTGAGTTACATGTTCTCATGAATGGGACACACACAAACTGCAGAAGTACCTCTCCCTCTGGCCTGCACATGGCTCTTTGGGTTGTAACTGCAAACTCTGAAAATCTTATACTTCAAGAATCCTATCTTTTTCAAATTTAAGTAGGCTTCTGTTACATTACACAATACTTGTTATTTCTGAAGGTGAACCTTCTTGCCCTCTTGAATTAGCAGAAACATTCTATGGCTCCTGACATGATCCTGCTATTTAATCAGATACATAAACGTGTTTTGCCAGTTTGTATGTGCAGAAAGCACTGCTTGTTTTTATATTTTGCCCTCTTGATTTAGCAGAAACACTATGGCTCCTGACATGATCCTGCTATTTAATCAGATACATAAACGTGTTTTGCCAGTTTGAATGTTGCAGAAAGCACTGCCTGTTTTTATATTTTGGCTTGACACAATTCCTTTTCATACATTAATTTCTTGGCACTCTGAACCACTGGAGTTTTCATAAAGAAGTCTTCTGCTGGTTCAAGATGTCTTGAATTTGTTCAGGATAAGAAATATAAAGAAACTGAGGCAAAACACAAACACAACACACAGGTATGGACCTTTAGTGGCTACTACTGTAACCTACTTCAAACACTCATCAAAGTAGCAGTGTAATTTTGAACAAGTTGTATTCTAAAATAAGAAAAAATGTGTCTGATGCATTTCCAACTCACAACAGTAAGGACCAACCGCTTTTCTGTTCCTTTCACTCGTGTGTCAGTAGGAAAGTTGAAACAATGAGGAACACCTGGAATTTGATAGCATTTATTAGTGTTCTGTATATTACCATGATGTTAATTTATTTGCAGAAAATATAAATATATGACAGAGAAATCATGTAACAATTAGTGTGAAAGCACTAATAAAATATTCAGTTAATGTTAATGACATTTATAAATAAAAGAAAGTAAGAACATATAATCATGTCTTGTACCCAAAGCCCAGGTACACATCAGTCTGATAAACAATCCTTCCTGAGTATTCAAAACTCAACTGTTGGAGAAATTTGTCTGTGAATGTCAAGGTTTCACTGGCCATCACACACATTTGGGCCATACCGAGTCCCTTCACTGGCCATCACACACATTTGGGCCATACCGAGTCCCTTCAGTGCCGTTCACACAATCACAGTCAATCTCCCTCAGATCCACTTTAATATTACCATTTTCTCTTATTATTTCCACAATGTTGAATGTTAAAATATTCAGAATTACAATTACACATGTTCCTTTTATGCTCGTACAAATCTACTGAAAGTATTCAAAATACATGAAGACATGCTGTACCTGAGAGATATTACCAGAAGGTGAAAAGTATTATAGTAAGGAACATCAGTTCTTACTTTCTCTACCTAGTATTACTAGGAATGTTAATCTGATTAGGTATGCACAACGCATGGAACAACACATACACAATGCAATAAGGAAATCCCAATGACAAGAAAGAAACATATATATGAAATTCTGATATAGGTGTACATACAGTTTTTAACAGGCTGTGTCCTTCCATCATTAAATCAGCTGAGAAAGAAACATGTAGTCTTCTTATTGGTATATATTAAATGATGATGCCTGCTGACTTTACATTCCTAAATGTGAAGTGCCACCTCCATTTAATGTTCCATATTTAATCCTTCGAGGGCTACTCACCTCTATGGAAGCACTGACGCATAAAAGGTAAAATGTAAAGTTCATCCTAGAAAGTCCGGATGCGTGGCATATACTTTTATTCCTCTCATGTGAACTGACCTCAAATTGAGAGGTAACATACTGACAGTTGTAGCACCTTCTAGGGGCTCGTACGAGCCTCTGTCTCACCTGAGAGAGACCTTTTTGTTTCAAAAGCAGCTTGATCAGTTAGCATTAAAGAAACTCAGTACACAGTGTGGGAGAGGCCACTGCAAATACAGCACTCAAATGAGTTACCATTTTCCCCCCATGTAACATCAGTTTCACTAATCCCAAGCCAATAATTCTAGCGTCAAATTTCCTCCATTTAATATCTGTCTCAGTTTTTGTTCAAATTCACATATTGCCAAAGAAACTTTAAACAGGGCTTCCACTGTACCTTCTTTGATCATAAATTACATTTTCATGATCATAAGACTTCAATAATATTTCTGTTTTCCCATAACACAGTTTTAAGCTGGATATGTCATCAAATGAATTTAAGTGGTTCCTAAAATTAACATCATTTCGCCACGCAGCATTAACACGGATGGATTTTTTTGGTAACAGGCAATCCATGCATTAAATATCCAGACCCATTACACACATCACATGTCATATATTCCTCTTGGCTGCTGACACTGGAGTCAAGTCTCACTGAAGACTTGCTTTCTGGAACATTTGATGGTTCCTCTCCACTCCCATTACATATGTCACAAGCTCCATGTTCCTCTTCATATACAATATTTGAGCCGTGCTTCACCAAAGGAATGCCTTCGGAAACACCATCTGGGTGATTGATCAACTGATCATCTCCATCCCCATTATGCAAGTAGGGTATCAAGTATTCCTCATGTTGGTAGTGGACACCTGAGTCAAGTCTTCCTGAAAAGGTCTCTTTTGGAATATCACCAACTGGATTGATAAGCTGCACCACTCTATAACAAAGACAAGAATACATATCTTTTCTCCATTATCACTGCTTTAGAGTTAATAACCTGCAGCTGTATGGTAAGGATCATAAACTGTACACGATCAAATCACACTCTCTGTTTGGCCTAAGACAGTAAATAAATATTTGAAAGTTATGTTAAAGGTAAAGGTTTCCCTGTCCATGACACAACAGCATACAGGCAGAATATATGTTTAGTGCCCTACACTCTTAAACTTGGCACTAGATGGAGGTAAGTGATAAAATTCATTCCCCAACCACTTTTACCCCAAGGAAAGAACCCCAGGACCCACTGAATAAAAAGCTAGATGATTTCAAGAAGAGAAAAATCTCTTGCCCATATCAGGATTCAAACCCCAGACCATCCAGCCTGCAGCCTAGTCAGTATACCAACGACACTACTCTGGCTCCTCTGAAAGTTATGTTACTTGTTTTATTGAGCTATCCATAACAATGTTACAGAAACATGGTTAACAGTAAATGCCTAAATAGGAACGGAAGACTGATTGTTTTCACTGGGACATTCTGTATTGTCTGGATAAAACAAAGCAATAAAACAAGACTCGACTACACAAAAGTAAACATAAAAGTAATGATTGGATAACCACTGGCATAAGGACATCTAGCAAAAGAAAAGGAATTCTTTATATTTTTAGCAAAATAAGTAATTGCCCTGTGATAAAGTATTTCTCTCATTATTACTGTA
>Ga0268261_10001701_pt1 | contig 15379 bp, 11 predicted proteins | sample TergutNc150P1_FD_190353 | JGI IMG/M metagenome (GOLD analysis project Ga0268261, IMG submission 190353) | Nasutitermes corniger P1 segment gut microbial community from laboratory colony in Florida, USA - Nc150 P1 (SPAdes) (version 2) | ecosystem: Host-associated > Arthropoda: Insects >... | reverse complement strand
CTCTAAAAATGAGTACCAGGATATTCCTGGGGGTAAAGACAGCCGGTGCGTAAGGGTGACGACCTTACCACCTTCATGTGCCGAGTGTCTAGAAATTCTGGAGCCTTAACCTACCAGAACCCCAAAGGCCACTAGGCCTGTAGTGGGATTACTTTACCTTTTTACCTTTTACCTAATTAATTAGAGTAACTGAGAACCTGGGTGTTGGAGACCCTCCCAGCTGCCAGCAAAACAATGAGAGTCCAGTGAACATTCATAAAATTTTTGATCACCAGAAGTTGTAGTGTTACAGCAAAACTACACTGTTCATGGCAGCATTAAGTGAGGACTGCCTTTACAAAGGTGCACATATTTTGGAGGAATCTACTGCCTCCATCTTCTGAGTAAAAATGGAGGCAGCACGTTTCACCAGTATGTTGGTGCCTGTATATATTCCACACAGCATCACAGACCAAAAGATGGTGATATTCATTAAAGTGGCACCATCTTGTTTATGTTTAAAAACACATCTTTATGGAGCTGGATGCAATTCCACTGTATGGTAAAGGTACAAAACATACCCTGTTGGGTCCGCCAGATGACACACTAAGCTCATCTCATGGCAACACACATGTAATGTGCACATTCACTGCAGTTCCTTAGGTACCTGCAAACTCTGTCACTTTTCACGCAACTTTATTGCTGTGTATGATACAAACATTTATGATGTTTCGATCTTTGGTGTTGGGCCATCTTCAGATCGTTCATATACAAGAAACATGTAGCAGAATTTAATTTAAAAAGGTGTAAAATGTAAAATACTAATTTACAATTTCATGTATCGTATAAGGAACTGGTATATACTAGAAGAACAGTGATTTAACAAACACTGGGGTGCCATACTCAAACACTTCACATTCACTGCTGTGAGGGCAATTTTTGTTGACCAATTAAATCAGCTGTTCCTCTGAAGTAGCCACCCACATCATGTTCCTTGGTTTTGATAACCCTAATAATATCTGGTAATGGTAAAGGTAAAGTTGTTCCTTTCCATGCCATAAAGGTACATAGGGAGAGAAGATGTATATGTACAGTTGTACTCATTCTTGACCCTTGCACCAGATGGAGATGGTAGTCAACTTCATGCCCTGGGTGCTTTAGGACTCCATTACCCACTGTACTGGGAGCTGGATGGGCCTGAGAGCAGGTGTGGAGAAGAGAAAATCTCAAGAACACAAGTACCAAGTCTCCTTGTTATGCAGTTTTGTCCAGAAATCTCCTTATAACCCTGTTCTCAAGTACCCTCAATCTGTATTTCTCTCTTGTTGAGACACCAAGTTTCACACCCATGCACAACAGTAGGTAAATTATACATTCACACATTTTAATCTTGACATTTTTAAATAAGGGATGGGATGACAAAATATTTTGAACAGAAGGGTAGTTAGCATTATCCAAATTTAATTTGCATATGATTTCTCTGTACATATTTTTGAATTATTGTTGTCATTTCCAAATACAAGAATATACTTAAAATCTGCCACAGCTTGAAAGGTGTTACTGCATTATGTCCCTCAGTCTAGAGATGTGATGGCATATGTATTTTCTGTCAATTCTCACTTCTGCACTGAGCTGCCTACTAGTATGTAGTAGACTCTTGTATGTTTCGTATGTTACTTTTTGTCACATGAATTTACATCAGCATAGATAAGACATTCAGTTCAATTCTATCCTGATTATCGTGCACTTTTTCATAAAGCTGAACCAAGTCTTGTGCATTTTAATCTGCTTCTTACTTCTTTGTCTGCATAATTTTGTTTTACTCTCACTCACAAGTATCTAAACTTCACATTTTGGAGGATGCAAAAAACCATATTTAAGAAAATAAAAGATGACCCCTTCACAATCTTCAATTTTCAGGAAATATCTATACACATGTACAACTTTTTGTGAGCCTGCAAGGTGACTCTCCATTTTCAGATGACAGATAAGGGAAAAAATTCAATAAAATTTTCTTGGCCTAGCAGCCACATCAGGTGGTTAACTGGAGAGTAAATCAATATTTTAAGAACCATTTCTGTCTTCGTCATCAGGGAAGTGACTGACCATGCGATGATACCAGCTCTTCCATTTATCATTCTTTTTATTCCTAGAATAAACCAATACACCAGAGTGCTGCCATCTAGTTGTTCTGATCTGTACTGTAGGCTTGATGATCAGCTGTTTCTTTAGCCTGCTGTGCACTTCATATAGAACATGGCAGCCTAAGTGTAAATCATTCTACATGTTGCTATTTGTGTGTGCGATACATTCATGCATCAACATATACATAGGGTATCTCCGTTTATTTACTTTTAATGTGTCCATGCTTTTTGATGCTGCAAGTTGCCATTAACATGACATACTGTATACAATTCCAGTCCCTGACTTACTTCAGCCTGGATAATTGTGAATTCCAGAGAATCTGCAAGTTTCATACATGAGTGTTATATAAGTTCAATTGAATCAGCCCACCTATTCAAATAGGTGGAAGAGTCATTGCTGTTGGTTATTGCATGTACATTGGGCTAGTGCTGTTAGGCAGAATGCAATACATAGAGCTGAGTCATGTGTGCTAGAGTCTGTCTTTGAGGTTCAGATGGCTACTGAAAACTTGGAGTGTTTTAAATCATGAGATATTAATCAAATTGCAGGAAAATTTATTGAAGCAGGAGAATCCATGAACTTATGAACTGTATCTGGAATGAGGGAAAATTGCCCAGCAGGGGAAGCCTGTACCTGTTTATAAGGGTGATAAAACAGACTGTAGTAATTATCGAGGCATATCACTCTTTATCAACTGCATACATTTTACCCAACACCCATCTGTAGAAGTTAATTCCACATGTAAAAAAAAAACTTATTGCAGATCATCAGTGTAGATTTTGACATATCAGTTCACATACTCTGCACTTGTCAAACATGTGAGAAAAAAAAAACTGGGAATACAATGGGCAGTGCACTGTTTATAAACTTTCAAGGATGTTAGGAAGGTGGTCTTGTGTATCATCGAGTTTGTTATACGACACCAGTTAGGAAGACAAAAATATGTTTAAATTAAACCTAATGTAAATATGCATTTGTCTAGTATCTGCCCATTAGGAATGGTCTAAAATGAGATGTTTTACTTCCATGCTGCTATTCGTCTATGCTTCAGAATATGCCATTAGAAATTACTAAGCAAACCAGCAGAGATTGATATTGAATTGGACACATCAGCTGCTCATCCAGGGTGATGTTATCTACTGAACAAAAACAAAGGCAAAACTGTCTAGAAGTGAATGCCAAGAACACAGAGTACATCACTGTCTCACAAACAGACTGCAGGACAAAATCATAACATAAAAGTAATAAATGTTTTGAAAGTGAGGTGAAGTTCAAATATTCGGGAACCCAAACAAATCAAAATTGCACATACAGACAGCAACACCAGATCAAATTCTGGTAATGCCTTTTACCACTCAGTCCAGAATCTTTTCCCTTCTTGTTTGCTATCCCAAAACGTGAAGTTTAAAATATATAGAACTATGACTTTGCCTGTTGTTTTTTGTGAGCATGAAGTTGGTCTTTCACACTTTGGGAAGAACACAGGCTGAGGTGTTTGAAAATAGGGTACTGAGGAATATATATAGGCCTGAGGGAAAGGAGGTGAAAGAGGACTGGAGAAAAATGCACAGTGAAGAGCTTCATGATGTGCACTCCTCATCAATTATTATGGTGATCAAATCGAGGAAGATGAGATGGGCTGGGCATGCAGTACCTATGGAGGATAGAAACACAGAGTATTGGTGGAGAAACCGGAAGGAAAGAGACCACTTTGAAGACCAATGCATATGTGGGAAGATAATTTAAAATGGATCTTAAAGCAATGGGATTAGTTCATATGGTCTGGATTAATCTGGCTCAGGATAGATACAGTTGGCAGGCTCTTGTGAACATGGAAATTCACATCCAGGTTCTATGAAATGTGAATTCTTGATTGGGTGGAAACCAAGTAGCGTTTCAAGGACTCTGCTCCATGGAATTAGCAAATGTGGGGAAAGAGCTGTTTAGGATGTGGACATACATGGAAGGGTAATGTTGGAAGCACTATGATGATGCTTTCTTGCTTATCATGCAACAGGTGCACAAATGTGCTTACTGGAAGCAAGAAATTAAGTAGAATATTACAAAGGGAAAGAGGATGCTGCAAGTGACCTTAATGGAGGTACAGGTTGGGAAGCAGTGTTTGAATTTGGAGCATGACAGTAAGCTGGGGCAGGAAATTTATCAGATCTTCAGGAAACAGTCAAGAAAAAATGTAAAACTTGTATTGTTTTTGGAAACCATTGTTTATTGCTCATTGCTTTTGTTTCTGGTTCTGTACAAGGACGTAATATGTATCTATTCACAGCGGTTGAATAAATACATCTACCTAGCGATATAAACTATCAATTATTATAAAGCACAGTATTATTTACGTTAGTTGCCTCTCTCCCTAATTCCAATAAAATATCTTTGGCTTTGAAAATATACAAACATTTTTGTACATTAATGCCACTGTTTCTTTCACATCCTGTCACTGGAACCAACACTGAGTGTTAAAGTTCTGATTTACATAATTGGGAATCAAACTTTCACTGTGAGGATTAGCAGTTTCATCTGAAAACATATGAAACATGACACACTATAAGGTATGCAAGTAATAAGTCAAGAATGCAAACTAATATAGAGGCTTATGAAAACCAGGGGGTGGGGGATACCACTGTAGTAGTGGGCACTGTCTTCATAACATTTGTGGTTAGTTCAGCATGTTAATATGTTTCATATGAAAATGGCTAAGAATAGAGCATAAGTTTTTTGCCTTCATTCACACAATTCAGCCTCTCCCATTTGAACACAAACTACTGTTGCTGACTCACAAGCACAGCTCCGACCCTGGCAATGGTGAGGCAGCGCAAAGTTGGATCATTAGATATTTATGGCCAGTAACACATGTATTCCAGTTAAAAATACAACTGGCTAAAGGGCAGGTGTGCCTCGTGCATATTATTTTGTTGTTTTTTGTCCAGTGAGAGCTGTTGTAAGGTTGACTTTAAGCTCGTTATCAACTGAACACCTAACATTGCAACCAGTGGTGAGTGACAGACACATTTGTGACAGACTTTTGTGCTTTTTTCCCACAATGTTAGGCCAGAGATAAAGGAGCCCTAACTGCAATGTCAAGGACATCAGGGTTTATATAACAAAAAAGCTGTGATGTGGAGAATGCAGCTGAGGCTTCTTCAAACCTCTCCCGTGGCACCACATACCTCAGGGGAGGCGGAAGGCGAAACTAAGTGCCTTACCAACTGCTGGTATGAGCAGTGTAACTACATTTGAACACAACTGATGTTGCACACAATGATGTAAGCATGTATTTGTCTGCATCCCTGACATGAATTATTTCAACAAGTAAATTTCAAAACAGGATGGCTCAATAACCAGGATACCATTAATAGAAAGGGTACTCGGAAACACAAGAAAATGGCTCAAACAGCTGGGCCATTGTAGCGTGTGTGTGACATTTCTGTTGAGGCTCAAACACTGTCCCATGCGTTTAAAAATGTATTTGGTGTTCAAACTTGTGTTTATGACACTTGTACATTTTCAGTAAATCACCAGATTTGAACATCTAATTAGAAACACCTAAAATGTTAATTATACATACACACACGCGTGTGTGTGTGTGTGTGTGTGTGTGTGTGTGTGTGTGTGTGTCAAATCACTGTTTATTTCTACACAATATTCATACGGCCTCAACAAGTTGGGTCACATTATCATAAAAACCAATCAACTTTAACCACAATTTTTTAAAGACTTTCAATATAAAAAGGACATGAAAATAACATTTTTTCCAATACATTAGCACTAATGATTGTACATTATTGTTCCTTAATTTGAATCTGGTCAGGTGTGGCATTATCATGACCAAACTGCTTGTAATTGGAGAAAATATCAAACACAATTTGGCCATGTATTTCACACAAAGGAAATATGAATTATTACTAGATTTGCCTAAACATTACATGTACAGCAGAAGTATTATAGACAGTGGATGATGTACACCTTCGTAACATGGGGCTCCATTTTAAATCACTGGAGTCTTTCTTGCATGTGTTGAACTTCCAAAATAGCAGCCATCGTATTCAAACTTTGTTATATTTGAGAGGGAGATATTTACTGGGATAAGAGTGAATAGTTTGAAAGTTATTAAGATCCAAGAATGCTGTGGAGCAATGTTGACTAAGTAAAAATGGTAGCATGCTGTTTCAGGTATGATGTTTAATTTCACACTAATTATGGTTTATTAGTAAAGTACAGCCCACCATCAATGCAAGTATCACTGGAAACGGACATCATTATATCGGACAACTGTTTCTACTCACTTCCCACCACTCACAAAATTAAAACATGCAATGTACGTGTGTGTCAGAACCAACAAATGTTTCTGAGCTAAGAGAAAACAATTCCAACCCCTTCTTTAAAAATTGTACATAAAAACTAACATTAACTGCAATACACTTGACTGAAATGTGTGGACCCCAATTTAGGAAAAATGGAATAGCAGCAAACACTGCTGCCTGCTGTTGCAAAAAATGGTGTGAATGGAGGGTGATGCAAGCTATCAGATAAAATAATATCTCTGTATAGATCTAGTAAACTGCATTTCAGTTTGGGATACAACTGGTTTCAGCACAGTGATAATAATACAAGGTATTTGCTTTTCATGCAAAGAACTTACAGTGCAAATTGATTGTGGACTGTAAATTACTGTGTGTCTCATTGCTCTGTCTTGTGTGGTTACAGTTTTCAACATATTAACTAACATTAGCAGCCAATGTTAGAAGTAACGGAATTGTACATAATATCACAGCACAATCATTTTCAAATTGTCCATCAGAGGGCACTGGCAATGCTGCACTAACCACATCATTTCTCCAATGAATATCACATCCAGTTACTTTGGCCACTTAAATATTTCACATAAAGTGGTGGGATGATTATTCTCCACAGGTTTTGAGCCTGTTCTTATGTATGAGCGTGAATGTGGGAAAAGCAAACATGTGTGGTGGTCACACAGAATGCAGCTGTTTATGGGAACAAACATGGGGATCATAGTAAATGAAACTGAATGTGGGAAAAGGGAATAAGTGTAGAGATCATATAGAATGAAGATGTTCATGGCAAATGAGGAAAAATGTGGAGATCATACAGAATGAAGGTATTTGTAAACAACTGCTCCATGTCCCAAGGAAATAGTTCAGAGATATATATATATATATATATATATATATATATATATATATATATATATATGGGGTGGATGACAGGAGAACCTTAAAAGTGTGGGAAAAACCTGACACTCTGCTGTGTATACTAGATGTGGGACTGTGCTCAAATATGACATGGCAGTACCGAAACATCTACATTAAATCAGCTGGCAAAGTTTTGTTAAGGTCTTAATTTGATTCATGTATATACATGCCAGTTACTACTATGAATATTTTACTGAAGAAATGAACTGGTTCGCAGCGAAGCACAGCTTGTGGGTGACACACAGTGAAACATTCATAATGGTATCCTCAGCTACAGGATCAGCTACTTGTAAAATTGTGACATTTCATTAATTATATATAATATTTAATACTCTCTATGTTGATAGCCAAAAGGACACTTTGAAGCACTGATGACAACATATTTTCCTGAATCAACCACAATGCCCACCCTCTGCGGAACATATCGGACTAGACTTTATTTGATAATCAAAATATTAAGAGTTATAATTATTATATTTATTGGGAAACTTCCTCCTGAATGATTTCAAAATATATGTATATAGATATATGATTTTTTTTTATTTCTATGTACATTATAACACTCCCCTGATATATATATTTACAGTGGGAGATCCAGGGGGACAAAGCATCAGTTTTAAGTAATGTCCTTGAGACTATCAAAACCATAATATAAAGGAATACCTCTTGTTTATTTTACACTTACCCACTAAATAGTGAGTATTATTGAGAATGAAGGCTCAGCAGATGTACAGTCTGGGTACATGTGGGGTTCATACCAAGATCTCACTTGGATGGTAACAGTCATGTTACCATCTCTGGTGAACCTTCAGTTAGTGAAGGATATTTCATACTGTTTAGAATACAGCTGCAAATGCCCACTTCCAAGAGTTACCGAACAGCCGCCCCTTACAACATGTTAGTTATAAGAAAGAAGAAATTACTACAAAAACCATAAATAGCATATCACATTACAGGTGTTATAATGACTGCATTTAGTGTGTTGTGGCAAGAAACTGTCTTTCATGGCCTAAGCCCCAAAGTAATCCAAAGCACGTTTTACATACCACAATCCCCCTCTTGTGACGTGCACCTGACCCCTCACAGTCAACTGGTACAGTTAGGGTTAACATACCACATCCCATTCCAATTGTCAGCAGTTCACTGACACATTGATAGTAATGTTAATGCTTAATGTTAACAAGGCTTTACACAAACTTAAGTTACGGAATGAGATCATATTATGTTATCATCATTATAATTACTATTATTATTATTTACAAATTGAAGAATATTAAATATACTGCTTGGAAATGTCTAGACAATATCTTTTGTGTGCATGAGTAAGAACACGTAGAACTTAAATCTGTGTGTTGTTAAATGTTATATGACAAATCTGTCAATTGTTGAGATAATACAGCACTGGTGAATGATGAATGAACGCGTGTACGGCATTAGTGGAATGATACTGACTGGGGAAACTTAAGTGCTGGAAGAAAAAATTATTCCACCTCTGTCCACCACAAACCACATGAACTTGCCTGAGATTTAATCTGGGCCTCTGCAGTGACAGACAACTTAAAACTGTGTTCACAGTCATCCACAAATCTTGTATTTCTTTTTAGAGACTTGTATGCATGAGATTGTACACATTGACATATTGCAAAATGCATATAATCCAGCGGTGTTTAATCAAACATGCTAATAAGTTAAGAATTTAGATCTTCTGATTGTGATACTGTATTGTTGGATGGGTGGGTCCCAACAGCACAAAGGAGCATGGTGCCTTCATCTTCCGAGAGCCAAGCAGTCTTCCTGGATTGCTTGCTAGACATGAAGGCACTGTGATTCTGTGAAATATCAGGAAGCACCCACCCAATGGCACATTAGCACATGCCAGAAGGCACCACTTGTGAGAACCTCATATCTCAAAATTTTCTGTTGCTTGAAACAACTCAAATGATTACATCAGTAATCTCAATGCCTCACAGCAACTGACACAATCTTTATGTAACACACTTAAAAAAAAAAAGTATCTGAGCTGCAATTTGTTGAGCACGGCCAACATCCAGTTTCGAGTCACACTGGCCTGACCTACATACAAATCCCTCAAATTCAATATATCTTTGTGTTCTCTGACAGCATTATGTCACTTATGAAGGATCTATTTTACTTCCTAATTAAGGCAATGAACAACTGCATGAAGCTAGAATTTTGAAGTCTGGAATTGCCCATTTATTTTGTGCTGAAATCCAAATTGCTGAGTCTTCTGGGATGTAGGAAAGTGATTACACTAACACAGCGTCATGACCCACAACACCCGGATCCTCACAAAAACTGCTGTGAGAGACTCATACTTGGTAATGAAGTGTGAATATCTGAAGTCTGCCTTCAGGCCTTCTAAAAATGACAAACATGGTACAAACTCAGTTCAACATTCTACAACAGTATGAAATATTCCATGATCTATGTACAAATGGACATGATTTGTCACGTGGGGTTGTCACAGAGCCACTCACAAAGCCACTCACAGTGGGCTCAAGGCCTACTTCACAGCAAGGAATAAAAACCCTTGTAGGTACATACTAGCGACATCTACATGAACACTTCATACAAAGTTGCCTTCTGTGCACTTTTAATAAAACATCACTTGCATGATGCCAAAAATCAATAGCGTCATCTCTCAATGCATTTTCTATGTATCTTCAAAAATATATCCTTTGATCTTTTAAACAATGCTACTGTAAATATACAGAAACAGGAAAGAAGAAGACAATGACTGCAGTTATGTGGGGGGAAACGATTATGGCAACATATGACAAGTTTAGTTTAAGTCCTCAGAAATTCAACATAATAATAATAATAATAATAACAATAATAATAATAATAATAATAATAATAATAATAATAATAATAATAATGTCATCACTGAGCATGCTTGCAATGATTTGAGCAGTATGTTGCAAAAGAAATGGTAGAAAATATGTGAATCAATCAGCACTGAAATATGCATTTAACATTGGACATTACACTGAATTGGAAAACTACGAGGGAGAGTTAAATGAAAACCTTAAAAGTGCGATAAAAATTCGAAACACAGTTTGATTGTCTTGTAAACTGACATCAGTGTTACTCATGAGTTAAAGAGTGGCTGGCAGGTGGCAGTACGATGCAGGAATGTAACGTGACGGCGCAGTAGTAGTGTAAAGATGGCGGCCCCACTTGCAACATGCACCAAAGAAGAACAGTGTTCTGTCATCAGTTTTTTAAGTAATGAAAGGGTGAAACCCATCGAAATTCATCAACGAATGAAAGTTCAGTACGATGATGCATGTCTGTCACTACAGCAAGTGTACGAGTGGACTAGGAAGTTCATGAATGGCATTAGTTCTGTAACAGACTCTCCTCGACCTGGTCAGGCACACCGAGTATTGACACCAAGGGCCATTGCAGCAGTTGAAGCCATCATGAAGGAAAATCGCCATGTAACAGTGAATAAAATAGCCGCACATATGGATATGAGTCATGGATCAGCACACCATATTGTCCATGATGTTCTGCAGTTCCATAAAGCGTCTGCAAGGTGGGTGCCATGCCAGCTGACTGCAGAATTGAAAGAACGACGTGTTGATGCCTGCCAGGAACTTCTGAAACACTTTGAAGCAGAAGTTGATGGCTTTCGAGGAAGAACTGTTACGGGAGATGAAACCTGGGTCCACTACCACCAGCTGGAAACCAAGAAAGCAAGTGAGGAATGGCGCCATACTTCCTCACCAAAACCGAAAAAATTCCGCACACAACCATCTATGAGAAAGGTCATGCTGACTGTCTTTTGGGATACAAAGAATGCCAGATACCAGAACAGTTAAGAAGATATTTAATTGGAAACCTCTAACCAAAAGATAACAAGGAAGACCCAAGTACAGATGGGAGGATAACATCACACAGGACATCTGCCAAATGAAGATCAAAAACTGGACAGCCTGCGTCCAGGATCGAGGGAAGTGGAAAGAGGTCGTTCAGAAGGCCAAAACTTTCAATTAGGAAGTTCAGCGCCTGGAAGAAGAAGAAGACTGTCTTTTGGGATAAACAAGGAGGAATTTTGGAGCACTACATGCCTAGGGGGAACACTGTGACCAGTACAACATATGCAGATCTCCTATAGAATCACCTGCATCCTGCAATCAAGTCCAAATGACGTGGACCTCTGAGTACAGGTGTTTTGCTCCAACATGAAAATGCTCGGTCCCATACTGCCCGTTCAACTGCTGCAACAATCCAAAATCGGTCCTTTGAGTGTCTTCCACATCCGTCGTACTCGCCAGACCTCGCCCCCAGTGACTTTCATGTTTTTGGACCGCTCAAAGAGGTGATGGGATGCAAGTCTTTCAGGTCTGACAAAGAGGTGCAGTAGGCGGTGCATGAGTGCCTGCACTCTCAGTCAAAAGAATTTTTTCTAGAGGCATGTATGCACTTCCGAAGCACTGAAACACTTGTATGGAACGCAATGGAGACTACATAGAAAAATGAAGTCAGTGTGTACCTTTTGTGTTCAATAAATTGAGATAAAAAATATTTAAGGTTTTCATTTGATTCACCCTCGCAGTTGGTTACAAAAGTTTGAACTCTTCTGGGGTGTGACACTGTGTTGATGGATGAGTGTTTCTTGAAGTTTCAAAGGATCCAAGAAGAATTCTTCATGCTCTGCTAGACCCTTGACGGTGAAGGCACCATGTCCCTTTCAAATGTTGCGAACCACTAACCCAACAACACAGTGCCACATCCCAGAAGACTTGAATCCTCAGCAACACCACTGTGAGAACCTGAAATCTCATGAACTTTGTTACTACATAAAAATAAATCTGCAGCCGCATGCTGTAATTTCTTGTAGGCCTACTGAGGATTTGACATAACAGAAGAGTGAATCATTAACACATCATGTTGGTACTAATTAAAAAATTACAATGTCTAAATTGCAATTCCTGTGGCTCTTTTCAATTCTCCATTGTCTTGCTCATGCAAAGCAATCACTGCAGCATTATTGTGAAATAGAAGTTTCAGAAAGGGTTTTAAAATATCCACCAAGTGGTATGGAACTAAGTAATAACTTCCACTGTAAGTTTTCTCTAAAGGACCATGGACTGTCAAGTCGGATTCCCTATTCTTGCACTTCTTCCGCCTTTGGACAGCCCTTCACAACCTGAGCACATTAAGATCAATAAAACAACCAACTGGTAACCTCGATGATGTTGGTAGCCAACGCCTGTTTGGACGTATCACATGCAACCATCACTGATCAGAGAAGTCAAGACAGGCAACAGTGCTAACAAGTTCAGCCACATCACTTATGTGGAAGTCCATGTTGCCTGCCCTGAAGTTTCTCATTATGTTCCAACTAGCACATGCATGATGCTGTCCAACTCTCCTTCCCCTTGCCGTCCCGAAAATTCAGAGGGCGGGACGGACTTGAGAATGTCATCCGCACTCAATGGTGTCAATTTCCAGCTGGGAAGAAAGTCATCAAACTCATGACCTAGGTCCATGTCTCCCAGTAGTCCAAGAGAGCCTGAGGAATCACTTGAACCTAGCCCAGGCAATGATGATGATGATGATGACGACGACGATGATGACGATGATGAGGAAGAGGAGGAGGAGGCTGATGAATGAGATGGGGAAGAAGGATACAACTCATTGTTGTTGAGAGGGTCTAGGTCTGACTGACTGGAGAGGCTGAGAACAGAGCCCCAGTTAATGCCTCTGCCTGACTCTTCATCCCCTACTCCTGAGTCAGTTTCATAGTTTGGATGAACAGGGGTGGGAAATGGGGTTGCCCGTCCTGATGTAGAAAGGTCCCGCAAGTTCTGCTCATACTGAGGGACAAGCTCAGGACAGGGATTCAGAGAACGGTACGCAGCACTAGGTGCAAGGTAGTTCATACTGGGTGTAGGCACTTCAGGAAACTGGGGATGATGGTAGCTGGGGTCTGGATCCACTGGTGGATGAGGTGTTGGGGCGGGTGGTGGTGGCACAGGTGCCTGAACCGTACCTGTAGCGTTGTTGAAGAAAAAACCTTCCTGCTCCATCTCACGTTCGATGTACCTCAGTGTATTACAAATGAGCACAGATCGATGGAGGCTGGGGTCAGGAAACTGTCTGTACCTTCCCAGCTTGCACATAGAGATGTTGAGCACCGCAAGTCGTCTTTGGCGATAGCATGCCGTGTTTGGTCCCTGACTACACCAGTTAGTCCGACTGCCATCACAGCACTTCAAGTTTGATGCACCACTGTTACTAGCACTTAAACTGTTAGCATTACTACTACTAGCACCATTCACATATCTTGCACTTGAACTACCAAGATCCAGGTATGACTTCCCATTTTCATCGCAACGAATCGTCTGCTGGGAACTTGGATCCTGGCCATAGTATTCTGCTCCATTTCCACTGTCACTTCCACCTTGGGGTCCCCAATACTGTGAAACACTCCTTGACTGGTAGTGTTGCTGTCTGGAGCTATACTGTGCCGAGGAAGAATTACCAGAATATCCTCCTTGGTCTTCAGCTGTCCCATAATAACCAAGTGGTTTAAGTTCTACAGGATGAGAATAACACACCGACCCTACATCTGTACTGTCCCCACTATAGCGAACACAGTGATAACCTCGTCCTGCGGGCAAATACTTCCCTTTATCTTCTTCCTCCTCCTCTTCGTCGTCATCATCATCATCATCCTCTTCATCGTCATCCTCGATGAGTTCGGCCTCAGAACTGCCCAGCAGAGTGGAGGCCAAGACAGAGCTGGTGCTGTCAACCCTCCAGTCATCCAGGTCAGGCGCTGGAGTTACCTCCAGTACAGCTTCCCGCACCGTCTCTTCAGTGCGACCCACCTTGGCTGGCTGTGGGGCCTGCCGTCCTTTACCGTCGTCCTCCAATTTGCGTTTACTCGCAGTAACTTGGAGCCCCATCATGGCAGGGCTCTGCAACATCACAATGACACCATACAATTACTGCACTGACATAGGGTTTACACTGTGGGCTGGAGAATAGCATTACTTGTTAGTGTTAGTGTCTATGAAGCGGACTGACAGACCGTTACGTCCTGATGAGGGAAGTCGAACAGACGCGCTGACAGACCTGGTAAGATGTAGGCTACACTTATCACGTCTTGCATTGTTATCTAGCAACAGAACAGATAAAGACAGATAGATTCCACACCGCACATTGCTGTACGGTTTGTAACATCCAGTGCGCACTGCGCACGGAATTAATAACACACTGGGAAGCTGAGAATTGATAGGGGAATATGGGGCAAATCTGTAACCATAAAACTGTGGAAGTATTGTCATTTACTTAATTTCGTGGCAGTTATTGAGTCTCCAGAGTATAGCGCAGCACGGGTACAGGACATCCTGCGATTTACAATATCACGTTTGACTGAACGGTCGGTAGCTCTCAACACACAACAAATGGAGATGCCAGACTTCACGTCATCTGGTTACCAATGAACCGCTTTGTACAGTCGACCGGAAACTAAGTAACTGGAACGCGATCGCACATGAGAACGACAACTTGCCACTTACCACTGTGCAGTTCTTTCTTTGAACGCGAACTATTCGTCACTTAAAAAGACATTCCATACCCGTACGATTGTTCAGTAACATTAACAGGGTCCTGAGCCAGTTGAGTCCAGTCCACACACATCCTAGTTTCTTCCAGCCACCTTAGTTTTGTGTAATCCACATTCCGTGCAACAAACTATACAGCGTTTAACACAACAAACTGCACAATCAGTAATAAATAATCATCTGTCACATCCCTCCTACATGTTTGACCTCTACAAGGTATATACCAGGGAGGTATATACAAAGGTATTTAAGTACAACATATTCTGTTAAAGATGCATCGTATTTAACAAATACAATACTGTGTATTAACCCTTAGACGCCGAATTAAATCCCATCTGCTATTTGCTGGCATTATTAGGAGCTCACCATTTTCTCTACGTTAGCAGGATAAGGGTTAAATTATTAACCCTTAGGCGACTA
>Ga0268261_10001700_pt1 | contig 15383 bp, 6 predicted proteins | sample TergutNc150P1_FD_190353 | JGI IMG/M metagenome (GOLD analysis project Ga0268261, IMG submission 190353) | Nasutitermes corniger P1 segment gut microbial community from laboratory colony in Florida, USA - Nc150 P1 (SPAdes) (version 2) | ecosystem: Host-associated > Arthropoda: Insects > Digestive... | reverse complement strand
GCGGCGATCCCGGAGCAGATGACTCGTCGGGTGATGGAAAATCTTGGAGTAAGACTAAAGCAGTGTTTGAGAAACGGTGGGAGACATCTGAGTGACGTACTTTTCAAAACTTAAAATGGCATGTACTGAGTTTTCCAGTGATAACAACTTTTACATAAAAAGGTGAAACGTCAATGTGTTATTTCATTTTGAAAACCATCAGGTTTTTCTGCCGCACCCTGTATAAATCTCACAGAAAGAACCAACAAGATGCAACCGTGTAGTAGAATTTATTATTCCAATGTTTCTTAATTGCTCAACATGTTTCGGGCGACACACCGCCCACCATCAGGATCTCAAAAACTGTAATTGCAGCCTCTGGTTTTACATATGTTTTTAATTGCCAGCCGCTGCGATGGCTGAGCCATCACAGCAGCCGGCAACCAAAAACGTACGTAAAACCAGAGGCTGCAATTACAGTTTTTGAGCTCCTGATGATGGGCAGTGTGTTGCCCGAAACATGTTGGGCAATTAAGAAACACTGGAATAATAAATTCTACTACACGGTTGCATCTTGTTGGTTCTTTCTATGAGATCTATGTGGAGCTGTTCTGCCAGCTTATGATCCAGCTACTTTACCCCCAAGAAAGAACCCCAGAACTCATTGAATACATAGCTTGGCAGGCTCCAAGTCAGCGTGCATGGTTTGTAGAAAAATAAAATCCCCTGCCCCACAATTCCTCAGTCATCCAGCATGTAATCCAGTAACTATATCAACTATGCTACCACAGCTCCCTGCTACTGAAAAGTAAAAAAAAACAATCTACTAACTTGTCCCATAATGTGATGATGCTCCACGAAAGAAACCAGGCAGTGCCACTTCAAGCACTTTGATAAAGTCACTGAGTTCCTCAGTAACTCCTACCAGAAAATAGTGATTAATGAGATTCTTCTTTGCCTCTCTCAGTGCCCACTCATTCCCGGGAATCCTACAAATGAATGATTCATTACCATACAAAATAGCCGTAAGAGTTTCACAACGCCTACTGCCATATGTCAATATACTGTATGTGACACTGATCATCCTCAATCATACATCGCCTGATTTCAGGCTCCCATCATGAAGATGAGAACTTAGGTCTTCCGGGTTATTATGCAGCAAGTAGTGGGCAGGAATTATCACTCCTTGCTGCAAGAAGAACACAATTCTCAATCACACATCAGTCTATTATCAGCACACTGTTTCATTTCCATTCAGCCAATGACATGGCTGCAGCAAATCCTCAAGTACAATGTCACTGCAAGATTAAATTTTCTCATCTCTGACGAAAGTCTTCAAACTGTTCAACAACAAACATGGGTACAGTTACATTATACAGTGACTACATAAAAACTGTCCCTTATTATTTAGCATATTAACGCCTTACTGTTTAGTTTTTAAATTTTACCAACATCAAAATATCCTGATGATCCAAACAACTCAGCAGCACAAAGCAGTGAATAAAATTCCATTGCTGACAATTCATCTGAAGATACTGAGATTAGGAAGTACCATTTCAGTGCCTATTCAAGCCACATGACATCTCCATCCAAAATTGGTAAACACAATTTCATTTTAGAATACACATCTGTGTTTTCACACTGCTGTTCTATGCTTCAAAGAGCAGGTGGTTAAGTAAAAAACTCTATTAGTGAAATGAACTCCAGAAAGCTTGTATATGTCAGTAAATAATGATACATGTCATGCATCATAATTTAAATCTCCAGGAAATGAAGTGTTGGTGACCTCCCTGATTCCAACATTCGTGAAGGAAGTACAGACAGCAGCCTTCTTGGCCAGAAAGATGGAACAAAGTGGAACAACCTCATTCCGTTTAAAGAAAAATTCTAACTACATGAAATTTCAACCATGTCTATTAAAAAAGCGTTTGACAACAGCCTCATAAGCTATGGTGTGTATCCTTTGGATTCCCCACACTTTATTACTGTATAAGATCTGAAATTTCAAAAACTCTCAAAGCAAAGTGATAAAAACCAACAAAGACAAAATGGACTTGGAACACCTGTCAGGTAGCAACTTTAATGCAAGATGACAAAAAAAGACAGATGCTAAAGGATAAATTAAAATCTCATTAGCCGAGTACGTCACAATAATGAAATTTTAATGACAAGCAATGTTATCAACAGCAGCAAATATTTCTGAAACCACCTGTGAAGATGCAAATAAATGCATATTCGGCACATTCAGTACATTCAGATGTGCACCAGTTATAAAGCTGCACTCAATTAAATTCATGAGGAGAGCTTCCTACAAAGTGTAAAACTATTTATCCGCATATGTGCATATACAGTACATGCCTTGTCACTACTCAAAATAGAAAGCATTAAATTCCCCCACGAAGGGTATGCCTTGTAAAATTCTCTCAAAATACAAACCCTTAATGATTCATACAAATTATAAAAAACTGAGGACAAAACAAATTTCAATTTTGCACTGACAGTCTTTCATACATATTCCACATGTTTTTAACTGCAATAATTCTTCAAGACCATGACTAAAAATGAATTATAATATTCCTTTCCAGATTGGAGATGTGTAACAAGCCATGAATATGATGGTAATACTAACATAAGCCTTTGTTTCCCTACAAAAAGAAGAAAATAGGCTCAACATACTGTATTAGCGACACAAAAAATGTCCTGCAGACGTCAATCTGGCTTCATCAACTTGAGTGTATGTTAATTTATAAACAGGACACCATAAATCAGTTTTACTATCTTGCATGATGTGACACAAAAGTACATGCATTCATATATAAAAAGGCCATTACTAAGTCATCTCCTGTAATCCCATTACTCAAGTTACACTGCAAGGCAACTAACATACCAGCATTCAGCAGCATGTCCACAGAAGAATGGTATCTGGAGCCACATGTTCTCTGGATCACAGTCAGCTTGATGCAACTTCACACATTCATCAAATGTCTGCACAGGAAGAACACAAATACAGTTGTGGAAGTGAACATCAATTCAAAACAAATGCTTTCTCATAATTTGTAATCAAACAATTTATGATATAAATCACATGATCAGAGAATGTAAAGAAGAGGAGATAAAAGGTATCAAAATTTCAAGTTATAAAGACAATACAACACTATTGTTCATGGACGACCAAGTTATAGTGGCGGATTCAGAAGACGCACTACAAATTTCTATACGTAAACTGGAGACAGTTACCTCCAAATATGGACTAAAATTTTCAAAAAGCAGAACAAAAACAATGGCTTTAAAGGAAGAGATCCAGTGAGAAGTAAAATTGTAATAAATAATAACATTATAGAACAAATAAATACTTTCAGTTACCTAGGTTGCTCTATTTCATACAAGAATGCAAAAATATCAAAATTTCCGCAGATAATGCAAATCATTAACGTAACTTTAAAACCCTCTCAAGTCCAAAAACACAATAGACCAAAAATATATAATACTTTGGCATTACCTACTTTCTTGCACAGATGTGCAACTTAGGCAATTAGAGAAGAGGATAAATCCATAATAATGCCAGTGGAAATGAAATTTATGAGGGGAATGGCAAAATACACATGGCAAGATTACAAAACCAATGCAGATATTTTATCAAAACTCAAAATTAATTCAGTTGTAAAGAAAATTCAAAATTACAGAAATATATGGACACAAAATGTTTAACGAATGGACAGAGACAGACTACTACACATAATTATGAAATATCAACCACATGGGAAACAAAGCCAAGGATGACCCCTCAAAAGACTTCTCAACTGTTATAGGACTGGAACAGGTCACAAGGCCTAAAACCTTGCCAGCTATATGATGATGAACAATTTATGATGGGAAGGGGTATGGGGTGCAGGTCATGGAGAGGTTTCATCATGCCACACCTTTGAAAAACACTGCAGAATATAATATTCAACAAGTATGTGTGCCTAGATAATGTTCCTCAGTGCTCAAATAATAAGACTCAGTGAATGTCTCATTCGTGTATCAAAACATTTTACATTTTCCACACTTCTGATACATATTCTGAAGTGGTCACATCCCAGAAGAATTTACCCTTAAGAAATTACTGCTACTCCTACTCCTAACAATACTACTAGCATTACTGCTGCTGTTAGTACCGCTGCTCCTCCTCTACTACTAACTACTAACTACCACCAATATCACAAGTGCTGCCGCCACCTCCACCACCACTGTAACACCATGGCTGCAGTGTGGTTCAGGCAGTTATTCGCTGGCTAATCCATGTGGAATTTGTGGTAAACAAAGTAGCAAAGGGACAGGGTTTTCTCCAAATACTTCAGTTTTCCCCAGTCACTATAATTCCACCAGTATTCCATACTTATTCACACATCTATCATCAATGTTACATGAGCTTAGTAACTGACAGCATCGCTAAATAGCACAACTAAAACAAAAACCATTGAACAGAAGGCTGGGTGGGCCAAAGATTATCACTACAACATACACATAAAACTAGAAATTTATTTCATGACTCATACATACCATCTTGTCACCATGTTTCCTTCTAATCAGGTGTGGTCTAAAGTTATCTCCATGGCGAAGGAAATAGTAGTATGACACCAGTCTGTCCAGTGGTTTTCGAATCAAGTTTATGTACAGTGGGCGCTGGCTCACTCCGAACCTTTCAAGAAAATCTGGACTTAAATACATGGTAATTCAACAGTTGTTGAAACTATAACAGGGAAGCTCATCTACTGACTCAAAACTTAACTTATAACACTGCGAATATTCAATCATTCAAAGCCGGCAGGTAACAATTTCTGAATATGAAATTTTCATTCTACAAAATAAAAAAAAAAAAGAGTATGTATCAGACAACTTACTGAGCAAAATCAACAAAGGCCAGATGACCATGATAAAATGCTGGTTTCATTGCATTCCAGTGAGATACATTCCATACAAACTGAAACTAAAAAACAGATACAATGACAACATCAATCCACAACCTTTTCCTTGTGATACATGAAAACAACTTTGAGAGAGACAATTTTTACCCTGATTTTGTTCATCAAACAGTAACCATAATATTATTAACATTCATAAGAATGTCAACCTGCCATACAGTCTTTCTTAAAAATAACCACCAACAAGAACCACAGTGTGATATTCCACGTGGACATTTTACATATGAAGAGTTAATTCCTCTTTAAATTCGAATTTCTGGGTAACTTAATGTACTGTTGGTATGATTTTCAACACATAACTGCAACTTGATATAACTTACTTCATGGAGCAGATATAACATAACAGTTCTTCAAACGGCAAGAAAATTTCCAACATCTTGTGGAGCTCAAAGTCTCACTACTATGTTCATAAGAACCACACCACATCTCCTTATCCTAGCCAGTCCATGCCATCAAATCCTGTTTTTAAGATACATTTAAATATAATATGTAAACCTACAGAATCAAAATATTATGTAATTAAAAAATTCCATAAAATGTGACTTTAATTACTCTTTAACACAAAAAAATAAATATGATCATGTGATATTTATGCAGCAAAAAGAATTTCTTCTTTCAACTTTTATGTAAATGGTAGAATTCCAATTTAGTGCTCCTCCATTTAAGGTCTTCTGTCATTCAATGTCCATTTCAGTAAACCCAAGTCAATGACATAAATGTCTTCCATTCTAGATTGTCCTCAGTCTAGTGTTCAAATCCAGATGCCCAAAGAAACTTTAAATTGGGTTTCACTATATTTACATGTGGCTCAATAGATATTTGTCCCATTCGGTTGGTCAGCACCACACTACACATCCCCACCATTTTTCCTACTACAAGACCTGTATATATTGGGCATACCCTCTTCCAGTCTCATTCTTGCTTAAAATGGTGGCAACACTATGGATCAAAACACTTTAAATATAGAAATACCTGGTTTTTAAGTGATAAGGCATGCATATTTCCTGTGATGTTGATGTGAAGTACATGAAATCCATTTTTTTTACATAAGTCGTATGCAACACCAACAAAACTTGTTGAGCCAGTCTTTGGTACTCGATTGTAGATTATTACTAGATTCTGAGAATTTATGTTTGACAAAGAGATGGAACCTCTTCGCTGGTCCACTTCACGTAATTGTAAACGTGCAACTGCCAGTTCTGAATGAAACACAATAATACAAAAGACTCACATAACAAATCCTCAATTCATCTGTACATGCATGTGTGTATTCTAGTACCAAGTCGAACAAAATATTTTACACCTAACTTCATTTTTATCTCTCCAGAACACACACTTGTAATTGTCTTTACCGATAAACTACACAAATTCAAAACGTGTAGTACTTTAAACCAGAAATAAGCATAACACAATATGGTTACCTGAAACCAGCACAATACACATGACTGACAGCAAGTCACACATTTATCTTGAATATTTTATGGGTAGATTATTAATGCTGAACACCCAACATTTACCTTACAACAACATTTAACACATACAAAACTTCCCTGTTTAATAACAGACCAAGTCCTTAGCAAATTAACACTTTAATCAACTCTATCACACCTCTTGAAGAAAATGGAATTTCATGTAAAATATATGCACTATTAGAATATATATATGCAAATAAATTATGATTACATTTTCAAATATTTGCAATTCTCTGAAACAATTGCATCACTCAATACAGAAGAACGGTCAGTGTAATAGTTGTAGAATAATTATAAGAATTTATCATCACATAAGAATTACATGGGTCATGTGTACTGTGCTTATCTCAACTGACTTGCATACTCTGAATGCTCACCTGTTCAATATCCTAATTAAACAGGATTTCTAAAATGCATAAAACCTATCTTGGGCTTACTAGTCATCATCAGCCCCATGTAATACATAAAATCTTGTATGACATATAAGGCACTTGCTGTGCTGCTGTAATATAATCCATAACTCAATACTTGTAATCAAATGGGGTGCAACCTATCAGTGATGTCACCTGCACCAATATATTTGTGTAAAAAAATAAGACTTTTTACCTATGCTTCATGCAACTCTGGTAAGTAGCAAGAGACCTAAAATGTCATTGATTCCCTTCACTTTTGCTGACAAAATACTACAAAGAAAACCCATAAAATTTTATATCGACATGTGCATGACTTATGTTCTACATGTGGGTACCTACTACAGCAAATGTCATTCTTTCTTACTAGTATAACATTTCATCTTCAACAATGTGATACACACAGGCACATTACTTTATAAACACAACAGATTTTAGACGTAATTACCAAGCTTAAGTTTGCTGTCTTCAAGTCTCATGACACGCCTTTCGAAGTAAAAAATAAATACAACACAACATAACATAACAACAAAAAGCCATATTCGTGGACCCATTACACGAAGCACCATGGCTGGGCGTATTAAGGTTCAGTTTCCTTACATGTGATGCACTCGTTCAGTATAACATGTCATTTAAATCTGTGATTTACAATCCAAGTTTTCTGAAATGATAAAGTAAACCGGAGTTAGTGTTTACATCAACAAAGCAGAACATCCAGCACTTACTTCTGATCACTTTTCTTGCCACGTTTCGAACATACATAACATATGATTAATGATTTTAAATAACAACTTACGAATTTCCGATCATTGTCACCATACTTATACATTCCTTCGAATTTTATCATAACGTACTCCAGCTAACCCGTGCTGGATCCCTTCACACGGATTACACATGTCGACACACACACTATCCTAACACGCCTCTGATCCGTTTTAGTGACATTTCATTAGGATTAGGTACCCTGCTTCCCAACTGTGTTCCCAACTACAGTCAAGCACTGAAACAAATAGTAATCTGTGCACTGGTAATAACATGTGCCTCGTTCTCATGTAGTTGCAATGTCATAGTAATCTCTGCTAGTAATATAATCGGTGGTTCTCTGTGAAGTAGATGGGGTCTCATATGTTACCAGCCCTGCATGGCTCTTTTCTCGATTGGCTGTGGTTAAATTTCAAACGGATTTCGGCTATTTAAATTTTCATGTGATGGAACTCTCACAAGCAACGGGTCAGTAATGTGATAGCCGCTCTGTATATCTGATCTACAAACTTATATTTTCAAGCTCCCGAGCCGCTAAGAAGCTGATTTGTAATCTCCGTTTATTTGTTAAACGTTTTTAGTGCAATGGAAGAGAAATACGGTGGGATTTGTTTTCAAGTAAGTTACTTCGTCAATATACAGATTCATCTTCTTATTACAAGGAAGTATGTCCAGGAATGTGAACATTAATAGCACCTTCTTACACTTTCATACATAGTATATACCATTCTACTGGTAAATAAAATTGCCACTGGACATTTGCTGACTGCGTAGTAAGGAAATGGTTTGCTTAGTTGAGACGCAGTTTACTAAAAAACAGTGGTCGCAGTTCTTCAGTAATACATTATTACAACGTACTCTATTCTCATCAGACAGTACAACAGTAAAGGTAGATTTTATACAGATACATAAGTTATTTAAAACACGCCAAAATGCATGGGCTTGTTGGCCATCTTCAGGGATACCACATCTAAAAATGTAGGTGGTGCGCCATGCTCAAATTTCACAAATGGGTTTTAGCCCACTTTTTGTTGCACAGTCTATCGTTTGTTGTCATCACATATATTTTAGCGTTCATATGAAAGCTGTGTCAGATAATATGATGTCCTTATTGTCCATTTTTTTGTCTTAAAATGTAGCTATTCAGGATAGGGCTACTTTGTTTCCTTTATATGGGTTTGTTCGTTATTACGAAAATACCTTTGTGGAAACATACAAAGAATATTACAATCAATCATAAGACAACATCTAAAAGTGCTAGCCCTAAAGATCAATATGGCATGCTTGGGGAAGGGAAAAAAGCACATAGTTCTGATTTGAAACCCTGAAGGAAGGAGACTGCTTGGAAGACTTAGGCATAGATGGGAGGATAATATTAAACAGATCTTAAAGAAATTAGATATGGGGGCATGAACTGGATTCATCTGGCTCAAGATAGCAGCTAAGTGGTGGGCTGTACATAGTGTCAAATGTTTGGGAATTTCTGCTCCATTGAGTTAATCAGGACTACATTTCATTGAGTTGTTAGGGGCTCCTGCTTGATATTTAGGAGGCCACAAGTTAAAATATTGACTCACAGACCAGTTTTACACAGTCCCTCCAGGCAAACACCAGGAGTGTGCCCCAATTAGACCACAGCTGCCTCCATATCCTTCAAATTGACTATTTCCTAATGATCCTATCGTTCTTCACAATACAGTCAGAGATACTAAAAGCATCATTCAATAAGATATAAATAAATAACTAAATAACATAATGTAGACACAATTTTAAACAGTACACACACAGGCTTTGTGACATAACTAAATTAACATATTTATCATCACAATTGAAAATATATTGGCTGATGCTTGTAATTGGATTTCTTTGTTCTGAAAAATTGGGGTCAGTTGTAGGCATATCAAATTTAATTTTCCATACATGAAACAGGTGTATTAGTGTCTGACTACTTGAACTTAATTGTGGAAAACGTTTTTAACTTTATATAGACCTGAATCACACAAAAGACTCTTACGTGTACATATATCCTTTCTCCTGCAGAGAAGTCTTCTGTCTGAAAATATACAATGTTTTCAGTAAAATGTGTGCAAAGAATTTTGCCATTTTCTTACACGTTGTGACTGTTTGTAAAACCTACCCAAGTTACCATAAAACATAATTTCAGTATTTTTTTAACTCAATAGCAAAAAGATTATCTCGTCTCCTAGTTTATGTTGGACTGCATAGTGCCAGGCTGACTATACCAGTTCCAATTGGAATACTGCAGCTAAGCAACTTTGGGCGTGGTTAGTACTTATATGGGTGACTGCTGGAGAACACCACATGCTGTTGTCATATAAAGCAGATCAGAAAGTGTCTAGGTGCCAGGGTCACCATGGTGCCTACCTTAATGCACATGTTTTTAATTGCATATGTTTTAAAACCAAAAAATTAAATAAAATCTGTCAGTTGTATGAAGCAGCCAAGCACATTGCTTCTCAGACCAGACATTGCACATGAAGTTTTGGATTTAATTATAAATTATTTCAGAAGTTAGTTTTAATTTTTATTATTTTTTTTTTAATTTTTATTATTTTTTTCCCCTTTATTAATAACACCACACATTTATTTTAGGTAAAAATAACACCACATTCAAGAAGAAAACAAAAAACCCAAGATGAAGATACAGATGTTGTTCTTGTGTTGGCTCCATTCAGTAAATATCCAAAGATTGTCTTTAATGGTGTCAAAGTGGGAACATCAAAACAGCAACACATCATAGTAAGAAATCCCAATGATTCAAGAGTTGAGGTATGTCAGTACAGACTCTATGAAACTTTTTGCAAATGCAGATTTTACCTTACAAAGAAACCATATATTTTTTAAATGCCAGTGACATACACAGAAGAAAGTAATGATCTCTTTTGGTTTGTGTGGCATGTCACATTTATGCACTGATGTTATGCAACATTTCTAAAAGTTTAAATGCTTAATTGCTTTTTATTTCAGGGTTACATTAATATACATTTCAATTGTTTAATTAGACTGATGTATGGTGTGTGAAATTAGTTGTCACCTGAATGTCATATGAGCTGGGGCTATTAAATAATGAAACTAGTTTCAAAAAATTACTTTGTAATAAAATTATTGTTTCTGCATGTTCCTCTTCAATGTAATTTTCTTCAGAAGCTATGCACCACTCCATGTAAGTCTTTGAGGCCTCAAAGCATTGCCACAAGTAACTCTGCTGCCTTCTTAGGAGACATTGTCCTGTTGTGTATTTCTCATCATTATTAACTGATAAACACAACCATACATCTCTAATATACTGGTTTTTATTCAGCATTACTACATGTTTCAGCTGTCTACATCAGTCCTCATCAGCTAGGCATCGATTCACAAAAAGAGTAAAAAGGGGAGAGGATGCCTACCTGATGATGGCTGATATGGACAGCTGAAACATGTAGTAGTGCTGAATAAAAACCAATATATTAGTTATGTACGGTTGTGTTTATCAGTTAATATAACACTTTACTTCTGCCTTCTCCATAAACTTTTTGTTTTTTTTAAAGCCAGGCATGATTGTGGCAGATTTAAGAAACATTTATAAAACAAATCATTACTTGACTCTGAGTCAGTGTATTTGACTGGTTTTGTATGCAACTGGGGTAAATTCGGTTGTAAGTACTACATATTTACTGTGGCTATCAAGAACCAAGGTCACAAACTGCTTACCCAGTCTCGTTGTTTAATAGCCACACCTCATGCCCATATATCATCAGGTTGTGCCATGCCATTCTTGTTTTGTCATTGTGTTAAATTACATATTTACTGTGTGTATGTGTGTGTGGTTTCTTTTTACACATTCCTATGCAGGTACAACTAGATAGGCTCCCTCCAGAGAAGCATGGGCTTATATTTAGCGCTGTAAAGTTTGATGTGGAAGCACATGAAGATAAAGTGATTGAAGTGATATGGACTCCCTGTAAACCTGAATCATGGCATCATGTAATTCGAGTTAAAAATAGCCACCATCTTAGGCTGGACATTGGAATTGCTTGCACTTCTGTGGATCCACAAATGGTAACAATGAAAGAACAAAGAATTATCTTTCAATCCTGAATATTTAAAAGACCAAACCTACAGAACTGTATTCTTTTGTCACAAGGATGAAAAAATTAAGCCAATAAATAGTAAACTACTTATTATTTTCATTTATTCATAGAGACTGGAACCTTATATTTTGTATTTGTTACACAATCAGAAATGATTGGTACATCACCCAGAATACTTGAACTCTGTTAGGTCAACTGGGTTCAGTTTTGGAGACAGACAGGTGTGTAATATAATACACTTACCAGGAAAGGACAATAATGTGAATGTCTCCCCCCCCCCCAAGTGGACAAATAAGTAGGTAATAATATTAGTAATGAGTAGTTAATGGGGGTTCATTATTTCCTAGAAGGGTTAATCACTTAGAGGGATATGCAGTGGCACAGTTGGTTCAGGCATTGTGCTTCAAGCTGGAAGGTCACAGGTTCAGTTCCCAGTGGTGTCACTGGAATTTGTAAAGTGTTATTCCATGCCCTGGTGATCAAAAGCATGCTTGTTTTCTATTTGTCGCTAGTGATATCCAATGCAGAGTTAATTGACTTCAGTAGACTGTACACACATTGGCCTCAGTTCCTTAGTTATTTGGATTAATATGAAATTTAGAATAGTTATGTGAAGGAATGGGGGGTGAATCATGGTTCATGAGCTGAAGAGCGAAATGATAATTCAAGGTGTTTGTTTCTGCAGGGAAAGAAAAGAAATGTGAAGCCACTGAGAGCTCAAAATACTAATCTGAATGCCTCACTGATGGCCAAAAAGGGTGGTGTGAAACCTCTTTCACATTCAGCAAAGAAGGGTGGCGTGAAACCTCTATCACATTTAAAGAGTGAAGTTTCTCTAAGAGTACAAAAGTCTCGCTCACTCAACAGATCCTTCAGAGCAGCTCTCAGTACAGATAAAGTGAAACAGGGATACAGTATATCAGATGAAAAATTTACCACTATTCAGGGTAACAGACTACCACCCTGTTCGCTTCCATCCACACCTACTCGTCGGGAAACTTATGTTGTTTTGCAGGATACTGGCGAATCAGATAAGGAAAATGCAGAATTTAAACAACTGAAACACACAACAAAATCATCTAATGATACTTACATGACTAGAAACTCTACAGAATCTGAATATCCATCTTCTCTGCACACTGTGTCTCCTGCATTAGCCTCACCAACTTGCCAAACAAGGGGCAAGTTTTTTGATGAAAATGCAGAACTTCAAGTCTACACAGCAGTTTCCAACAGCCATCCAGATCATAATTTACTTTGCACTATTGGCAGAAATAGAGTTAAAACAGTTAGTGACACAAGTTCATCATCAGGCAGTCATCAGAACTTTTCAGATGTGTTGAATGGTTTGGCTTTCACACCAACATCCTCAAGTTCAGAGCAAGAGCAGCAAGAGGTCGCACTTAACGTTGAAAGTTCCTCTCCTGAAGACAGTGTGCTTCCACCCTGTACTGTATCACCCACTCCTGTCCGTAGACAAACATATGCAATCCCACCTGTTTCTGGACTTAAAAATGAATCACCAATGCAGTTTCCTGAGGAAACTCCTTTTATATCAAGCCGAGTTACATATGTGCGCTCAACTCGTTCTATAAATCGCAGGACAAGAATTATATCTGATGAGTTTAATGATAGTTTGGAAGCACAAAATGATGTTTTTAAACAACAGTCTGTTGTAGAAAGTGGAACGGAACTGTGGTCTGAATGGCAAAAGCATTATTTTAGCAGATCTGAAGACAGCTCAAAAGGGACAACAGGCACATGTGAATCTGTACTCAGCTCTCCGGGAAGTAACATGTACAGCACAGGACTGACACCAGCCTTTGATAAACTCAACTTTAATGTCCAGAATTCTTTTTCATTTCATTCTGGATCCCCAGTTGATTTCTCTATATTACCTCCAACTGAAGATACCCACAGGTGTTCTACCGTTACAAAAAAACTGGAAAAAATGTCTTACGACTCTACTTATAATACCATATGTAAAGACCTCTTTTCTGCAGATGTAGTGGAGCATGTGGCTGATCCCATTTTTCCTGATGAACTGAATCATCTAAGATCAGAAACATTTGTGAAATCTGGTTCCTCGTACTGTGATATGAATTTCAAGTATCCAGACATGAACTGTGAGCAATCTTTAAGTCATCAAAATAGTTGTCAGTTGGATCAAGACAGAACAAAACCTCACATTTCCATAAACCTGAAAGACAACAGTGCACAAAGTGTCATAGAGGCAGGTTTGTGGGTAAAAGAGTCAAGTAGTGAAAAGTTCACAAAAACAGCAGTTAGTTCAAATGTTAATCTAGATGCCACTGCTGAAGACAGAAAATTTGGAACCACATTCTCACTGAAGGAACAAAAATCGAAGGAATCTAAAGGAAAGTCTGCAATTCCTATGAAACAAACTAAAAAACTTGAAAGGGATGAATCTGCAGGAGTGTTACTAGAAATTTCACCACCAAGGGGACAGATTTATGATTTGTGTGGCAGTATCACAAAAACACAGAGAACATCTCAAATCACTGGCTGGTCAAAAACTTCTGTTAATAGAAGAAAATATCCACATATAAACATAACACAAGGTAAATATTAATCACATAATCCAGTAATTCACTGCTACTAAAATTATAAATTTAAACAGTAATGTACTATTGAACACTAGGATAATATGTTCACATTCTTATTTTCTCAGGTGCATCTTGTCAGCCTGGTGTGAAGGCAAGCAAGGTGATAGGGAAGAAACGGCCACATGATGACATTAAAACCAATGAAACTGTCATGAAGCGGCGTATTTTGAGTGGTGATAGCATTCAGATGCATGGGAACAAAATTCCAAGAGGTTTTTTTTAGCACAATTATGTATAATAGTGGCAATATTTATTTCTCTTATAAGACTCAACTGTGTACTATTCTTGCTTCACTTACTCTTAGATAATTCACACTATTATTTGTTTCAATAAAGCAATATTTTTATGTGCACTTGGTATCGTAATCAATATGAGGGGCATTTGACAGCAGGGGGGCTGGAAACACTGCACATCTGAAATAATCTAGATGGAGAAAACCCACACACCACATTGTTGCTTGAAGTGTGATGCATCACTGCTACCAGTAGCACTGCAACCTTGTTAACGGTCAGTCTGTTCAAGATATTTGACAAGACCCTTTTTCCAAAGGTGTTGGAAAATGTTACTTCATGTGTTTTAAGATAGTTTTCTTACAGTTCACATGCTGTAGTAAGGTATATACCTTGCATAGCACTGTTTGTCACGTGTTGAGGATTATGCTGTGATACCAGTTTGGCTTAAAATGTTTGTAACTGTGTTCAAGTCTATGCACTACTACAGCAACTGTTGTCAAAACATCTCTGATTTTATACTAGGTGACCAAGCAAACCATGCTCATCTTCTGAGGCCTTTGTAAATTGTACATATGTCTTAACAGTTGTTTACCACTGACTTAAAATATGCACTATGCATCAAGGATAGGCAGTATAATTTTAAGACAATTCATACCCACTGTGCTTTTAACCCTTAGGCGCCGAACGACATATATATATGTCGCGCTGTGGAGGTCTTTAACCCTTAGGCGACTAATGTCATATATATATGGAGCACCCATTCTTGATGTTTCTAGATCACACACAACGACGCAGCACAGTCGGTAGGACTCCTCTGGACGAGTGATCAGCTCGTCGCAGAG
>Ga0268261_10001699_pt1 | contig 15389 bp, 15 predicted proteins | sample TergutNc150P1_FD_190353 | JGI IMG/M metagenome (GOLD analysis project Ga0268261, IMG submission 190353) | Nasutitermes corniger P1 segment gut microbial community from laboratory colony in Florida, USA - Nc150 P1 (SPAdes) (version 2) | ecosystem: Host-associated > Arthropoda: Insects >... | reverse complement strand
CCCCCTCTTTCTCTCTCTCGATGTATACAATGTGTAATTTATGGAAGCAAGAAAGAAATGTCTTCGTTCTTTTGAGTTTGGTATCCCTATGAAACTAGTGAAGCTAAGAAATATGTGTCTGAATTAAAACGTATTGCACAGTCTGGGCAGGCAAACATTTGTCTGATACATTTCCTATTAATGGTTGCCCAGAGAGATGCTTTATCACCATTTCTTTTTCAACTTTGCTTTAGAATGTGTCATTAGGAGGGTTCAAGCAAAATCAGAAGGGCATGAAATTAAATGGTACATATCATCTTCTGGTTTACACTCATGCTATTAATATATTAGGTGGTAGCATATATACTATTAAGAAAAAAACAGAATCTTTAGCAGTCTCTAGTAATGAGACTGGTCTAGAAGTGAATGCTGAGAAAATGAGGTATATGTTCATGTCTTGAGACCAGCATGAAGGACACAATTACAACACAAAGACAGGTAATAAATACTTTGAAAGGGCAGAACAGTTCATATACTAGAGGTATATGTTCATGTCTTGAGACCAGCAAGAAGGACAAAATCACAACACAAAGACAGGTAATAATCACAACACAAAGACAGGTAGTAAATACTTTGAAAGGGCAGAACAGTTCAGGTACTAGGGAACAACCCTAAGAAATCAAAGTTCCATGCATGAGGAAATTAAAAGGGGACTGAAGTCAGGGAATGCTTGCTATCATTCAGTGAAGAATCTTTTGTATTCCAGTCTGCTATCCAAAAATATAGACATTAAAACACACAGAACTGTATAATTTTTCCTGTTGTTCTGTATGGGTGAAAAACTTGTCCTGTCACACTGTGGGAGGAACAAAGGGTGAGGATGTTTGAAAATAGGGTACTATACTTGGGCCTCAGAAGGAGTGGAGAAGACTACATAACAAGGAGCTTTATGATTTGTATTCCTCACCAAATATTATTTGGGTGAGCAAATCAAGAATAAAGAGATGGGTGGGGTATGTGGCATGCATGGGAGACAGGAGAGTTGCAGACCTGAGGGAAAGAGAGCACTTGGAAGACATAAGCATTAATGGTGGAAGTGGAATGGGAAGGCAGGGACAGGATTTAACTGGCTAAGGACAGTGACGGGTGGTGAGCATTTGTGAATGTTGTAATGAACATTCAGGTTCCATAATATGTAGGGAGTTCCCTGACTACCTAAGGATGTGTTAACTTCTCAGGAAAAACTCTTCTCCATGGAGTTAGTTAGTTAGTTGGTTTAGTTTAGTTCAGTTAGTTTAGTTAGTTAGTTAGTTAGTTATGCTTTCTTCAGCATTTCTATAGCAATTTGTATTATGGAAAAGAACAAAATTCATTCAAACAAAATTGCATTTCACTTTATCACTGCCATTTTGCTGTAAGGCATTACAGTCATAACTCTTAAAATTCATCTTTTTCACACAAAGTTTTTGACACCCCACCACATCTAGTTTATTTTCTCTAATTTTTACCCTTTCCAAACCCAGTCTGACATTGCATTGTATGATCTAACTTCCTTGTTTTAACATTATTCGAAGTACAACATGTTATGCTACTGTCACTGACTGTCACACAATGTGTAAAACTGACCATGCTTCCTTCTGTTTACTTATTATGTCAGAACTTTTGTTGTCCCTTCCTGCTTACTCTTCTCTGTTTATTCAACATCATCCAAATTCCTGACAAATTTACAAAATGATATTATGCAGACACATAACAAAGACTCAGAGTGAAAGGGTTTGGTATAAATGGCAAGCAGCTCACTCCATTTGTTGCAAAAGACATTACAAGTGAATAACCTACACAAATGTGTTAAAACTGCATTCAGCAGTTCCTACAGACCTGTCTGACTGGGTTGACATTACTGATACAAAAAGACCCTCACAGATTAAGAAGCGAAGTACCAGTGTGGGTGTATATGCAAGTTGAGAAGCGAAGGTACAGTTCTTGTTCCATGGCACTGAACTATGAAGGGGTGAGGAAGGCAAAGCTCCACACCTTGGTCGTATGAGAAGGTGAGTGGTCAGATTCATGTCACTGGGAAAAGAAACTCCAGTACCCAATGGACAGGAGGTTTGTATCCCCCAGAGATAGCATAAATGGAATGGCAAAGATTAGCATTTCTGCCACTGCCAAGAATCAAATTCTATCCAGTCTGTAGCTGTCCACTTTCCTAATTGAGCTCTTACAACCCATTATATATGTTTTATATTGTTCTTTACTGTACTGAATTTACTCTTCAAAGCACTTGTATATGCAAAACAAGTGTCGTGCAATTTGTATAAAATTGTAATAAAAATTAATAAATTCTTTTCACTAGAATGAAGAACTTCAACACTAGTTTTGTGGACTAGCCTCAAACTGTGGAATTATTTGTTTCAAAATGTTTGGTACAAAAAGGATGCCATGTTTATGGACTTGTGAGAAAAAGTAAAAACTGAAGCATTTATTTAAGGAACTGCATATTAAAACTCTCTTCACATATGGTTAAATGATTAGATCAACAAAGAATGCTAAAAACTATTTGACATCAAACTCTTTCAAAACTGTTGCACCTGTTGAGTACACAAAATGTAGAAAATAAATTTTATTCATGTTGGCACTCTTAATGTAAACAATTCCCACTTACTTGGTGTCTACTCTAGACAGATGCATGATGCGAGATTTACCAGATCCACAGGGTTCAATGAGGTACCTTGAAGCAAGTACAATTCCCCTCACACCCCCAAGCATTACTGGTCCATCTGGATGTTCCACGGATGTTTCCACAATGACACATGCTCCTTTGGGTAAGTCAGTTCTCCAAGACCTATCACAAATCAAGGAATGTCAATGGTATTCCAACAGAATGTTTTTCCTCACGAGCACCAAATTAAAAGATACTGTCTGTGATAATGATGTTCTTGCACTCTTTCAGCATGTTCACACAATTTGTTTGTAGTCTGATAACAATATTAATTTGTAATTCCTTTCAAATATCTTATTTTTCATAGCATGACAGTCAGAAAAAAAGTGCCACTTATTAACCATGAAAGATTAAATTCCCATTTCAGCACATTTCTAAAATTGAATAATATACGAGGGGGGACCCGGAATTATTTTTTAAAATGATTTATTAGGTTTTATACTATTACAACTCTAGTCTCCTTCAAAGTACTCTCCTTTTGACTCGATACACTTATACCAACGTTTTTCCCACTGCTAAAAACATTTCTGGAACTCTTCAGTGCTGATGTTGTTCAAAACCTTCAGCGTTTTCTTTTTCACTTCGCTGACATCAGCAAAACGTTTCCCTTTCATCTGGCCTACACTGCAGTCTTACTTAAAGCTTCTTCCTTAAAAGCTTCTTGCAGCATTAAAACAGTTTCAGCAGCTGATTTCCCTAACAGAAAACAAATCGCCAAACTTCCTAGCAGGCACTTAGAAAAAAAGCCACAACAACAATAACAATCAACCTAGACTGATGCCATGTGGCAGACTGCTAGAGTATTATGTTGACTCGCGACACCTAGCGGTGCATCGCACAACTACTTCTAGTTCGCGCGCCACATTTAAATTCTGGTTATTTTTTGGGTCCCCCCTCGTACAGCAATAACATGTACTCTTCAACCATTAAAGTATTTGGGCTACACCTCTACTTTTAAGTCTCAAACTGAAGAGGAGCAATGTATTCACATGTTTAAAGACAGTGGCTACTGTAGTCACAACTTCCCAGTTGGAAATTTCTGCAGTAGCACAGTGCTATTTAAGTTACTTTTGTCAGGTCAATGAAAAGTTTTCTCTGCTTATTTATGAACTGATATACATGGCAAGGATTGTAGTTTGTTAGAGCATAGCTTTATTTATTTTTGATCAATGTTCAATCAGTTGTGTGCATATGCTAGAGAACTCCCAACCACAGATGTGTACAACAATAATACTCGCTTCCCACATGTATGCAATGTCTCACGCATTTCACCCTTCACAGTTTTACCTGGTAATAGTGAGAGGTAAAACTGTTAAATTCATACATAATTTATTTCATTTCCTTCTTACCTATTTTTCTTAAGTACAAATTCTCATCTTGTCACTCTCCCCCATAACTCCGATGATACTATGTTCAAGGCTAGAGCTCTACTTTTGCACCCACAGACAATTGTACACATCACAACTAACAGTATGACAGCAAACTCAAAGTGTCTTCTCTTCTGCCATTTTAATCCAATGTGATTTCATTAAACATTAGAAACAAGTACTGTACCTACCATAGTTCAGTGAGGAAATGAACAGAATAATTACCTCAGAACACAGTAGTCTTTTGCAGGGAGAGGTGCCATGCTAGCACAAACATACTGGAACACTTCAACTTGAGGCTCAAGCCGTGCTACAATACGCCATTTCAAGAGTGAGTAGTCCCAAACATGGCGTTCCCTCAGCACCCGTTGGAGTAGTTCCTGAGGTGGTGCCTCTACTTCAGTAGATACACGCCACAGCCTCAAAGGGTGTCCATCACCCACCTTCTTATATGCCATTTCCACCTGCTGATCAGTTGTGCAAGGCATGTTGACCCAGCCACGACTCCTGGAACAAGTGACCAAGTATTTCTTACTCACTCCATGGAGCACAGTCGGTAGTGACATGATGCAGGTGCGGGCCGAAGGCTGCTTGCGGCATGCTTGGCTGAGCGGTGGTTTGCCCAGTCCACAAGGCATCATGGCCGGGCAGTCGGGCATGTTTCTTCCTTCTTGATGCATCGTAGTGGTGAATCCTTCTTGATGTGTCACAGGCAATTTACTCCTTCCGCCTGACCCTTTGCTGGTCAGAATGGCCTCCTTTTGTACAGGTCTCTGCTGTTCAGCCTGTTCCACCATTGGTTAGTTGCCAAAGTCGGTAGGCTTGACTTGCTGAATTAGTCTCACTTGCTGAGGCCCCTAAAAGGGCCATAAGGCTAGTGGAGGTAGATAGGAATGGAGGGATCAAGAGAGCATTGCTGTGATGGGAAGCGGAGAACTGAACAGAGGAAGGGGTTGTGTCGTAACGTGGATGTCCCCACAAAGCTAACTGGTTCTCAGCTAGTCAAGAAATTCCCTGCATTTTATGGAACCTTAAAGTTCATTACTCCATATACAAGTGCCCACCACCTGTCCCTTTTCTGAGCCAGATCAATTCAGTCCATGCCCCCCATCTGACTTCCTGAAGAACCATCTTAATATTATCTTCCCATCTATGCCTTGGTCTTCCAAGTGGTCTCTTTCCCTCAGTTTTCCCCACCAAAACCATGTACATGCCTATCCTCTACCCCATATGTGCTACATGCCACACCCATGTCATTCTTCTTGATTTCATCATCCAAATTATATTTGGTGAGGAGTGAGGATCATTACGTTCCCCATTGTGTAGTTTTCTCCACTCCTCTCTTACGTTGTCCTGCTTAGGCCCAAATATTCTCCTCAGAAACCTCAGCCTTATTTCCTCCCTCAGTGTGAGTGACCAAGTTTCACAACCATACAAAACAACAGATAAAATTATAGGTCTTTTTATCTCAATCTTTATATTTTTGGTAAACAAACTGGAAGACAAAAGATTCTGCAATGAATGATAGCAAACATTCCCTGACTTCTGTCTACTCTTAATTTCTTACCGAATAGAATTTTGATCATTAATGTTGTACCCAAATATTTGAACTGTTCCACCCTTTCAAAGGAACTATTATTGATCTTAATTCTGTGACTTCATTCTGCATTCTGGTCTTAGAGACATGATCAAGTACTTTGTTTATCAGAATTCACTTCTAGTCCAGTCTCCTTACTAGCAACTACCAGCGTCTGTGTTTTTCCTTATAATATGTATGCTTCTGTCCGATATATTAACATCATCAGCATAAACCAAAAGCTAATGCATACCATTTAATTTCAAGCCATCCTGGTTTACCTCAACCCTCCTAATGACATACTCTACAGCAAAGTTGAAAATCAATGGCAATAAAGCATCTCCTTGTTTCAAATAATTTTTAATAGGAAACATGTCAGACAAATGTTTGCCCACCCAGTCTCTGCCATAGGTTTCATTCACACACATTATTATCAGCCTTACCAGTTTCATGGGGATACCAAACTCAGTGAGAATGTTATACAATACCTCCCTCCTATCTGAATCATAAGGTTTCTTGAAGCCTGTTTGAGATCTTGATCTGATACTCTTTCCTAACCTCCACCTCAATGAGCTTCCTGAAATTAAATCTTTCCACATCAAACTTCTGTGCTGCTTGTTTATTACTGCCAATCTTTCCCTAATTTTTGCAACCACCAGTGATCAGTATCACACTCGGTCCCTCTGAAGGATCATACGAGTATACTCACATACCATCTCCTTTCTATCAATATGTGATCAATCTAGTTGTGATCTTGCCATCAGGACAGGTCCACGTGTATTTATTACTGTTTCGGTGCAGGAACATCATGCTCTTAACAACTAGATTTTTTTATGTGGCAAGGTTTACTATTCTAACACCATTATCATTAGACTCTCAATCCCAATTATCGGTTTGAAAATACCCTCTCCCCCCAGTTTTGCATTTTAATTTCCTAAAGGAATTTTCATACAATAAGTATGATAATTATCAAAAACCTACTCTAATTCCTCATAAAAACTGTCTTATGAATCATCACTTTTCTCCTCACTTGGTGCAGGCACATTCAAAAACAATGATCTTACACTAGCAATCTCTTGCAACAGTACACAACATCCTGTCACTAACAAGTTCTACTCTATTAACTGCTGATAATATTCTGTGGTGTACAAAAAAATCCTGTTCACAATTGTTGACTTTTGCTTCCTCTTCCACAGAAAAAAATATAATCCCCTGCTCATACAGTGCCCCTTTGTCCATAGAAAAAAATATAACCCCTGCTCGTACAGTGCCCCTTTGTCCCACCTAAGCTACTGTACACCCACTAATTTAATTTATACGTCAGTAATTCCCCAACAACTGTTACAAGTGACCCTGACCTATACAGGCTCCTAACATTTGAAGTGACCAAGTATACCACAGTTAAATCGTGGAAACCAAATCTGTAGAGCATAATGGTGTGCACAGAGACAACTTTACTTTGCTTTACCTTACAGGTTTCAAATTAAAGAAAAAGTACCACACACTGAATTACATTACAACAATTTAATTCATAATAAAGAAAAAAACACAACTAACAGTGGCATATGGGGCAAAATGCAAATCCTCTCAAGCCTTTCCTAAATTCACATCAATCCACCCTTCGACTGGGGCATTCTGTTCTCAAAAACAAAGCCCTGGCATGTGTGGCTGTATAATCCATTACAGTTGGTATGCCACAAACTAATTCTAGAAAACTGAGATGTGGCACTATTAGAACAAGTTTTCATTTTAAATCAGACCACTTGTGATCAGGTAGTACAGTAATACAACCACAGCCACTAAGTTAATTTTTAACTCTCAACCTGTCATCACAACTAGCAGGACAGATTTCTTTTATACCTACAATGTAATAAGTGTTTCCCTACTTTGCAGGCATGCACAATGGTTCTAACATTAAAAATTAAATTTCATTTTCTAGTGACTAATGAAACAAATGAAAAAAGACTTAAATATCACTAACTTCTCACGGGCCTCTTTAAGCAGGGCTGAGGTGCATGCATAGAGGTAACCACGCCAATCTTGCTGAAACTCGGCCCCCAGCTCCTCCAAAGCGACAGGAATACTCTCCTCCATGTAGTTGAAATGACACTGAACCAGGGTCTCCTCCGATATCTGTTTTGAAGCATCAAACAAACATTTCATCTTGGCACAATTCATACAATCTTGGCCACTAAATTAAGCGATATTTTAAGTGTTATTTTTTAATTCCTCCAGCTGCTTACTGTGTATATAATATATACTGGGCAGTCAACATAATCTGCTTGAGGAAAATTACTGGACATCTGTATGGCCCAGCCACGCAAAGTTACCATAAGCACTGTCACTTGCATCTCACTTGACATTTCAAAAGTAGAAGTGTATAATGCTAGTAAAAGCAACTGCTCACAGCCTACTGCATTTCTCCATCCAACTATCAACAGAATCACTGACCCATGCATACCTCTGTCAGAGGTTGAAAGATGCATAATAACCAAACTGTATATATGATATTCCAACAGCCATAATTTACAAAACCGGCACTCTCCTCAGAAAGGTTTACATTAAACCCTAATCTCCATTAATTGTTTCTATTGAAACTTCCTTATAAGGAAAAAATATGTAATGCATTGATAAAAACATAAATATTATCAGTTTTTTAATGGAAAGTTACAACATGTTTCAGCTTAAATAATGCCTCATAAGCTATTCATCCCCCCCCCCATTTTTAAATTTATCCTATAGTTATGTGAGTGGAATTTTGCATCACTACAAATCTGTAGTGCTGCTTTTTAAGTACAAAACTTACCACAGATTTCTTTTCCAACTTTACGCCGCAAATGAAAGTCACAGTTCTTAAACAAATGAAACTTTCAATTCTTAATTGCTCAGTATACAAGAAGCAACCCATACAAGGCAATGAAAGTAACACACCATAAAGAGATCTTTATGCTCCTTGATAAGATATAGAAGACAATCATGTGCTGCACGGTTCTCCCCCAGTTCCCGCTGGTCTGGAACACCAACAGTCTTCCGGCGCCGTGGGGATGCAGATGAGGAACGACTTGAACTCAAAGAGGATGGCGCATGATGTAAATGGAATACAGAAGGGGCCAAGCAGACAGCCAGATTACTTGCTGTCATCTGGTTGCAAGCAGATCGTGCTGACACCTGGCACAGGAACTCCAGAAGAGTTTGCAGTGCCTCACGGTGCTCATCAGGTAGAAGGAGCAACACACATTGAACTGCATCTGCCCGTAAATTATTTGGAACATCTGAAATAGAAAAGTTGATGTCATTCAATGACAAGTCAGCCTTCATGCAACAGTGCATCCCCAAGCAGTTCTTCTGCCATGTACAAAACAATTCTCAAACAGCTCTTGGAAATGAAGTTACTCTCACCATATCAGTCTTAGAATGAAAATCATCGTGGCTGACGTTCATTCACCTTTTTTTTTTTTCATTAAAACATTCATCACATATTCAAGGTGTGTCACTAAACTTATCTTTGAGTCTATTTGTTTCAAGTCAAATCTTCAAAAAAATCCTTCTCTAAGTTTTAGTTTAACCCTTTAAACGCCCAATTAAATCCAATCTGCCATTTTCTGGCATTATTAGGAGCTCACCATATACTCCACGTTAGCAGGATAAGGGTTAATCTCACCTATTTATGGCTACATAGCCTAATCAGCAAGTATCTGACTATATATATATATATATATATTTTAACATGAAGGCACTTGGGGTTGGGAGTGGGGCATGTGTGACCTTGGACCTCCATGTGCATGCGTGAATTATTGTCTCCCGCTCGGACTGCTTTGTCCCCGGCAATCAGCCAAAACCTGTTGTGCGTGTTCTGCATGTCACATTGACAATGACCAAGAAAATTGAGTAGCGCATCTGCATTAGGTTTGCCAGCAACTTGGGCACTCATGCTCAGAAACCCATGATATGATTCAGAAAGCTTTTGGGAATGAGACAATGGGCTGTATGCAAGTTATGGAGTGGTTTAAGCAGTTCAAAGAGGGATGGATATTGGTCCAGAGTGATGAACGTTCAGGAAGGCCTCCACAAGAAGGAACCAAATGATGACTGACAAAGTGCATTCTTCCATGCTGGATAACCAGAAAATAACAATTAGTGAGCTCTCTGATGAATTGGGGCTTTCATTTGGATGAATACAGTCCATTCTGACATAAGATATGGGCATGAAATGCATCTCAGTGAAATTTGTCCCCAAAGTGCTGATAGTCAAGCAGAAAGAGACTTACCCAGCAGTAGCCAGAGATTGGTTGCATTGTGCTGATCAAGACGCAAACTTCATGAAGACATTAATTACTGGTGATAAATCTTGGGTCTATGGGTATGATCCAGAAACAAAAGCCAAGACCAAAAATGGCACACCAAGTTCAGAGCAAGGTGAAAGTGATATTGACAGTTGTCTTCAATCACAAAGGTGTTGTTCACCATGAGTATGCACCAGATGGTCAAACTGATAACAAGGAGTACTATGTTAAAGTTCTCCATCAGCTGCATAATGCAGTGCGGCACAAGTGACCTGCATCATGGAAGCGTGGTGACTGGCATCTGCACCACGACAACACCCCCTGCCCACTTGTCCCACTTTGTCCAGAATTTCTTGGCTTAACATCAGATCCCACAAGTGCCGCAGCCCCCCTTTTCACTGGATATAGCCCTGTGTGACTTTTTTCTATTCCAAAAGGTGAAAATGCTGTTGAAGGGGAATAGGTTTCAAGACCTGGAAGAGATATAACAAACACAACAATGCAGCTGTTGGATATTCCAAAGAGTCAGTTCCAAAAGTGCTTTGGAAAATGGAAGGCTGCTGGAACAAGTGTGTGGTGTCTGAAGGGGACTACTTTGAAGGGGATTAGTACTGTAACACCACAGGTTAGTTAGTTTGCTTTCCCGGCCCTTGGTTGGATACTTTTTGATCAGTCCATGCATATTTCCGAAATGTCTCTTATGATGAGGTATTTTGACCAAAACTTGGGTGCATTTCTTGTTTGCTTAATGCACGCTACATATATACACACTTCATTCTTCCTTCATTTGTAAAAATACCATGTGAAATGTATGCATTATGTTATGAGTACTGGCATCCCTTAAAGTGAGGAGCCCTGATGCAATCAAATGTATGGGTGTGTTGCACACACAAAGGTGACATTTGTATGTGAATAAATACACAGCATTCTAGCCTCCACACAATTTTACGTGTGATATGCCTTGTGGTTTTGTATAAAAAACGGCTTTTACCAATGATACACATCTTTGCAATTTCCACCAAATTTTTTTTACAACAAAGGCTGCATTACTTTTTCAATTAACTTTTATCCATGACAAATAATGTATATCCTTGTAACATTTGTGCTGAACACATCTTACGTTGGAAGATCGCAATGAAAGTTTCAGACAGTTTGTTTGTAAGAAGTGCCTCTGGTAACTCTCTGAAGTACTGCTTCACCATATCAGCCACATCATATGCTTGCTGGCCCTCAAAGCTGATAGTTTCTCCCTGCATTTCTGCCATCAGTTTCAGCTTCTGGATCCTTGACCGCACACCCGACTTGCGGAACAAGCCAACTTGATCCAGAGAGTTGACTCGCAACCAGCGTAATGCTGCTTGAATACACTTTGGTAATGCTTGGCCATTTCTTTGCAAGGACAGTAAAAGTGGCACACCAAATACTGTCTTGTCTGGAACAGAGAGTAACACAGCACTGCTAAAGGGTGAATGGAAAATACTTAAGTCTGGTTTGTAGTAGATGGTAAAAAAAAAAGGGCATAAACATAAAGTTAAGTATGTATATCATTCAGTTATCACAGATCACTCATATAAATATGCTTTAATGGAAGTTTCTTCAATTCAACTGTTCAAAAAAAAAAAAAAAAAGTACAGTGTGTAAGCAATTACTTAATGCCATCAACTCTCATCGGAATTGTTTTTTCACTACACAGTTATCATCTGGTGAGTATCTACTGTGATTCACATGCCTATTAGTGCTGTTATCATTTTCAGGCTCAACACAATCATGATGTAATCTAATTTCAGTTGGTTATACACGTCCTGATGCATATTACCTTTTCAAAATAACACATTTGTTATGCCAAGAGTTCAAGTTGTGAAAAAGACAGCCACAGTCACATGACAAAGCTATCTGCATAAAACACATCCTGATAGAGAACAATGTTTCCCTCATAAGCTCACCTTTGTAATCAGGAGTTTTAATCTTGCGGATGAACTTCGGCAGTTCCCAGTTCCAGCCAGTGCGGTGTGTGGGACAGTACCGCTCCATGCAGGCCGTAAGTTTGAGCAGTGCCAATTTACGGAGCACCAGCAGTTGGCCACAAGACAATGAGGCCATTGGTCGACAGCCCTGCACTACACCCCTGCTGGTCTCAACCGCACGAAACAGATAAGAATCTGGCCGTGATGACCCTCGCTGAAAGCTATGCCACCTCACCACAACAGATCTGCAATATAATCACACATGCCTAGATTGAACAGGCAAAATCTGCAGTTGCTACATTAGTAAGAGTAAGTCCCAATTCTATGACAGCACTTAATAAAGCACCTGAAATGTACATCATCAAATGTTGGTTAAAAAATTACAAATCATTAGTGCCTATAACTAAGACCATCATGTGCTTAAAGAAGTTCCGCAGCAACAAGTAAGAAATTTCAAGTAAATAATGTAATGCACACAAGCTTAGTTTCAAAGGTACAAACAATTGTATCTACACATTTCCAAACATTTTATTCTATAACCTGGGAGGTATTTATACTTTTTGGAACTTTTTATTTATTCATTGTTCATATAATGACAGTTACAGTGCTCAGATTATATAGTATGACAAGCAGATAATAAACTGGAAGGAACATGACAGGAAGAGTTCATGACATAATTTGCAGTACTATTCTGACATGTGCATGGAGGGGCTTCAGTCAACCACAACAATCCTCAGGATAGCTGCCTTCAGGGCTGAGACTTCAGTGTGGATCCAGACCACTATTTGAGTCTAATGAATTCCAACTACAATGCAGGAATGCTAACCACTCAACTTTGATATATATTTGTTCTGGTACAGTATACTGTATGAATCTCCAAATTGTGACTTGTGGGACCTCAGATGGTATGACTCTCACACCAACTTTCATATAAATTGGTCATATTTTATGGAAAACTCATCCTACCTGTTTCGTGGGGTGGATTCACCATCTTCATGGTCACTATCAGGCTGTGATGCTAGAGTGCTACTGGAGTCCTGACTTCCCATTAGCTCCGATGAACCTGATTTGTCACGGTACACTGTCACATCTGCATCATATAATAGCCAAAATGTCACACTGTAGTTGTGTCAGAAAATGTCCAATGCCTGAGGTAAGTATTGCATACACACACAGACTCACGAATTAGTTCAACTTTCTCCTTCAAAAGATATGTTATTATTGTTTAAAAAAATCTGTATACACTCATTTTTTTAGATTGGCAAAAAGCGTAAGGACTGAACTCTGTATCCTCTGAATACTAAACTTGCAAACCAACTACTAGTGGCACTGAAAGGGTTCAAACCTGACAACTTATATGAAGCCCAAAAATAAAACTAACAAGCTATCTTTCAGTAAAGTGACAAGCAGTGCCCCAATATCAAGAGCAGAACCAGCCCCCAAACAAATTTGTATGTCAAATACACATCAGACAAAGAACAATTTCCAAAGTATTTGTAGTGCAATGAGTCAATCATTGCCACAAACCTCTAAAAAAAATCAGCAGCGCCGTTACAATACTACACTTTGTAATGTAACAGATAAAACAGTTTATTTATATTTATTTCCATAATTCACAATATTGGTTTTGTTGCCAAAAAATGCATAAACATTAACGTGAATAAGCACACTGGAAGAGCACAAGAAATTAAACAAACAGATGTAAAAGAGACAAATGAAAATTTTCTGTTACAATTTAGGTTAAACATTAATACTGTTTCCTGCAAAGGTGGTTTGATATTTGGGTGGCCTGATGCTTTAAGATTGCAGATGTTATTATCCTTAAAGTCACTAAAAACACAGTATTCATTTATTTACATACAATGTCTCATGCTATAAAACAAGTTTGCAATCAACAAATTGCACATATTAAGAGCATAAAACACTCACAGATGTTACATAAGTTTTCCAGCTTTCTATCAATGTTATTTTACACAGTCTCATTCATGGAATTTACGTTCAACAGATGTCTAAAAAGAGTCCATGATTCATTCCATTGTTTAGTACATAATAAATGGATTTTATACAAATTTTCATTTAGTTTTGTCTTTTCTTATAAAGAAACTTGAGTTCCTGATTCAATCTATATTTAATGGCTACTTTCCAGTGTTCAGACTTTCTTCATTATTACCATTTACTTTGATGTTAATACATTTGGGTGTCAGCTCATGGGTTCCTGCACAATTCATTAAACCAAAAGGCTGCATTAGTCCTTAGCCAGTTTTCTTTTCTGTTCTTGAAATTATACATACTTTTTAGTTATAAACTTGTTTGGGTTTGTCAATTGGATGGAAAATGTACAATATTAAATTTTGTTAAAAGGTTTTGATTTCTTGTAGTTAAAAGCCACTTATTCATTCAAACACTGATTTTTATGATCTCAGATCATGTAAACTAGTTCTTTTTCCCTTGTAATTAATACTTGTCTGAATATCAATACTTAAATGCTTCCTTTAAAACTTACTTGAATTTTATCACATTCTACAACCATCTTATGAAGAAATTTACAATCAGACAAGTGAGTGCATACATATGTCAGGCAAGCTATGTAGTTAGTGATGGTAGCATGATGACCACAGACACATTCTGCAATGCAATTCCTAATGAATGCAGTATACTAGAACAGTTTTATTCTGAACAACTGAAAAATAGAATAGATTATAGAGTTCTATAGTTCCTGCAGTGCAGGAGAAAAGGGAAGAGGCAATGACAGAACACTTAAGCCCAAAATCTAACATTTCTATTATTTACTGCATCTCTAAGACATTTACACCTCACTATAGAAAGCCATCCCATGCTGTAACTCACAACATTTAGCTTCATGCAGCATAAACACTATAAAGGAGGATTTATTTCAGTACTTTGATAAAATAAAGCAACTGCGACAAAAACAAACAACACAACAGTCACCTCTCCGTAGTTCACTCTGCAGCTTCTCTCGATACCACTGACTTTCCTTGCCAAGATTAAGACTGCCTGCTCTTGCTTGTGACTTGCAGGTGACTGACACTCTTCGAGTAGAATCTTGTTGGTCATGTCCTCGACCGTCGACAAACTCCAGTACCTGGGGAAAGCATGAGTAATATCAATGATTGCATCAAGATTTGCTGTTTACAATATGCTGTAATTCTGTGTGTATTATTCAGTCTTGAATACAAAGGTTTGGCTCCTTAAAGTCAAATTCTATTAATATATGACAACCAGGTATACAACTTTATTTTATTTCAGTTGTATAAGTTTGTAGAACTTGCTCAATTCTCATTCTGAGAAAATTCTGTTGACAGACTGATGAATTCTGAGATAATTTACATGCACTTCATTTACAGAGGTAAAGCCACAAATGAGATGGGAAGGCGTCCATTAATGGTGAGTAGAAATTAATTTAAGGGAGGCAGAGTTCTGTGATTGAGCACACCGACCAGAAAACCTGAAAGCCAGACAAAAAAAAAAAAAAGAAAA
>Ga0268261_10001698_pt1 | contig 15390 bp, 11 predicted proteins | sample TergutNc150P1_FD_190353 | JGI IMG/M metagenome (GOLD analysis project Ga0268261, IMG submission 190353) | Nasutitermes corniger P1 segment gut microbial community from laboratory colony in Florida, USA - Nc150 P1 (SPAdes) (version 2) | ecosystem: Host-associated > Arthropoda: Insects >... | reverse complement strand
AGGCCGCTCGCCTGCTGAGATCTTGGGTTCGAATCCCACCGGGGGCATGGATATTTGTCTGTTGTGAGTGTCGTGTGTTGTCAGGTAGAGGTCTCTGCGACGAGCTGCTCACTCGTCCAGAGGAGTCCTACCGACTGTGCTGCGTCGTCGTGTGTGATCCAGAAACATCAAGAATGGGTGCTCCATATATATATGACATTAGTCACCTAAGGGTTAAATCACTAAAAATATTCACCACTTGGTTTTTGGAGCCACTTACACATTCCAGGTTCTATTCTACCTGCAGTGAGTGGTATTCGTTATAGCATCAGTTTTTCATGTTGTAATAAAGTCTCATTGTACAGGATTGCCACTGAAGCATTTTTATTTTGAAAGTTTGTTTTGAACTCTTCATGCTGTACAAGTTGTATTTATATGAAAACTGTTGTGTTCATTGCTTGACAGTTGCCTGTCACTTTACATGTGGAGAACACTGTTGATGTTATTTTCAGGTTTGTGAGCTGCATGTTGCAGGGTACAAGTTTTCTGTGCTCAACAATGCTTTTTTGATTCACCGTGGACTGAAGACTGCTATGTCATTTCATCAGACCAAAGACTTGGATCAAGAAAGAAATCGTTTGCTGTTTCGACAATTTAAAATTGAATTGCGAGAGAAATATCCAGAATCATCTCGGAGATGTTACTGATACGTGTGCTGTGGTCACAGCTGTCTGGGGCATATGCACATGTTGAAATGTCCTCTTCAAAGTGACTGAGTCAATAGAACTTCAATTCTCCTATTGTATTACACTCATTCAGGTTTAATTTCTGTGTATGTGTAATGTTTTTTTTAAATTTTCTAAACTCACTCCTAAGTTTATTGTCTGGATGACAATAGGAAATATATGGAGACATGTCTGTCTGTGCATGTTTCTCTTGAGGAAATACTGATGTGTGTTTTAAATTGCTATATACGAGGGAGAGAGAAATGAATACTAGTCATCATATGAAAATATGAATAGCGTTATGTACATTATCCTTTATTAATTACTTGCAGCTTGACACACACCACAGCTAGTTTGTGGTTTACAGAAGCGACTTGAAGGATGCACAGCATGGCAGTTTGTTATTCCCTCGTGATGTCCGTTTTTATAATGTAGACTGCACATATTACAGGTCAGTATGTTCATGAAATGAATAAATATAAAGAATAAAATGAGACAGATGAGTGGGATATGCATTCATTTGGTAAGATTGGCTGTCACATATCATTAAAGATGAACTATAAAAGTTACAACTCTTTATTACATACAATAAAATGTTTCACACTTTATATGTCTTCACATATTTATTGACATGTGACAATATTATACAATGGGAAGGCTATGTAAGTTTTTATGAAGATTTACTGTATTTCGTATATTAGCTGTACTTCATTGATGTTTTGGACACAGCCATATTTAAATGAAATGTATTTAGGCATAAACTGTTTTAACGACTAAGTTGAAAAAATGAATGATGAAATTCTCTTTAAAAATGTGTATGGATATGGACTGGATTAAACTGGCTGTCAATAGGGCCAGTAATGTCATCTTGTGGAAATGATCCTTCAGAGTCCATAAAGTGGGAAATTTGACTACCTAGATAATTATGTGCATGTCATGAAAAGAAATATGTGTATATGTGGAGTGGGAACAGAAAAAAGAAGAAGCGTTCTCCACCTGTGATGAAATCTACCAATGTCCACTATAATTGGTCTGAAAGTATAGTGTTCATACATGCTGTTCACATTATACACAGGATGTTTCCACAGTGTAGAATATAAGGTTCTCTATGACCCTCACAGATTTAGCTCGTACACATCAATTTAGTTAATCAGAGTCTGAGGAATCTTTTTCTTTCCTAATAGTGAAGTCATATGCTTTCCACCACTCTGCAAATTGTAGCACTTTCTTTCGCTGCGAGTCAAAATTCTCCTGCCGCTGCTTACGCCACACACTGTGATCCAACTCCAACATACCACCAATTATTTCCTGCAAGGAACCATGTGTTGGTAGAACAAATTACATCTTGTTTCTATATTACACCAGCGGTCAACAACAATATTAGTATTACCATCACATTGTCATTCACACTTCCCCAGATCCCAGGTTGTCTTTCCCCCTCTCAGGTCTGTGTTCCCCATTACTCTGTTGACCATTCACAGATTAAGATCTAACAAAGCTGTAACATACACTAGTGTTTACATTTGCTTAGCTGATACTGAGGCCTGCAGATGTCTGTGCACATAGCTGGATGCTGACAGTTTTACTTTGAAGTGAATATCTGTTCGTGTACAGATCTTTAGGAACATCCAAAATCCTTCAACATTAAGCTTGTTGCTCTGCAACATACCACTGCCCATATGTTACACCCTCCCATGACTGTGCTAATGTTGCTGTGACTGCTTCCCCTCCTCAACCTACTTGCAGTTTCATAGAAATGCTATGCATGTTTTTTAAAGACTCAGCATGCCTATTATAAAAAGGTAAAGCAATCCCATTACAGGCCTGGAGAGGCCCGGGGGGTTCCAGAATGTTGAGGCTTCCAGATTTCAAGACAATTGGCACATGAAGGTGGTAAGGTTGTCAGCCCTACGCACCGGCCACCTTTACCCCCAGGAAACATTCCTGGTACTCATTTCTGTTAGAGGATGAGTCGACCCCAGGGCCATAGTGTGGCCGGAAGGATTAAGTCAATGAAAAATTCAATTGACACCATCGGGAATCGAACCTGCAACCTTCCGGTTTGTAGCGCAGTGCCTCAACCAATTGCACCACCACGTGCCCCCATGCCTATTATAGTCACATTAATTATTCAGTGTGTAACCATATGTATCGTGCAATTATCACCACTGAAGTAACTGATGAGCATTTTTTGGAGCAAAAGGTAGAAATTAAATCTCCTACATCCAATTTTGTAATGCTGTTAATCCCTGAAGTACATTTTCAAAGTGAGCACAGTTGAACCTAATTTAACTCTATAAAGTAGTGATTAAATTCTAAAATAATGGTACTTCAGACAAACCTGTGCAAAATTTTTGGGAAACATCTTTTCATCTTCTATGACATGGGCAAAACCGGAATCAAGTCCAAAATCAACTGCAAAATAAGGCAACCCTTTTGGTACAGCTCGGCGAACATCCTTCCCACTCAAGTCCACAAGCTTCTTATTTGTTGCCCATTCTGTCTCACACTCTAGAATTGCTTTCTGTAAAATTAAAAATATAGAAAACGTGTGTCTGTGTGCCATCTGTGCTATACTAGTAAGAAAGACAACATGCAACAAAGAGGGAGAAAATAGGAGGAGGGTGGATAAAACTGCCATGACAAGCTTCACAGTTTTTATCCTTCACCACAGGTTAAGGTTATCAAATGGGACAAGAGTAGAAGAGCATGTAACAGGTACAGGAGACAGCTTACAAATTTTACTCATATCATCTGAAGAGAAGAGACTCATTTGGAGTGCTAAACACAGCTGAAAGGGCAGTATTAAAATTGATACAAGGATAAGGGTTTGAAGGTAGATCCAATGAGACTGGCTGTTTCTAAAGAGCCCACCAGAGTCAGTTCTGTGTCTTCCTTTTCCACCTGTAGACTGAGAAAGATTCAGTCTCAAATGATGTCCTTTCTTTAGCCTGAGACTGTAAACAATGTCCAAATCGAAAGTCATGTCTCTTATGATACATCATTGTCAGAACCCTGTAACGTGTCTCAATTAACACTTCAGTTTAGTCTACCATATTCATTTTGATTCTTCTGTCCCTTATAGGACTCATGTAACAAAGGAGAGTGTGGATATATTTATATTCTCAGTTGTTGGTAAAGTGCATGCTTCTGTGTTCTGAATTTCTGTACTTGTGTCTATATGATTGCACAGTAATGTCTGATTCTTTACCACAAACATTTTAATTGTTACAAGAATAGAACATTTATTCACCGTCTTCATAAGAACTCCTTTTTGTTGTAAAGTTGGTTTCTAACCTGCACTTGTGTAAACAAATAATTATGTTTTCTGCAATGTTCAGGTGTTAACTCAGTGTTACAGACCCCAGTCTGAAAGTCACATGGGGATAAGAGAAGCACTGGTGAGATCCATCTCATTTATTACCTGTGTATTAGAAATCTAAAGAACACAGCAGTTGATGGAGAATGTTATTGGGCACTTGGTGTCACATGACAATCGTTTTCTCATGAGGGGGGATTCCAATATAAAGGTCCTGGTATAAAGATGTCCTCTTTCTTCTGTCTTACCTTAGGTAGGCTAATGGCTTTCTCAAAGAACCCTCTACTTAAAGGGAAATTATTCAACTTGAGCAGACAGAAGAAACCAGTTAGGGATAATGACATGGCTGCTAATAGGGCACTGCGATTTTAAAGGTTGTATATTTACACTGTGGCTGGTAGACAGTTGTGGGTGTGATAGGTGCAAACAGACACTTTAAATGGCCTCACATTAAGATTCAGACACCTGGGCCATTATTTCTTGGATCCAATTGACTTTGCTGACATGTCCATCAGCAAGTTACTGCACTTTGTTTGAAGTGCGGGACTGCTGAATGATTAAGCAACAGGCTGCACAAAAGATGGCGAAAGGTCTAGGTACAGGGCTGCTGTGATGTCTGCCCTAATTTCATCTAATCTGTTCTTTTATCTCACCTTGAAGTAAATTGGAGCCAGATCACCACTCTCCCGAGGTACAGGTACACACTCCATCAACATGTGTGGAAATTTCCGGAGATACATGGCAGTCTCAAAGAAGACTACATCCAGATCCAACTTTTCTCGAAACATGGATGTGAGGGTCTTTCTGAATGTCTGAAATACACATCATATGTTACAGAACTGATCAAAAACATAAGAACTGAAAACATGAACCAGCAGATTGGAGCTTGTGGCCATTTGCTTCAACTCCCCCCAAAATTCTTTTCATGGTTTACCAGAGGGACAAGTTGAGGAGGAGGCAGAGGATGAGGAGGAAATATTGTTCACAGTAAAATATGAGGAGCACAAGTCATATATAGAAAAGGTTTTTTGCAGGGGCGAGGACATTATCTTCTGTCATTCTGTAATGTATCTAGAACAACAAATGCATGGTTGTCCTTGATGTTCATGGATCCGTTCATCATAATACAAATCGTATTGAAATAACCAACAAGATGCGACTGTGTAGTAGAATTTATTACTCCAATGTTTCTTAACTGCTCAACATGTTTCGAGCGACACACCACTCATGATCAGGAGCTCAAAAACTGTAATTGCAGCCTCTGGTTTTACATAAGTTTGTGGTTACTGGCAGCTGTCATGGCTGAGGGGGAATTCACTCAGCCATGACAGCTGCCGGCAACTACAAATGTATGTAAAACCAGACACTGCAATTACAGTGTTTCAGCTCCTGATGATGAGCGGTGTCGCTCGAAACATGTTGAGCAATTAAGAAACACTAGAATAATAAATTCTACTACATGGCCGCATCTTGTTGGTTATTTCTATACGATTTGCATGGTTGTCCCTCTATATGCTGCTGCTGCTGCTGATGATGATGATGATGGTAGTAGTAGTAGTAATAATAATAATAATAATAATAATAATAATAATAATAATAATGTGAAAAAAGGAAGAGGAAGCAAAAAAGACGAACAAATTTCAGGTCTCAAAATATAAGTGAGAACTTCAGTAAAATCTGAATGTACCAGCATTTCACTCCATACATCTTCATCCAGCTGTGTAGCACATGGTGTATGGTACATTGGCACAATGAGACAGTGGCCGTCTGTCAGTGACTGGTATGGGGGCAAACAAAGGTACACCTGAAATTAAAGAACACAATTATAATTAACCACCTATGCCTTAAATGTGGCCTTGTAATTCACACACTTTCACGTTTCTAAACATTAATCCATTTTGTCTGTACAATAATTTCATTCTGTAATTTCAATCAAATAAAAAAGACTTAAGTTTGCTTATGCTTTATGGAAGACAGTGTGCACAATGTAACTTCTTGTTACAAAAATGCTCACATTAAGTAGTGACTTTGAACTTTCGTATGATGAACTCATAACTCTATGGAGCACAGTTCTTCCTGATTAGCTGAAAGTTGCTAAAATCTTCAGAAATTAACTGAATTTCTTGTCCTGTGTCTTCTTAAAAGCTGGTTGCAACAGCCAAACAGCCAGGTACATTCAGAACACCATATGCTAAGAATGTCCATCGAATCTCCACACTCTGGTATAGACTGAATCTTTCCAGTCTTGCTTTATGTGTGACTTACTACTAAAAAGAAATTCATTATCTTGAGAGGAAAAATAAATTAACGCTTAGTACTTATTTTGTATTAAACCAACTGTACCACATTTATACAAGAATCTTCTTCTTCTGCCATCTGTGGTGTGTTCCAATTCATAACTCTGAAGCCCTGAGTCTTTTTACATAGGAGTCCGTTATTTGACTTCTGCCCACATAACACATAACATGCAGACAACATTCATTCCGCAAAGCATTACAGAAAATAATATCTAGGCAATATGGTGAAAATGTACCATTACAAAATAACCTGAAGTTCTCAAAATACTGCAATTTTTGTAAAATAGTGTAGCTAAACAAAATCCCACACATGCCGCTAAAAACGTAAATGCCCATGAAAAACTCGGTCTGAGCAAACATGCCTTAGTTTTTTTTTTAATGCACGGAGGGTTAAATACAGTTGTTTAAATGCAATAACAGGACAAGGTATTAGGAAATCTTCTGTGAATAATCAATTCAGAACAGTAAAGAGTAGTCCCTTTCTTTAGTTTATTGCATTTGTTAAGCCAAATAAGTTTGTACCTACCTTGCTTCCAATAGCCACAATGAGATGTTTCAACATTTTTTTGCTATCAAAACACCACCTGCAATCTTCCAGAGCTCTGTGAACCATTCTTTGTTCCCTAATAGCTTTACCACGTTCCCTGGACTGCAACCTGCCATCAGATTCTTTCATTTGGGCTTCTTGTGCAAATATATCATCCATGTCATATTCACTATCGGTGCGATCAGCTCCCTAAAAGAAACACCAAATGCAAATGGATTGAAATACTGATTCCTCAGTTTATTTAATGACACATTTCAGCTGCCTGTGTTCTTTTATTTCAATTAATTGAATGATGTGTAAATAATGAATTGGAAAGAACATTGGAGGAAGTGGTTCTGCACAATAACCCACCATTTTGCTGGATGGACTGTTATTAAAAACATAATACTGGGAGTTGAAACTCTTGTCATCCAGCTTGTAGTCAGTCATTTTAGTGCTTAACCTATCCCATTGCAGCCTGGACAGGCCCTTAGGGCTCCAGGAAGTTGAGGCTCCCAGAATGTCTAGACAGTCAGCACATGAAGGTTGCAAGGTTATCACCCTTATGCACTGGCCACCTTAAACCCCCAGGAGATACTCCTGGTACTAATTTCTGTTAGGGCCATTGTGTGGCTGGAAGGAATAAGTCAATGAAAAATCCCAATGACCCCACTGGGAATCAAACCCATGACACACACACACATTACGTAATAATATTTCACTATGAAAATAACTAAACAGGAAAGTCTGATGATGATTAAAATTGTCAAGATATGTCATTAACACAGGCTTGTAACTCACTTAAGACAGAATTTATATAAGTGAAATGAAATTCATAGTTTCAGTAGTAAAAACCACACCATACACAATGAATCACATCCCATAAAAATAACATTTATATAACAGTACATATAAACTGATTTTCTTACTAAATTATGATGCAAGTATTAAAATACAACAGTTACGTCATGAAGGAACAAATCAAAACGCACATGAAACTAATAAAAATTCTGCAACTATTTTGGAACCTGCGTCACGAGAAGGCCCATTTTATTCTAACGTTCTCACAGCAGCTTGTCTATATAATGTATCAATTAGTTCAGAAATTAAAATCTTGAAGACTCAAAGTCAACTTTAATCTTCAGAAATGTGAACTTGTTTCTTTGCATTTAGGAGATGTAGATGATATAGAAAATGATTTATTGTGTTAATGACGAAAACAGCACAGAAAAGGGAGAATGGTGACACAAGTGTATCATGTGCAGTCACATAAAATATATATACCTTGGATGCCAACCTGGCGAATGCTTCATTCTGATCTTCTACAGTACCCAGTTTTTCACGTTCAAACTGGAAGTAAATCAAATAAAATATATAAATAGTTTGAATTCCTTCTTTTTCTTAAAAAGCAAAGTTTCAGAAACTAGTTCAGTTTCTGTCTACAGGCAAGTAGACACCAAACCAAACAGCCAACCGGAAACAGCTATCTTATCACTGGATCCAGTTTTAAGAAATATCATGACGATGGATAAGTACTGGAAACTGACTCTAACACCTTGATCATAACATTCAGCTCCACTAAGGTACAGACTCAAATGTTGTCAAAATAATGTAACTGTTATAAGAATATCAGTATGCAGTACTCATAACAGAACCTTCAAGGACTATCACATCTCTCAAAATGCAATAGCCCATACCATGCAGCAAGAATTATTCCGTTTCACTTAAAACTTTCATTGACACTACCTCAATAAGGACATCTTAATAACTGCAGAAGACCTAAGGCAAATGACATTTAAATTTCTATACATTCTTGTCAGCTGTTACCCATTTTCTCTGTCACTGAAACAATCTCCAGTCTGAATTTGAAAGGTGACATAAATAATTACCAGTCTGTACCTTCAGTACAATATAAAATGTAACATCAAACTGCATGCAGTGCAATGATATGGGTAACAATTTTCCAACCTTTTCTTTTCAATGATTCGTGACCATTTATGTGTGCACATAACTTGAAGGACCAGACAGCTTGCACTAAACGTGTTGCTAATTGGACTAATAATGGTCGGCAAAATGGCATAACCCCCCTAGATTATATCTCCACCTTGTTGAAGGCATATTTTTTGCTGGGTGAGGTGGCATGCATGCATCAGTGAACTTTAAAGCTGTAATGGCAGTAGCCTAGCTGCTGGTAGCATGCCAGACAAGTTTTGACCAAGTTGACAAAGACAGGGCACCTGGTCCTGCCCTACCCCCATTAAAAAAAAAAAGATTCATGTTGGAAAGCACAAACTATGTCAGCCTGATGGAACCAACTTAGATGACCTAGCGCAAAAAAAAAAAAAAAAAAAAATATATATATATATATATATATATATATATATATATATAAAGGAAGGCTATACAACTGATCAAGGGCTGGAAGACCAAGTGCCCTCACCTCATTGTCTCAGAGGGAACAAAAATGTCATTAATTTATAATTCTCTGTATATACTTAATAAAAATCCATGGAAATTCAAATATATTTCTTACAATGACAGATGGACATTTCGTTACAAGTCCCGTTGTGAGGGTTTATATTTTTATCAATCAGGAGTATTTAAACAATCCAGAATGACACACTACTTCAAACCAATTCACAAATTATAAATTTGAAGGCAAGAGTATATCAATTTTGCATCTATTCTTACTTCAGTTTCCACAGAAATTCTTCCTTTCAGAAAATTATTAAAATAGTATACTAAGCTTAGAAACATACCAAATCTTGCAAAGAGTATTTATCATCATCCGCAAAGTACCGCATTCTTTTCCCTCCAGCATGTGTCTCAATCTTCTGCTTTCTCCTCCTACCACCTTCTGGCTCTGCATGTTGACCGAATTGTTGAAGGGGGCGTACAAACCCCTGGGAGTCTGTTCGGGTGAGAATTACAGTTTCCTCTTCCTCTGCTGCTGAAGTGTCCTCTTTTCTTGTACCTCTCATGGTACGAGCTGCACGAGCTGCATCCAGCTTCTTCTTCAGTTCCTTTGCTAAAGTCTGCAAGAAATACAGAATTCTGAAGACATGTAGTTTTATACCAGACACGAAAAAAGTAAAAATGTGGAGCCTATCATGAAGCTGACAGTAATAGGTGACTACATTAACAACATTGGAGGAATTGATATTTCTGGTACACTCTGACAAAGAATTTCTGAAGAAGTTGACAAAATGTTGGTGGAAGTCATTACGCTGGTTGCTTAACATTCATATCTTGAAGAATTAAGAACAGCAGAAACCTTTGAAACAAAATACAGGAAGGAACTGGTACTGGAGGTGAGTGGTTATGTCTGCAAAAAAAATTGTCAGAAGAAAGAAGTCTTTGACAAGTGACATGGAAAAGCAGCTTGACAGCGACACTTCACAAATCCAAAAAGCAACTAGCAAAAATGTACCATCTAAATGAGTAGCAACAGAGAGAATGATGACAGGAAGGAGACTTTATCTGCCATGTGTGTACCCAGAAAGCTTGGACTACATCCTAGACTTTGTTGTCAAGGGTAAACCCAAGAAGCTAAAAAAGGAAAAGTAAAGTCTTCCCTGTAGGGGGAGTGGTTAACTCCCTGCCCCTGTAAATTTACCCCCAGACAGTATGCCTTGTACCCATTGAAAAAAAGAGGCTGGGTGGGCCTCTGAGCTGGTCTGGACATTTTGGAGAACAGAAAAATCTACTGCCCCTACCAGGATTCGAACCCTGGACCGTCCAGCCTATAGCCTAGTCCTTTCTTTATCCTTTCTCCGTGCATGTTGTTACATTCACTTTTCATTACCAACTCATGCACTTATTAATTAAAAACACTTTCACAGTTTGCATTTAAAACCACACACGTTAAAAATGTCTGTGATGCGTAATTAAAATTAAATTAAAAAACCCAACATGTTTCGGTCAGTCCTCCGACCATCATCAGGGTTCAATCACCGTACTTTGTGCAATTACTACGTGTCAGCATGCCTGCCTCGTCGCATTCCAGTATGTGGCGGTGTGTTGTCTGTACGTGTATACTTGCGATGTCACATCGCAAGTATACACGTACAGACAACATACCGCCACATACTGGAATGCGACGAGGCAGGCATGCTGACACGTAGTAATTGCACAAAGTACGGTGATTGAACCCTGATGATGGTCGGAGGACTGACCGAAACATGTTGGGTTTTTTAATTTAATTTTAATTACGCATCACAGACATTTTTAACGTGTGTGGTTTTAAATGTGAACTGTGAAAGTGTTTTTAATTAATAAGTACATGAGTTGGTAATGAAAAGTGAATATAGCCTAGTCCATTTACTACCTATCTTACCCCAGCTCAAGAAAAATATCAAATTAAATTGAAATCTGTAGTATCAGTATTCGTGTACTAGGTGTTTGCTTTTAACATTACAGTCATTCAGTTTTGGTTAATTTACTTTTCTCTTATTGTTAAATGTATACAGGATTTTTTTGCAGTTTTTTGTAATAATAAACATAATTACCTTGAAATACTAAAAAATTCCAACCATAAATTATCACAGAATTTTGAAATCAACAACAATGTGACATTCAGTTCAATGAATTCAGTCCAATAACTGATGGCTTTTTAACAAATGAAGTTGTATTATTTATCTCGAACAGCATGCTGCCTTTCAAGAATCTTACTACTTTCATTTATGGGGCAGGTTATCCCATTTTTTTACCACTAGTCAAGTTACACAGACAAAGCGGAAAGACTAAACAATGCTGTACAAGCGTAATGATCGACGGCACACAAACTGAATTTAAAATCAATTTTAATTTTCCCCTTCACATCTATATACATCACATATAAACAAACCTCATTTCCTAGAATTTCTGCTTTAATAAGTTTGGCCCCAAGATCATTCATTTCTTTATCTGTGAGTAGGCGTTGAGCTTCTGCAGTTTCTTCTTTCTCAGCCTGTGGGTCTGGAGGTGAAGATGCAGATGAAGACTCTGTTTTTGTATAACGCTTTGCTTCTTCACAGCTACTTGATTTCATACTAGTTGGGCTATCTGGAGATCTAAGTCTTTCAGACACTTTCTTCCTCCAGTTTCCTGATGACACAGGATTTCTGTGACTGCTAGGAGAAGAAATACTATCCACCTCTTTTCTAGCAAAATCTTGCCTTGATGTATCTTCTCTTCCTGACATGTCAGTTTCTTCTTTGGGTTTCTGAAAAGCCCGTGACATCTCAGAATACCGACTTCTGCTCGATGAATGACCACCTTGCTTATCATGTTTTGTATACTGAATGTGTCCATCAGTTTTGGGTGTCTGGGAAAGCTTTGAACCTGTATGATTTCTACCATGTTGAGTTCCATCTGAATGCTTCTGATGATCACTTGATTTTGTATTCAGTCTATCTACAACTCTTCTTGTACTTTCTGGATCATACTTGTCCTTCCTCCAGCTACTTCTCCCTTCAAATTTGTTCCTCTCATATTTTGTTTCACTACCTTGCTTTCTGTTCTTTCTCTCTGCCTCTTCCAGCATTGTCTCCAATTTCTCTAAATTCTGAAAATCACAAACATATCTCTAAAGGTTTTGAGTGTCAATAATATAAAATGTCCATGTGTAATTAAAGGTAAAGCAATCCCATTACAGGCCTGGACAGGCCCTGAGGGTTCCAGGAGGTTGAGGCTCCCAGATTTCAAGACATTTGGCACATGAAGGTGGTAAGGTCAGCCCTACGCACCAGCCGCCTTTACCCCCAGGAAACAAACCTGGTACTCATTTCTGTTATAGAGGCTGAGTTGACCCCAGGGCCATAGTGCAGCCGGAAGGATTTTGTCAATGAAAAAATCCAGTGACACCGTCGGGAATCGAACCTGCGACCTTCCAGCTTGTAGCGCAGTGCCTCAACCAACTGCGCCACCACGTGCCCCCCATGTGTAATTAAGACAAACTAATAATAATGGAAGTACACAACACAAAACCGGCAACCATAATTCTCATAATGTCACTGGAATGTAAATCCTCATCAAAAACAAATTACAAAGTTAGATACGACTAGCTGCATATTTGTAATGCAGGTAAAAATGGTTGTTTCAAAGAAGTAACCACAGGACCCATAAAAATCACAAAGAAATACAAATGCTAGGCACTGAATTGCATGCTTAGCATGTCCTTTAATATCAATGACCACTACTGTGAAGCAAATGACTCTGAATTAAATAAGTAAAAAATCTAATGTAGGCAAAATATTTTTATCAGAAGGACTTCATCTCACCCCCCACCGTTCTGCTGCTACCTCTTCCACACTTCTGCCTTCATTAGCTGCTTGCTCCTTAGTGCGTTTCAAAGCTCGCTGCAGCCAATCAACACCATGATCACCTACAGATTTTACAGGCAGTGTTTGAGACTCCCTGTTGCCAAGCTCTTCAGCTTCCTTCTGGGGTAAACCTGTTCCTCCATCCCTCCAGTAAGGATTCAGCTCACGATCAGTTTGCCCCAGCTAAACATTCAAATAGTACTCGCATTACTCAGTGGTTATATGGGCTAAATTCAGGTAAATCTGTTACACTATCCACCTGACCTCAAAAATACTGAAAGAAATATGAAAAGTATTCAATAAACTGGTATGTATGTTCATAATTAAAATTCCCTTCATACCAAAGGAATGAAAGACTTAAATTCAGGTGAGCCAATGAAAGTTTACAATTCTACAATACCATTATCAAATACAAATACACTCATAAATGTACACTTTTTTTTTTAATTCAGTGGCATTTGGAATCTAGAACTTCAGCACTGCACATTGAAACTCTCTTATCTCACTGTCAACGCTGCTTCATTTCTTAAAATCCATATTAGTGTTACACTCCAAGTGACATGTTTCCATCAGGTGTCATTATCAAAATGCTCTGTGTTTGTTTCTCTCAAACACAAAAAATGCACATCACAATACCATGATGCAATAATCAAAATTTTCATGGCCTTTTGAGTTGTGACATTGTGCAACCTTATCAGTGAATATCAACATCCCGGTGGAATGTGCATCCATATTCAGGACTGAAGTACTAGGGTAAGGATGTGGTCAGGTTATATGTATATGTGTCTGTACACTCCTCTTGCAACTGGATTTTATTCACATTTAATTTTTTTGCATCCTAAACAGATGTATGAACCTTGTAACTTCACAAAACTTGCTTTATACTGACAGTGAAACATTTTCTAAAACCAACTTATGAATATCAATAAATTTCACTCATCAATAAACACGATGGTCCCAAATAAAATTGTGTGTACCAAATCTCATGAAATATGTTACACATACATCAGGAAACATGAATCCACGGTTGCAACTCAGTATTAACCAAGGGAAGAAATAAAATGACAAAATCCCCACACTCTTCAACAGCATTTAAAAACCATCACCTATCTCAATGACTGACTGTGTGTTTTATGAAGAACATAATGATAAGCAGGTGTATGTCTTAAACTTCAGAGATATCATTTCTTGTAATGAGAATACAGTAATTACTGTCAGGTAAACTACATTAATACAGGCATGCACACAGTGCATAATGAACAGAACCAACTCACTGTATCAAGCACGTATCTGTTTTTCTGTCGCTGCTCTTCTACCTTACTCAGCCGACCTGACTGCTTTTTTAGCTGTTCACTTGTCACACAAGGAAACAAGCCTGGCAAATTCATCCATTCATCTCTCCTTGTTGGACCTTCAATTTTCTCTGTAAATACATTTCCACACTTCTTTTACAGATTTATAACAACCTTACTAACATCTACAAATGGCATAGTCAAGACAAGGGTACTGGAGCAAAGACGTGTGTGGGCTCACATATATTGAATGTCACAGTGTTAAGTATGTATATAAGCATTCTACGATCTCTTTCATATATATCAGCATTGACCATGCGTGTCGTAATAGCGGCAAAAGTTTAAAAGGAGGTGGAAGGTGGGAAAGTAAGTCTTGGAGAAATGCCATTGTAACTGGGGTACCAGGTGACAGTTACACAATACCGATTGTTTGCATGGGATTGACCATATATATTTGCACAACTACAGCTTGTATACTACTTTGCAGCTGAACCTAAACAGTGCACATACAGTTTCAAACAAAGGTGGCAGTTCCACCATTTGACCTTTAACTGTTGGGATATACTTTTATCAAAATATAATATCAGAGTTATGCATTACACACACAGAATCCAAGGTGTGCTTCCTGCAGACCTTAGCCAAAGAATTTGTCCTCCACACAAAATCGAGTTGAGGGATGTCAGCATGATCCATTCCTATTCTACCAAATAATGTCCAAGTTTCAATACTGGATATACCTACTTCAGTTTATTAAGCTTTCTTACTTCTTTTAAATTTCATAGTTTTTAAAAATCAAGAAAATTTTTATATAAAAAACCTCCATTGCTAGTGTAACAAGCATGAAGTTGCTTAAGACCTAAGAGACTGGAGCATTTCAGGCCAATTAACCTTTAGGCTAATAATGCCATATATATATATATATATATATATATATATATATATATATAGAG
>Ga0268261_10001697_pt1 | contig 15392 bp, 15 predicted proteins | sample TergutNc150P1_FD_190353 | JGI IMG/M metagenome (GOLD analysis project Ga0268261, IMG submission 190353) | Nasutitermes corniger P1 segment gut microbial community from laboratory colony in Florida, USA - Nc150 P1 (SPAdes) (version 2) | ecosystem: Host-associated > Arthropoda: Insects >... | reverse complement strand
TATATATATATATGACATTAGTAGCCTAAGGGTTAATGATTTAACCCTTATCCTGCTAACATGGAGAAAACGGTGAGCTAATAATGCCAGCAAATAGCAAATGGGATTTAATTCGGGGTTTAAAGGGTTAACAGACAAACACTGCAGCATCTTACATTTTTACAAAAATAAAAGAAGCAATTTTTTTGTGCATACAACATTTTGACAGAAGGTGTGCTGGTAAGCCAGCTGTCTAGAATGCAGTAATATCGGTTTGATAAACTGTGTGCGGTACGACAAAACTGCCATTTCATGAATGATATAATGCCGTACCGAAGGACATCAATTTTATTAAAATCCGCATTTCATAACGCTACCACGCAAGTCTTCAAACCACTGCCTTCTGCTGTGTCTCACCTTTTCAAGGTTTCTTAACAGGAAGCAATGGTGCATCTGTGCAAAACATCTCTGCTGATGTGACATTGGTTTCACTGGAGTCACGTGACTCTGCCGCTGTCCTGCATTTCCCTCACTCAGTCCTTTCTTGTACTTCAGTTTGCCACCTGTGGAACTACCGTTACTGCCGTTGCAACCATTACTGCTAAAATTACTGGTACTGGTACCAATGTTGTTGCTGTTGTTAATGGTGTTGTTGTTATTGCTGTTGTTACTGTTGTTGGCAGTGCTGCTGTTACTGCTTGCATTGCTATTGCTGCTGCTACTGCCGCTGCTGCCTCCACTGTTGCTGTTTACATTAACGCTGCTGCCGATGCTCCCGACATTCTTTCGAGCATTCTTACGGGGTCTGCCAACCATCCTGCGTTCTCCCTTCTCCTCCACACGAGGTGCTGTACCATTCACACGTTGAGACTTCCCACCAATCACGCCTCGACAGTGCACACTACCACACTTACAAGGCTGAAATAATATATACATATCATTAAAAAAAAAACCTGATCACACCAATGTTATCAGAATGGGGAAACAAAATGAGACATGTTCTGGCGTTTATCTGTGAGTTCACAATCATACTTTTACAAAAGAAAAAATTACACTTCTGCTTCAAGCTACCTGTGAAAAACGTTCACGGGAATCACTCTGCAGGATTCAGTAGCATTTTTAGGGTAACTAATCCAATAAGGCATATCGGTGCTCAGAACCTTAAACTCAAAAAACCCCACATTTTTCAAGCAATTATATTCTACCCAGACCCGATTTTTTTTTTTAAATTTTTCAGACGTCACCAATTTCTTCTTTTTACTTAAATCTTCCTTGCTCAGTTTCAGTACCTCTTCAATCTACATCTTGTGAAGAGAGACTTTCAAAGGCATCTTCTCTTAAGTATATTCAGTGTTGGTACGAAAAAAAAATGTAACAAAGTAGAAACAAATGTATTTGGGGTTTCTGAAAATGTTAACATGAACCCAACACAGCCTATGTCACATATGTACCACATTCACATTCAAGTTGCTTAATCACATGCCTGTGACTAACATGGCATATTTCACTGTATAAATAATACCATCCTATAAGTTGCATGCTAAGGGATTTAAAGCAAACAACCCATATTTTTTTCCAGCTACACTGTAAAAGAGACATCATCAATACAAACCTTCATCTCTGAACCCAAAATGAGACAACAGTAGGCATTAAACCATAAGCAAGTGGGAAGCTTTTACATTCTTCATGATTTGAAAACATTCATTCTGTCATGTTCTACAGACACTCAGGTGTAACCTTACAGCCACGTCAATGAAACCAGAAGTGAGTGGAAAGCCCTTCAATCCAGGATGATTTGAAAATAATCATTATGTCTATTTAACATTTCCCATGTTCCGTGCAGTAAACTAGTTCACAACATTTATTACAACAACTGCACAAAAATAAACAGACATTTATAAATACAGACACTCCTCCTACACATTTGGACCTACAATGGCCATCTTCAGGGAGGTGGTTATCAAAGGAAAGAGCAGTTATGGTTAACCTTTTAAAGCCTACTGGTTACGTGCTGCACCAACAGTTTAACATTCAACAACTGTACGCTCTGACCACACTACATTTATGTGTTTTGTACTCATCTGAGAATAAACAGCGACTTGTGCCACTTACAGTATAAACTGATTGGTTTTTATAACCGAGATGAAAAGTATTTACAGTGCGGTACGGACTGGGTCTTTAAATTAAGCAGTCTGCGCTTCATGTTTAAAGGGTTAATTATATTAAAAATGTGTGGATATAAGGCTAAAGTATGTGTGTTAAATAAATTACATGTTAAAATATTTATAACTTGGAGGAGATTACATATTTTCATATGTATGATGATACTTTTTGTTGTTCAAATGCAAACATCTATGTAAAAAGTATTCGTCTTGTTGTTCAGAGTTTGTCCCTGTGTAGACGTGATTGTTTATGTTGCTTTCAACAACTCAGTACTCAATTATCCATCACAACATAAGCAGTTACAGTACAGCAGGAGGAGTGTCATACATTAATAAGCAATTGCCATTTTACTGTCATGCAGCTGTTCGAATATTGTGAATTATTCTGTCATGTTCTACAGAAGCTGAGGTGTAAACTTACAGCCAAGACAACGAAATCAGAAATGAGAAGCCTCTAAATCCAGCACAGCTTGAAAACTATCATTCTGTCATACTTCACAGAAACTGAGGTGTAATGCAGAATCTACGTCAATGTAAGATATGACTACGCAATACAACACACCATGTTGTCCCAAAGAAATGTTACAACATACATCATAAGGACCAGGGAAATTATAGCATAACTTTCCAATTCTGTTTCAGTTTTATAGAGAGGTCCAGCAGACAGATCATGCATTCATGTTTTCCTCACAAACTTCTAAGAGAAAAAGTAGGTGAAACACACATTGAAATACAACATAATTGGCAAGGAAAATTTTTTAAAATCTCATTCATCATAACCTTTTTGGTCTTTCATTACATATTTAAATTCACCTTTTCTTATTCACACAATTTCATCGAATATAAAAACGCAAATGTTAAATATAAGACACATGTCAATTTATCACAGATTTATATGCAAAATGTATGCACAGGGTGCATAAAAGATTTTTGTTTATTTTATACATAGTTTTAAGGAAACTTGGGGCTGCAGAGGGAGACAAAAGATAAAATGATACTAGTCTGGCACATAAGCTATTGTGTTGTACCCTCTGTTCAACAAAAATCAAGCGGCCTGAAATTTTCTAAGTCCTGAACTAGAAGTCACGTGACATACAGTTGCCATCATAATTCGAGTCGTTTTTAGTTTCCCCATATTTGTGAATTTGTGGCGTTTCTCTGTCTTCCATTCATTACAATCAATCACGCCGCGTATATATTAACCAAAGACACCAATACATTCGCCTAATTTGAAGTTAACACATGAATTAAAGGTCATTAATTTTCCGAGGCGTGCGGCTTGCTAACTTTCTTACCATAGATTATGTTGCAAAATGGTGGTTGTTTGTGGTGGCCGGAGGTAGCCGGGCGTGTTAACTAGTGATGGCAATGCTCTTCGGAAACAAACTATATTGGTTCGCGTCCCAGTGTCAGCATGTAATTTTTTCTTTCTGAATATGTTTTATACTCACAAACACTCAATTAATTTATGCAGTAAAACTTCTATTATTTAATTAATTATTTAATTATAAGTTTCAAAATTTATCTTTCCTCCATTGGCTGGGTTAGAAATTCGAGTGACGCAGATATTTCTGTTATTTTTCCGTAATTCTTTTTCTTTGTTTGATCTCCAACTTCATGCACAAATTCTTATTTATTTACATATAATACATTCATTAAAATCCTCTATATGTTTCAAGCATTACCCTGCTTATCTTCAGGAGGTCTACATCGTAATTGTGTATATGCAGCCTCTGGTATCGTCACTCTCTGCAGGTGACTGTCTTGTGCACCGGTTAAGAAAGAATCAAGATTCTTTTTCATTGTTTACTGACATTCTGATTTAGAGGTTTTGTGTTCGAATGGGACTAAAATTAGGCATGGTGAACCTTGTTGTTGCTTGCGGGCCGTAGCGGGTCACGAGATCTGCCATTGGGTTGGACGATTTGAAACATTTACGGAAAGAAATTGTTGAGTGTATGATGCGTGTGCTGGGGAGGTCTGGACTGAGGGTGGTTTCACTCTTGCCTTGTTTCAGGGGTGTGTTGTGGGGAGTGAAGTATTGTTGGAACAGGTGCAGCTCAATTTTAGCTTTCGAAACAAGTTCACAATTCTTCTTCCGTGTGGCTGTCTAGTAGACAATAACACATTTTCAAAAATGTGTGTTTTTAAAAGTCTTACTGGCTACAATGATTATGGTGGTTATGAAAACCAAAATGCGCACTTTTTAATAATAAAGAAATCAAAGGTAATGAAGAGCTTATGTTGCTGCATGATCAAAATGATGGATGGGCTGTGCCTTACCCCTATTTGATGGTTTGTTGTAAGAATATTTATTTAAGAGTGTTATTTAAAGAAGCCTACATTGCTTGATAAAAATGGTTATATGATTTTAGAACACTTTTACTAAAGGATTTCTCATTAAATTAAGTCAAGCTTCTTTCAATTTTCTGTCACTCGAATCAAATGTCTTCCGTAACTGCATTACGATAATTCACAATTTTTGAGCCGTGGACCAAAAACGATATTATACCTGCTGCTGGTCGTGGATGAAAACGGAGGGTAGGGGATTATCCGTGGACTAAAACTGACCTATCCGCGACAATATGGTCATTAACCCTTATATGAGTGTAGGCCGAATCCTTCTTCACGACATAGCCACCATAATCAGTGCAGCCAGTAAGACTTTTAAAAACACACATTTTTGAAAATGTGTTATTGTCTACTAGACGGCCATACGGAACAATTATGAACTTGTTTTGAAAGCTAAAATTGAGCTGAACCTGTTCCAACAGTACTTCACTCCCCACACCCCACCCCTGAAACAAGGCGAGAGTGGAACCACCCTCAGTCCCTACCTCCCCAGCACACACACCATACGCTCAACAATTCCTTTCCGTAAATGTTTCAAATCGTCCAGCTCAATGTCAGGTCTCGTGACCCGCTACGGCCCGCAAGCAACAACGAGATTCACCATGCCTAGTTTTAGTCCCATTCAAACACGAAACCTCTAAATCAGAATGTAGGTAAACAAAGAAAAAGAATTACGGAAAAATAACAGTACTCGCATTTCTGACCCTGCCAATGGAGCAAAGATAACGTTTGAAACATATAATTAAATAATTAATTAAGTAATAGAAGTGTTACTGCATAACTTAATTGAGTGTTTGTGAGTATAAAACATATTCAAAAAGAAAAAAATTACATGCTGACACTGGGACGCGAACCAATATAGTTTGTTTCCGAAGAGTATTGCCATCATGTGTTAACGCGCTCGGCTACCTACGGCTGCGGCAAACACCCACCCTTTCGCAACATCCAATATGCAAGCAGAGGTAAGAAATGACACGCCTCGGAAAATTAATAACCTTTAATTCATGTTTTAACTTCAAATTAAGTGAATGTATTGGTGTCTTGGTCAATATATATGCGGTGTGATTGTTTGTAATGAATGGAAGACAAAGAAATGCCACGAATGCACAAATATGGGGAAACTAAAACAACTCAAATTATGATGGCAACTGTACGTCACGTGACTGCCTGAGCGGGATGTACGAAACATCAGGCCGCTTGATTTTTTGTTGAACAGAGTGTACCAAGCAGCACAAAGTACAACTAACATCAAACAACACCACTTTGGCACAGACATTATTTGCCGGCCCACACATTATGCAGTACAACTTATATTATACAAAAGAAAATTCTGCAATATTAGTCTTTTTACTCTACGGATGTATAAAAATGTGGTGGCAGCAGTGGTGGTGTGATGACAGGGACTTCAGCCAAATATTAAATTCTCACACCGGTGAAAATAAAGAATGCAGCCTTCTGGGATGTGTGAGGTTATGCAGTAGAGTAATGAGGCACAAAGAACATGCTGCCGCCATACTAGGAGTACGCATCTACCACACTACACTGAATTACATCCCAGATGACTGTAATCTTCGCATTAACTTGTTCCTTCCTCCTGTATCAGTTTGTTATACTTGAAATGTAAATGTTAAAACGCAGCAGATCCTAACTGTTCTGTTCATTGACACCGAGAAATAAGAAACTGCAGGTAAATAATGACGACATATAAATTAAATGCCAGCACTTTCTGACTGATCTAAATAAATAAATACCTGTCCCTCAGCTGGGTTAAAAAGCGAGAAGTTGTAGTCATATGAAAGTTCCTCATGTGGCTGGATTTCCCTCAGTGCGAACAGAGCCATCCTGAACAACCCATTGACACTCCACTTTTGCATCTCACAGTTGGGTTCACATGAGTGGTTCACGAACCGACCTGCAAACAATTGCAACTTCTATATACACTGCGGAAAAATATTGACACAGTAAGTACTACAAGCACACAAATGAAGATGTTAACAAGAGAGATGGGGTGGGGAGTGGGGCTCAATATGTTTAATGAAGACATACAGATCATCGTGACACTGGGACATCCGCTATCCAGAAGGCGGCCATCCGCAACAAAGAAAACCGTCTGGAATCGCTGAGCAGGTTGCCCCTCCATGACAACAATCAGTGGCATGTTAGCACTCTGGTAAAACAATTCCCACATCCACATTATGAAGGCATACGCATAGAGTAGAGCCCCTCATTCTTAATCTCAGCACCAGATTGACATGAGTGGTTAATTTCACACCCTGGCTACTTTACACACCTCTCCCCCCCCCAGTAAATACCCCGCTACCCAATGAATAGGAGGCAGGGTGGGTTCCAGACATTTTGGAGAAGAAAGGGAAAGATACTTTTATCTTTCCCTACCAGGATTCCAGCCCTGGACCTCCAGCCTGTAGCCAGTCACCATACGGCCTACGTTCCTCTGGTTCCTTTGTATGTACCCTCAATGGACAAATTTCAAATGGATTAGAAAAGATGGTAGTAAGAAACTGCACACTGCTTAGATCACTGGAAGCGTGTATTTACAGCGTACAAATTGAAGGAATAAAATGACGTAACAATTATACAGTTTTTGATAAAAATGTTATCAGTCAGCAGGATAGAACATGTAGACACACCTACAAGAGATGGAAGGGGTAATTTGACTTCGAACCTTCCGTATGGTCTTCAAAGCAGCAAATTTTCATGAAAGATGATGTAGCATTCTAAACAGTAAATATCTGTTTGGCTCTGTTAACATTACTTTTGGGTCATAATGTATTAGAGCTAGCAGAAAGCAACCAGTCAAGGTTACCAAATAATACCGAATAATTCAAACACAGAGTAATGCTTTACACATTTATAATAAATTGAACAGTGAGCCTACAATTACATGTTATGTATCAAATGTCACAACATATCTCAAAGTTTCGTAATGTTTATAAATTATCTGTAATATGTTATAAATGTTATAAACATTTAACTTTCTATGCATTACTTACTTACTTACTCCATGGAGCAGAGTCCTTCTTGAGAAGCTAACTGGTCTGCAGCTAGTCAAGAAATTCCCCGCATTTTATGGAACCCGAAGGTTCATCACCGCACTCGCAAGCGCAGGCCACCTGTCCCTATCCTGAGCTAGCTCCATCCAGTCCACACACCCACATCCCACTTCCCGAAGATCCATCCTAATATTATCCTCCCATCTACACCTGGGCCTCCCCGGTGGTCTCTTTCCCTCAGGTTTCCCCACCAAAACCCTGTACACCCCTCTCCCCTCCCCCATATGCGCTACATGCCCCGCCCATCTCATTCTTCTTGATTTTATCACCCGCACAATATTGGGTGAAGAGTACAGATTATTCAGCTCCTCATTACGTAATTTTCTCCATTCCCGTTACCTTGTCCCTCTTAGGCCCAAATGTTCTCCTCAACACCCTATTCTCAAACACCCTCAGCCTACGTTCCTCCCTTAATGTCAGCGACCAAGTTTCACACCCATACAAAACAACAGGCAAAATTATAGTTCTATAAACCTTATATGCATATCTCTAATAAATTTAAAAGTTGCCTTCTTTTTCAATTACCTTGTATAACGACTATGTAGTAGAAAACACAGTTGGTATGAGACTCCTTTACAACCTAACCTCTGCAGTAATAGCATCACAGAACAACTAACATTATAAACCTTTGGCCAGGTATACCCATCACACAGTGCCATCCCTGAAAAACCAAACACGAAGTGTAGATAATGGCCACTTAACTCCCTCATTATGCAGTTCTCACTTAAAATCGAGCTCCTGCACATCAAACCAGGCATTTCATTCCGGTACTAAGCGGTTAAACGGGGGCACATGGTGGCGCAGTTGGTTGAGACACTGTGCTACAAGCCCGAAGGTCGCGGGTTCAATTCCCGATGGTATCATTGGATTTTTTCATTGACATAATCCTTCCAGCCGCACTATGGCCCTGGGGTTGACTCAGCCTCTAACATAAATGAGTACCAGGAATATTTCCTGGGGGTAAAGGCGGCCAGTGTGTAGGGCTGACAACCTTACCACCTTCACATGCCAACTGTCTTGATATCTGGGAGCCTCAACCTCCTGAAACCCTCAGGGCCTGTCCAGGCCTGTAATGGGATTGCTTTACCTTTTTACTAAGCAGTTAAACACTCTTCTTGCTCCATTAAAACTGCATATACATGTACTACTCACCATCTCCTCCCATGCGATGCCCATCGATCACCAACCCGCCATCGAGGTTAAGGCAGTAGTGGTGTGTGTCATGGATGTAGCGTGTTGCCATCCGTGCTTTGAACTCCTTCTCACTCACCACTTCTCCTACATACTCAAGAATGAACTCACCAGGCTTAATAGCATACTTAGTCTTCACTCCCCAGCCCTACAATGGAAAGCATTTATTTTTCAGTTATTAAATTAAACAACAAGTAGTTTAAGAACTGATAAACGTGTACCGTCAACTACAACATATTTTATGCTACATCTTTCGGTCATTTCTGACCATTCTCAGGCATTATTACATGATATTTAAAAATCAAAATAAAATTTATATATACAGTATTTGTGAGATCTCACAAACTGTACAAGTCACATAAGTTAACATGCAGTACCCGAAATGCAGGTAATCATGTATTCCATTTTGCAGGTTTTATCTTCTTGTTTATGTAAAAAAGTTGTCAAGTAGTATTTGAAACCATTATGTACCTCGCGTACTTCATTGCCAGATGTATAGTGTGGGCAACTGTAAATGCTTTTTAGAAAAAAAATAAAGGATTTTATTATGTGTCATTTTTTAGGTTCAATGCTTACTTTTAAGGTTTTAGTTTGAAGGTGAAGTTTTATCTGAGTTATTTACATTGCCTACATTTTAAGTGCTACATACCACTTTCACAAATTCTGTACATATGCATTTTATTCTAAGTTTTAAATATCATGTATTTAATGGCTGAGGACAGTCGGTAACATTTAGCATGTGTTGAAAGGCTAACAACATTTGCTGTAGCTGACAGCAGTAAGTTTATCAGTTCTTAATGTGATGTACCCCAACAGGATGAATCCCCCCCCCAGAAATGGTTTACAGGAAGTGTTTGCAACCTCAAGCTTCTTTTCATTTGTTACACTCTTGGTACATTCACATTCTAACATCAAACGTCTTCTGTCAGTGTGTTATGCATAGACCCTCCATGGTGTTACCCCCATATGTCCACACACACCTCTCTCTCTCTCTCTCTCTCTCTCTCTCTCTCTCTCTCTCTCTCACACACACACACACACACACACACACACACACAAAATTCCTTTCTGAATTCAAAGGGCTCACACAACAACCACAAGGACACACAGAACTGCACACACACAATACATAACATACAACACAAAAAACATGTCAGCATGCGGTGGAGCACGGCCAACAAAACCCTTCGGCACCACATGCTGTCACATGCTAACTTCACGATACAGAGTTCTTCTTGAGAAGCTGAACAGCTGTTAAGGAAAAATTCCCTTTTATGAGACCCAAAGCTTCACTACGCAGGCTCTTGTGACAACAGTAATGAAACCTGAGGTTCCACGACATATAGGGAGTTTCTTGGCCAGCTATGTGAGTACCAGCTTCTCATGAAGGAATGCTCTACGACACAAGTCAAAATGTTCATTACCATGTTCACAAAATTCCACCACTTGATTCACATAAATGCAGTATGACAAAGGGAGAGATTTCTCTTGCGTCAGCTATTGTGGAGAAAATTTCATGTTTAAAGCACAAGAAGTGGAGAGTCTGCCTTTAGATTCCATAAAAAATAACAACATATAATGTGGCACACACAGTAACAAATCAAAGGACTTCTCAGACTCTTGCTATGAAACAAACAGTGGTTCTACCTTGTCTTTGGTCATAAATTTCTCCAGTCCTGGAGCCCACTCATGGCGCTGTATCCTCTGGTTTGAGCAGAACTCCTTGCATGGGCAAAGTTGAGGTGAGCACTCAGAATACACCATACGGTTGATGCAGTCCTCCCCACACCCTTTATGACCTGATGTGGTTGGCAACACACAATTGCAAGCCTGTGCCTCGTATGTGTATGTCGGCTTCACATCATAATATACATCTACACAAAACAGACAAATTTCTAGTTAAGTGCAACTAATGCATGGCTGTAAATCTTACTAACGCAAGCAAATGAAATAACTGCTTCAAACTTAACCCTCATAATACAGACAAAATTACAGTTTCAACATGATACTTACTCGTACGGATCTTTTTGTAGTTCCATGAAGGCACTCTGTCTCGGCCTGGCAACTGGTTGTGTGTGTGCAACCACCATAAGTCATACGGTAACTTGAATTCCACACGCCGCTGGCGCAAGTACTTGCCGCAGTGATAGGGGGGAGGCAGCAAACCATGTTGATGCTCCTCTGGTCTGTACACCAGTCGAGGCTTCCCCACATCATTGTTTGGTTTCCTAGGCCTGATGTCAACATATTTTATAAACAGCCCTTCCCTCCAACAAACACCTCATATTCAGCAAAACCCACACAAATTCACATTTTCTTCTGTATTAATCTGAGAACATCAAAGCGCACAGACATTGCATGCCTGTGCCGTGGCCCAGGCAGTTTGTTACTGGCTTCACACCAAAGAGAACTTGGTTCAATGCCATGACAGTCTATTTGGGATATGCGACAAGAAAAATGGTACTGGGGCAGAACTTTTAAATGTGTCTGGGGCTACAAACCCATGGGACCAAGTGTTACCCCCTTGCATCATTAAATGCTATGCATACTGCTCGTTATGAATCTAACTCACGATGTGTGAAACATTTCAGAAAATGAACAAGCAGTAACACATCTAAATTGTATGCAGTAAGATGTTCATATCATTGCTAGCAGTGGCTTCAGTCCCTCTGCATATGTCACAATAGCATGTCAAATAGGGCCAAACACACACACACACATGTGCGTGCAAGCAATTTCTTCTCAACTATTTCTAACTGATCACCCTGTACTCTTAATATACATATGCACAGGCACTGATAACGTCATTAATAAAATGTACATAAATGCACTTCGAAAAACTACCCATACTTATTCAGTGCCTAACCCATGGAACTTACACTGTATAACTAAAGTAGAGTTTTTCCTACACATACTATGAAGACATACTGGGGGGGATGAAGGAACAGAGCAGCTCAACTCATTCACTAGATGGATGAGACTGGTCAGCCTCACCCTCTGGCTTCTTCACCCCTACTGAAGAGAAGGTGGGGATGGTCCCAGAGTAAGTCTGTACACTATGGAGAAATAAAAAATCTCTTGCCCCTGCTGGATCAAACCCCCATTCTTGCAGCCCACAGACCAGTCACTATACCGAAGGAGATATCCTGGTTCCATAAAAATTATGCTGTTGCACTTTAATTTGAACATACTCATCCTCCTTGTAGTAGTCAGAGAACAGTCCAGCAGCCAAAAATTTCTTCCTCCAGCGAGGTTGTTTCTTGCGACGACATGACTTTGTTGACTCATCCCCTGATGGCACATCACTACATGGTAGTACCTCAAATGGCAGGACATCAGAGCTAAAACATAAAACCAACATCAAGCTGCACCCCTCCTCTATGCAACTTAAAACCCAGTTCAAGGATGGACATAGCCTAAATACTAACCGCATTATCTGCAGCTTTAAATTTTGAAGTCTCATTTAACTGCTACCAACCTCAAAAGTCCCTGACTCACTCACCTGTCATCCTGATCCATATCTTCGTCTCGACATTTCTTCAATCGCTTTGAGCCAAGTGGTAGTGGACATTCGTCCTTCGAACTGTCCCGCTTCCTCTTGTTACGTGCCCTGGAATCCTTATCCCCTGTATCAAGGGCCTGGACACCTGCAACTGGCAGCCCTGGGTCTGCTCCAGGGCTTACATGGCTGCATGAATCAGTCACCTTCAAGTGGTCTGGACCACTGTCTACCACAGACCCTTTGCTTTGTTTCAAACTCAATTGAGACTCTTTGGTTTCAGAACACTGAGCATCATCCATCACCACTTGAATAGTGTCTACTTTGTTCGAAATACCATTCTTTTCCTCTCTTGATGTTTCCAACTGCTCTTTCTTCTCTTTAAGAGAAACGCCTTCAAGTGGTAACTTGACTGCATCACGTCTACCATTAACAGTCTGTCTCACTGTATCTAACTGCTTCTTTTCCAGTTCTCCTTTCACTTTATTTTCCTTCTCCACCCCTCTGTCTTTGGGATTTGATTCTGGGTTTCTGTTGCTTCTATCCTTTCTAGATAAATTATGAGGTCGTTTAGTATCAGCACAATTTAGAATTTCTTTACCCCCACTGTTCTGTGCTGGAGTCTTAGCTGTGCTACTATCAGCATGGGATTTCTTAACATCTATACTTATCACAGGTGTAGAGAGAGGTGTAGGAATGGGGACACTGTTTGGACACTTCAGCAGTTTCATATCACCACTGACACACTGCTTCTTCTTTTTCTTCTTGATTGGAAACCCTGTACGATTTATGGTTTTCCTCCGACGCACACGCTGCTTCACGACACCTACTGCTTTCTTCAAAAGAAAGTCTGAAGGGGAAAGTTTCGTCACATGTACACGGATTTCACGGATTAGTTTCTTCTTCCTTCCCACACCACTGCGCCTCAAATGGGACTCATCCTTTTCTGATGTTCTGTTTGCACGTTTCAACCTCAGGTTGTGTTGTGTGGGCAATGCAGCTAACCTACTCGACAACATCATTTCATCTACTGCTGTTGTTGACACTGTTGTTATTGTGGTTGCTGCCGTCACTACAGCAGTGGTAGCCATTGTGGCAGCAACAGTAGTTGTGGTGGTGACAGTAGCAGTAGACACTGTCATAACGGTAGAAGGAAACGAGTTTACTTTAGAAGAAACTGCAACAACTTTTGGTGAAGTTGATTTAAGTCCAGGTACTAATGATTTACTCACTGGTGATGCCACTTTATTGGACTGTGAAATACCCTTACTTCCTGATGTACTTGACACTCTGGTGGCAGCTGATGTGACAGATGTAGTAACCTTACTGGGAGATGAGACAGACACTTTAGTGGTGGGAGACAAAGAAACCTTGTTATTAGCTGCTGTCACTTTGGTTGGTGAAGACACTTTACTGGATGTCATGACAGATGGCTTACTCACTGGACTAAAACTTCTACTCACTGACACAGAAGTTTTGTTTGTAGGGGATGAGGCTTTATGTGCCTGCGAAGCAATCTTGTTCACAGGAGGAGACACCTTACACGAGGAAGTCACTTTGCTCACAGAAGAAGAAACTTTCAGTGCTGGAGACACGAGTGTTGCCAAGTCTACAGTTGCTTCAGAGGATACACTGACACTGGAGTCTGGAACCATGGAAGTTTTAACAGAATCTGGGTTTATAACAGAGTCACTTGAAACAGCCACCACACTTCCAGAGTTCGCACTTGCACTTCTGGACACAGTCCTTTTACTGGGGGGTGGTGTAGCAACTGTAACACCAGACATTTTGTTGCTGCTCACAGCCCCACTCTCAGCAGCACTGTCTTTGCTTCTGCTCACAGACGTACATGAACTCCTACCCACCAAGCCTGCAACAGCAGCAGTTTCCAAGCGATGCCGTTTCTTTGGCGTTGCTATCACCGAGTGAACTGAGGGTGTAGAATTCTCGACTGGTGGGGACGTTGCTGTATACCGAGTGATGCATGCTTCTATGGCTTCATCTATGGAATTTCTAGGCAAGTCCACAATAGGTTTTGACTTCATTTCACCACTGTTTACACAGCTAGTGCTGCCCCCACCACTCCCACTTCCACAACCACCCTTTTCCCTGACTATCACTGGCTTTTCAGCTATGGGTTTTCCTTGGCCTTTACCAGCAATTCCAACACCACCTGTGGAAGGCAGCTTCTCTTTCTCTTGCGCTGTGGTCTTGTCAAGGACCTTCTTCGTGCAATCTACAGCTGTGACCACTGAGTCAGATTGTGGCTGACAACTCGTTGGCTGGGGACATGCAGCTGCAGTTGAAATATGATAGTGACGCTTCTTCAAAGGCAGCCTTTGTTCATTGCTTGTCTCAACCCTCTCTTGTCCCTGTCGAAGGACACAGAATAGAATTAAACTAGAATTAACTGTAATAATATAAGGTTATTTGCTATCAACAGGCATACAGTAGTATATACTCCCATGTGAGCTCCTTACAGCACCATGACAAGCATGCAAAGCTACTGCTGATCACACAAATTTAATGGTTTAAATGCAATTATTAGCCTGTCCTCTGCTGGGGTCATAAAGCCAGTGCACAAAGAGCAAAAATTTCTGAAGTACTAGAGTAGTAAGGACAGGTGGGCTTTCCCCCATGATATATGATTCTATGTATGGATTAGGACATCTGGTAGCATTTCTGAATGTTTTTCTGCATAACTCTCTTCTGTATGGTCAACAATGCCCTCCTAGCTGCTATAACATACAAAAAGGTACAACAAGTTTTAACTCTCTTACAGCTCATTTTTTTAAATTGCAACAGAAAAAAGATCTGCCATCTGTCTTATACAATTAACCCTTCAAATCACAGTGGATTTCAAAAAACTGAATTCTGCCAAGACAGCATACTTACACATTCCATTCTCACAATAACATTTAAAATTTGGATTAATATGCCAAATGCATGTCTTGATGACTGCATTTATCTGGCTTAGTGTGAACACTTAACCCTTAGGCGACTAATGTTATATATATATGGAGCACCCATTCTTGATGTTTCTAGATCACACACAACGACGCAGCACAGTCGGTAGGACTCCTCTGGACGAGTGATCAGCACGTCGCAGAGACCTCTACCTGACAACACACGACACTC
>Ga0268261_10001696_pt1 | contig 15393 bp, 16 predicted proteins | sample TergutNc150P1_FD_190353 | JGI IMG/M metagenome (GOLD analysis project Ga0268261, IMG submission 190353) | Nasutitermes corniger P1 segment gut microbial community from laboratory colony in Florida, USA - Nc150 P1 (SPAdes) (version 2) | ecosystem: Host-associated > Arthropoda: Insects >... | reverse complement strand
TGCTCCATATATATATGACATTAGTCGCCTAAAGGTTAATGATTTAACCCTTATCCTGCTAACGTGGAGAAAATGGTGAGCTCCTAATAATGCCAGCAAATAGCAGATGGGATTTAATTCGGGCTTTAAAGGGTTAAACTTTTCACGTTAAATGGGAAATTGCTCACTAAATTTTACTTAATTTTTGTTGTAGTACTCACATTGCGATGGGATTGGATGGTGTGGAGCTGATTGTCAACGGTTCGGGCTCGTATATGGAACTGCGGAAGGCTTACGTGACTGTGGATCATGTGAAGTCAGCTACTCTTAAGGTGGGTAGATCTGTGGTGAAGTATAGCAAGGGAAACAGAGCAGCTTATTATAGTTACTTGTGTATTGAAGTACATCGGTGCAGAATCTTTTGTCTTCCAGTTTGCTATCCAAAATTTAAAGATTAAGATATACAGAACTATAATTTTGCCTCTTGTTTTGTATGGGTGTGAAACTTGGTCGCTCACACTGAGGGAGGAACGTAGACTGAGGGTGTCTGAGAATAGGGTGTTGAGAATATTTGGGCCTAAGAGGAACGAGGTAATAAGGGAGTTGAGAAAACTACATAATGAGGAGCTTAATGATCTGTACTCCTCACCCAGTATTGTTTGGGTGATAAAATCAAGAAGAATGAGATGGGTAGGGCATGTAGTGTGTATGGGGGAAAGGAGAGGCATATACAGTGTTTTGGTGGGGAAACCTGATGGAAAGAGACCACTTGGGAGAATCTAGCATAGATGGGAGGATAATATTCAAATGGATATTCAGGAAGTGGGATTTGGGGGTGTGAACTGGATCGAGCTGGCTCAGGATAGGGACAGTTGGTGGGCACTTGTGAATGTGGTAATGAACCTTTGTGTTCCATAACGTGGGGAATTTCTTGACTAGCTGCAAACCGGTTAGCTTCTAAAGAATAACTCTGCTCCATGGAGTGAGTAAGTATTGAAGTAAATCAGTAAATATACACGGTATGATCCATAAGTTTTAAGACTGATTTTTTTTTTTATGAGAACTAGAGCGATCTATCGGCCAACCCACTAACTACGTACTATCAAACAACATCTGTTCACACACCGAGTTTCATTTGTTTATTTTCGACAGTGTACGCGTTATAACTTGTCTTGTAAAGTCAGTTTTCTTTATACTTATGGATGACAGAAATGAACAGAGAGTTGCCCTAAAATTTTATTTCAAAGCTGGTCTGTCTGCAACAGAAACACTAGTATTGGTGCAAAAGGCTTTTAGGAATGAGGCTCTGAACCAATCAAATGTTTTTAGGTGGTATTCTCGATTTCAAGATGGAAGGGGGCTGGTAGAAGATGACGAGAGAGGTGGCCACCCAAAATCGACTTGAACTGAAGTAAACATTGCTGCCATTGCTGATTGGTCAAAAATGACCATCAAATTGCATCAAGAATGGTAGCAGAATCTTTGAACATCCCCAAGACTGTAGTTCTTTGGATTCTGAAAGAGGATTTGGGAAAGAGAAGGTTATGTGCACATTTTGTTCCACACTGTTTGACACCTGAGCAAAGGGAAGATCGAGTCACATCTTGCCAAGACATTATTGCAATGGCCAATGCAGACAAAAATTTTTTTAACAAAATTATTGTGGGAGATGAGACCTGGTGTTTTGCCTATGACCCTAAAACAAAGTGACAGAGTTCTGAATGGGTTGGTGAGACATCCCCTCGGCCAAAGAAACTGAAATTCCAAAGGTCCCACATCAAGACCATGTCGATAATTTTTTTCAACTCTCAAAGCATAGTGCACAAAGAATTCATACCAGAAGGAAAAACAGTAAATGTAGAATTTTATAAAGGACAAATGGATTGCCTCCTGAAGTGCATTCAGCAGGTTCATCCAGGACTCCAATTTGTGGATGTTGCTGAGATCCAAGAAGCTGTAACTGATGAATTAAAGAAGGTCCAAAAAGAGGAATTTTCGGCAGCTTTTCAGAAAGTGTATGACCGTGCAAAAGCCAGTGTATGTGCCAGTGGAGCTTTTTTTGATTTAAAAAAAAATGATGTTTGTCTTACTCATGTCTTCGATTTTTAAAAAAATCAGTCCTAAAACTTTTGGACCACACACACACACACACACACACACACACACACACACAGTAAACACATCTCATAGAGCAGCCTTTCTTCAGTATATGCAAGATGGATAAACCCAAACAGTTATCCAAAGAGGAGCAATTTATTTCAAGAGAAGGCATTGTAATAGTTCACTGTTAATTCTCAGGTGAAGTTTATCTTGTAAATGAAAATAATATTTAGATAAACCTGTAGATACTTATATTGATCATTTCTTACTTGTGAGGCATGAGGGTCTCACAGTAATGTTGCAGGAGATTCAAGTATTGTGGGATGTGACACAGCATCATGTGCGTAGAGAGCTTCTCACCCACTGACACACTTTCACATCCAAGAATACTTAAATATTCAAGTTCTGAATTGCTGTATTAGTTGCAGGAATTTGGAATGCACTATACCATTTCTCTGTGTGCTGTTCATATATAATTTAACGTTCTTCATTCAAATTTTCTTATGATTTTGGCTGGTAGGTGGGTACTGATGTATTGGAGGAACATGCTGTCTTCATGTTTCAGAGTCTGCCCAGATGATGGAGGCAGTATGCACCATCAAAACATTGGTACCCACCTACCGTACTGCATGGTGTCATACACCAGAAGACCGTGGTATGAATTTTCACTTACGTGAAAATCCAAATCATGTATTCCATACTTTAATTTGTATAAATATATTTTTATTTTATTTCATATTCAATTCCGTAATCTGTTTTGCAGTCTGGAGGTTGTTATTTATTCAGCAATCTTCGGGGTTGTGATGGTCAGCGTGTTTACTTCAATGGATGTTCCTGTATTGCACTCAATGGCTATATTGTAAACCGTAGCCAGCAATTTGGGCTGCAGGAAGTGGTAATTATTGTGCTAATTTATAGTAATCTAAGCATTTGTCTATTACATTTAAAATGCTGTTTGGTGCTGTGCATGGAGTTTTGGGGTATTTTGTATTGAAATGCCATTTTGCTGAATTTTGCTGTGCTAGAAAGTGTGGGTCTCTTGTCATTTCACTGCATCGTACCAAGTTTAAAATTATTTGATATTGGTGATTCACGTTGTTTAATTTTTTTTAAGTATGAAATTTGTCTAACTAATATTTGAATATTCAGTTTTTACCTTACAGAAAATAATGCTTCTCCATTATAAGGACCTTTAGTACTGTTTGGAGAAATAAACCTATCCCTATACAGACCTGGACAGGCCCTGAGGGCCCCAGGAGGTTGAGGCTCCCAGAATTACTATGTGGTCGGCACATGAAGGTGGCAAGGTTGTCAGCCCCACGCACCGGCCGCCTTTACCCCCATGACACATCCTTGATGCTCGTTTCTGTTAGAGGCTGAGTTGACCCCTGGGCCATAGTGGGGGATTGAGTCAATGAAAAATCCCAATAACCCCATCGGGAATCGAACCTGCGGCCTTCTGGCATGTAGCCCAGTGCCTCAACCAACTGCACCACTTTGTACCCCATTTGGAGAAATCGTTTATTGTGAGAGTCACACAAAAGGCATAAATACACAGTGTGAGCAAAATACAGTTTTTTTTTAATGTCTTGGCACATGGTACATGCAATTACCATTGTACCGTAACATTTAAGGCTGGTTGCCTCAGCTTCGTCTGTTGTCCAAGTATATCAAGATCACAGTGTTTCAAAGAAGGGTTCTCCATGTTACATCTTTCTACAACGTAATGCATTTATTTATGTGAACTGTTGATACACAGGAGGTAGTGGTGGCAACAGTGGATTTGGAAGACATCCGTGCATTTCGTAATGCCATCCGTTCACGTTCACACCTTGCAGCTACTTCACCTGCTTATCCTCGAATACAGGCTGATATTTCCCTCTCAGCTGAGAGGGGTGTTGGTTTACCTACATGTGAACCAATTGAATGGATTTACCATTCTCCAGTAGAGGAGATTGCTCTTGGACCAGCATGCTGGCTGTGGGATTATCTCAGGTAAATACAAACAATGTGTTGAAATTTTTATATAGAGAGTAGGTTGGGATTTTTTGTATTTTAATATCTGTATATATAAAAGCGTAAAGGTTGAAATTTTTCCTTTATTCCATCTTCATGTAGCAGTCATTTGTTGTAGTTAGGATGTGACTATGACGTAGCAGTGATTGTTGAAGCAGTCAGCAGCAGTCAATACTACAGACTTGATCTCTGCTGACGAAATTATTTATTTGTCTGAATACATGGTGTTTCATTCCTGATTTCTAATGATTCTTCTGTGTTTAGTCCTTACTATTCATGTGTTGCATTGTTGAGTGATGACACGTGCATGGTGCATGTGGCCAAGTATCGAATCTAGTCCGTACCAACACCATTAGCCCAAAGTTCTATAGAAGTGAGAGATATAAAACCCCTGTTTACAGACAGTTAACTGTTACCCCTCACTTGGAAATGAAATATGACTGCTAATCCTTTAGTACCAGAAGAGTTAAATTTTCCTGTTCCATGATGACAATGTCATCCCTTGACAGCATTGAATATTAAGAACTCTTCCTGCACTTCAAGTTTTTGCAATTGTGACTGATGTAATGTATGACACATAGCATTGATAAATGTAACTGTTGTATTCTGTATGTTTGTCTTACATAATTTTTATATTTTGTTTTTATTTAAGACGTTCAGGACAAGGTGGGTTCTTCTTGCCACTAAGTGGTGGTGTTGACTCCTCCAGTGTTGCCAGCATTGTGTTCTCAATGTGCCATCTAGTTGTAGATGCCATTCAGAAAGGAGGTGGGTGAACCTAATGTTAATTTATTTAAGATTTATTTCATGGCATTTTCAGTAGTTTAGACTCGACAGTTACTGGTGAAGTAGCGAACAATGAATAGGCAGGTACGCGGAAGAAAATTGTGACGGCCTGGTTTTGTGGTACTTGAATTTGTGTGGAACGACAGTAGCATATCTTCTAACTGCATTGAAATATTTTTCATACCAGTTTCTCCTTTCAGAGTTTCATGTATATTTTGCACATTTTGCTTTTGCTTATCTGCAAGTCTTAGCTCATACTGTCACATATTATGTAACCAGAGTGCAGGATCTTAGGTTATGATACTGTAATGTGTTTTGTAGATTCTAAGGTCCTGTCAGATGTGCGTAGAATTGTCTGTGATGGGGAGTATGTGCCAACAAACCCACAAGAATTGTGCGGACGTCTGTTTGTCACATGCTACATGGGCAGTGAGAACTCATCGCAGGAAACAAAGACGCGTGCATTCTGCCTTGCTGAGCAGATTGGCAGGTGAGCAGTTTCAGTGGTTCTTGGATATTATATTCTTTAAAATATTATCCCTTCGCACGCTGTGAAGGCATGTACTGGGAGCAGAGGTGTAGGTGCGCTCATTCTAGAACGTAGCACTGAATAAAGGTGAGTGGTCTTTCGTTCCCTGGCCACTCTACCTGAGGGGAAGGACCCCAGTATGCATGGAATAGGAGTGTAGTTGGACCCCAGAGCTAGTCTGGACGTTTTATATTCTTTACAAGATGGAACATTTTGATGCAAGAGGGCCATGCCATGGCTCAGGCAGTTTGTCACCATGGAGACCAGGATTCAACACCAGGCCAGTCTGTGTGGGGTCTGTGGTGGACAAAGTGGCGTGGGGACAGTTTCCCCTGTCAGTGTCATGCCACAAACACTCTGTATTTGTTCATTGATTCATTCGTCACCAGTGCTACATAATCTCAGTTGTTGACAGCATTTGTTCATCCTGTTGTGTGTTATATTCAGTGAGAACTAACAGTATTCAGCTAAACCCAACTGTTTCCGTTATAAGCACTGTGTATATTGTGTTTAGCCGAAACATATAGCTGTGTTAGTAAAGACAGTAGTTGTGCTTGACAAACTCATACTGTTCATATGACTGTGTTGTTAAGTAACACTTAAAAATCACACTAGAGGCCTTCCCACAGATAATGAAAAAGAGTGGACATTTCATATTTGTGGGTATATTCAGTAGCTTCAGTATTATTTTGGAGTACTAGTGCAGTTGGTTGAGGCACTGCTCTACAAGTCAGAGGGTCGCAGGTTCGATTCCTGATGGTGTCATTGTAATTTTTCATTGACATAACCATTCTGGCCGCACCATGGCCCTGGGGTTGACTCAGCCTCGAACAGAGATGAGTACCAGGAATATTTCCTGGGGGTAAAGCCGGCCAGTGCGTAGGGCTGACAACCTTACCACCTTCACGTGCCGATTGTCTAGAAATCTGGGAGCCTCAACTTCCTGGAACCCTCAGGGCCTGTCCAGGCCTGTAATGGGATTGTTTTAACTTTATCTTTACTTATTATTTACACAAATTATATGCACTTTTTATGAGAATTATTTATTGATTACTTGATTCAAGATATGCTTGTGCAACAGTCCTTAATGTTGAAACATTCTGACTCTCTGTGATATGCATTCTGTGTGTCCAGTTACCACCTCAACATCAATATTGATGTGGCTGTGTCTGCTGTCCTTGGGATCTTCACTGCTGTGTCAGGATTAGTTCCAAGATTTGCCTCTAGGGGTGGCAGTGCTAGGGAAAGCCTTGCATTGCAGAATGTTCAGGTAGAGTATGTGAGACTATGGTTTATTTAACCGTTTAGAGACTGTGTTGCCAAATGTGACCACACATAGGAAGACACCATAGAAATTCAGTTTATGTATTTAGGCAACAAGGAAAATTGCATTTTTAAGATATGCTGCATTATATGTGATTGATTTTCCAAACAAATTCCATGTATTTCATAATTTTGTATTTTTCTGTTCAAATAATACATGTTTCATAAACTATGTACTAAAATTTAAGCACGATAAAACTTTTATCATCTGTCACAGGTTGAGGCCAAGGAATTATGAATATGAGAATAGATAATAGAATAGGTGCTAAAAAATTATGCACTTCATAATACAAATAAAATTCTTGATTGCTTTACATATTACAGTATTTGTATGTACACATGAACATGACCGAATACTTGATGATTCAAAAAAATTCTATCTTAACTACACACTACTCACCATATGATAAGGAACACATGTGCTTTGCCTCCTACACCTCCCAAACACACTTGCTCACCACCATGATGGTTAACCTTGTTTAGCCTACTGTTTGCTTGTTGCAACAACAAGTGTAACAGTCAAAAACTGTACATCTGTCCACACTGTATTTTTGTGTTTTATGTTTATCTCAGACCAAATATTGACTTTTGCCCAATGTAACATAAACTTATTGGTTCTTTGTAACTGAGATGAAAAGCGCTTACTGTGTGCTATGAACTGAGTCTTCAAGTAGAACTCTTTACACTTGTTTTTAAAGGGTTAATAAAACTGATGGATAATCAAAGTTTTGCTGTACCCACCCTGGTTGGCTGAAGGCTAATGACACTGTTACTGTCTCATACTGTCTGGTGTAGCGTGATCAGTGAATAAGTAAATGGAAAGAATGGGGAGGGAAGGAAGCTTCCTGGCCTAATTTGCGGTATTATCCTGGCAGTTACGTGGATGGACCTAAAACCATAGGACAGTTAGTCATCAGGCTGAAACTTGAACCATGTGGAGCTAAAGGTCCTTTTTTAGGCCAGCAGTCAGCTGTGTCTTTCAGAGTCTGAAAGGGGGTGAAGCAAGAGCTTGAATAATTGTCTGACACCAGTAAAGTAAACTTGGTGGGGCGGTACATCGGTACATGATGTGTATGCTTCTGGCTTCCCAAGCGTAGCATTCTGCCAGTACTGATATTATTACTTCTGAGTTCAGATATGGCGACCAGTCTTGTAAAACTGAGAGATTTAAAATTCCTTGTTCCTAGACAATATGCTGTTACTCCTGACCTACAACATGGCCAACCACATAGAACCACAAGACTAATTCATCATCTGTTAATAACTTGCAGTCTTATGTGAGGTAATTTTTGCAGGCTCGGCTGCGTATGGTGCTAGCGTATCTATTTGCCCAGCTGATGTTGTGGGTTCGGAACCGATCGGGAGGACTTTTGGTTTTGGGATCAGCGAATGTGGATGAAGCATTACGTGGCTACATGACGAAATATGATTGCTCCAGTGCAGATGTGAACCCCATTGGGGGCATTTCCAAGACTGATCTACGCAGTTTCCTTGTCTATGCCAAGGACAAGTAAGTGTTAAAGTTGAGAAATGCAGTGTGAAGTTAAATTTAAAATATATGATTCTTATATCATATGACTCCCATTTTTAATGCTATGGTTCTTGGTTAGGTCATTTGATATGGGGGCTAGGCTATTGGCTGGACAACCAAGAAATTGTGGTTCAGTTGCTGGCAGCAACATGAAAAGTTTTGTTTTATGAAAATATTGGTAACCAAGATTCTGGACATTCATGAATAAAGTGGAGGGATCAGTGTTGCTGTGGAATGGGTGGTAATGGCCTCAACCTTCTTTGGAAGAAGTACTGATTTCATCTTTGTTTGAGTTCTCAAACTTTTTATCTAGGTTTAATCTGCCTATACTGAGTGAAATCCTTGGAGCTCCACCCACAGCTGAACTTGAACCATTGGAAGGTGGACGTCTTGCTCAGACAGATGAAGAAGATATGGGTATGACATATGCAGAGTTGTCAGTATTTGGACGTCTCCGCAAACGGAACAAATGTGGCCCATATTCCATGTTCTGCAAGCTGATTAATACGTGGCGTGCAGATTGCACACCTGAACAAGTTTCCAACAAAGTGAAACACTTCTTCCGCTGTTATGCCATCAACAGGCACAAAATGACAGTGCTCACCCCTGCGTGTCATGCTGAGAGCTACTCGCCTGATGACAACCGTTACGATCACCGTCCGTTCCTGTACCATGCACAGTGGACATGGCAATTCAGAGCCATAGATGAACAAGTATGTTTCCGTTCATTTAATTGGACAGAATTGTAGTGTAGCCCCCATCTAGAGTTCTGCAGCATAAGGTTTTTCATCATTAATTATAAGTTTCAGTACTTCTAACTCAGTTATTTCATTGTTAAATTTCCACCACATAACCCTCTCCACTCCAATTAGTTTGCGCTTCTGCTTATTTAGCACTTGGATTTTCTTCAATTACGTTTGGGAGTGGGCTTGGTAAAAAGTTACATATTGCCAGACTGAAATGGTGGTGGTGAGGAAGTGTTTCTAATTACAGATAGCAGAAGCTTTCAGAAATGTAAAAATAACCCACCTTGTGGGCTGTTAGAAGTACAGGGTTTGTGGGCTCCCTGACATATAGGCCACTCATCCATATTTGAAATGTTGGAGCTGCTGTGATATTCGAGCAGGAAAGATTAGGATTTTCCTCAGCATCTAAATCATTCTTCCAAAAGAGAAACCTTAAAAGGGGGTCGATAAAGGTAAAGTTCACCCTACAACGGGCCACGAATGCCCAGAGGAGGAGCAGAGGTATAGCTCTACTTTTCATTAACTTTGACACTAAACAGCAGTGGGTGGTCAACACCACACCCTGGCCACTTTAACCTTGGAAAAGGGACCCAGTACCCATTGTACAGGAGGCTGGATGGGTGTGGAAAATTTCTCCCCCACAATCCTGACCACACTACCCTAGCCCATACCTTACAAGGGGGTTTTGCTGTACTTAAGTAAGAGTTTTTTCCCTTTGTCTGTTATGTGGGTCAGTCTTTGACATTCAGAGGACCATGCATTGTGATATATTCTTATAATAAAACCAACAAGATGCACTAATTTCTCAAATTTATTTTTGGAATGGAACTCTAGCTAGCGGGATCAGGATGGAACTAGTTCCATCCTGATCGCTCTAGCAAGCACTCAGCATAACCTGTATGACATATACCTATTGCTGTGCATACAGTATTAGACTCCTGATGATGGACAGAAAACCTGTCCAAAACATGTAGAGTTCTATTCCAAAAATAAATTTGAGAAATTAGCGCATCTCGTTGGTTTTATTATAAGAACAGTGGGTCATTCTGTTAGAAGTATTCAGTTAATTCACTTCTGTTACCCAGTCTTCCACAATGTGTCTTTCATTTCTTTCCCCCCTTTTTGTAGGCCTGTTCACATCTTTACAGGATGCATATTTATTTGTCTGTATCCATACCATATTTAGCCAAATATGAGACAAGAGTTTTCTTTCCTTACTCATGATCTAAAGAGTAGGGATACAATCACACTGAAAGTAAAACTGGCCTGCATAAGTGTTGTTCTGAAACCTGAATATTGTGAAAGGGGAATCGTCTTATATTTGGGTAAACATGGTATAACAACTTCAGAATTAGTGAACAGGACTTGTACTAGAAACTGTTTACTGATTTCTGTTGTGGTTAAATAGGCCAAACATGATACTTAACATGAAGATCAATATTCATTGCTGTGTGCATCTTCAGCACATTCATATCTGTGTCCATAATTTCACATGAAAATCAGAATGTCTTGAGTGTGTTTAGACTGCGTTGAAAGGACATTTTTCTTGTATTATTTCAGCCTAGTCCTACAGTAATACGTCTTAGAAGCTTCACTGTACACTGTTCTTAAACATGCACATATATGTTTTCATTTCTAACAGGGATGTTGTCATGAGGTGTGATCAGTTGAAAATTACAGTCTTGTTTTGTGTAAAAAGTGGAAACACATTTTCACTGAATACATTTGTCTTGAACGACTCGACTTTCATGATGAAGCCACTATGCTCCTTCAAACTATCAGCCCCTGTTTACCATTTAGCACAGCTTAACATCCTAGAAGGCTTGAATCTACAAGGTGCATTTAATTCGTGTTTAGCTTGGAATCATTGAAAGTTGGCATTCAGTAACTGAAAATGTAGGGGCAGTAACAGAGCAACTGCACCAGAACTGTGATACTTTGTGTTCAATTCTGAACTTATTTTTACATGACATGACCTGACTAAACTAAAGTTTTGTGAGATTTGAGGTTTTCACTGCAGTTCATACTTTGGTCTTCTGTGTGATGATGTTGTAGTCCAATCAGTGATTTCCAACATTTTGCATGTATGTTACTGTCTCCATCACAAGGATAGCCTGCACCCAGAAGAACACAATATAAGCTGTCCAAAATGGTATAGGAATGCTTGAAACTGATTCAACCTTGTTATCACAGCACAGCAGTAGATGCAGAAACATTTTGATTCACAATTTGCATGTTGTAGCTGCAAACACTTACTACAACCGGTGATGGGAAGTGGGAAGAGCATGTAAACAACAAAGCTTATGGAAACAGGGGTTCCTCATCTGTGTCAGGGAGTCAAGGAAGTCAAGCAAGGGGAACAACCTCTTCATCTGCTGTCAGCAAAATTCTTAAAGGTGAGTATGATGTACTGGTGATACTTTGTTTGAGTGGGTTGTATAAAGTGTACTGGAAAGGTGTGTGGAAATTATTTCTTCTTGAGACCAGGAGGTTTCACAGTATCACACTGGACTTACATTCAGAGGGTCCTAGATTTGATACCTGTTCAGATCTGTTTGCAGATTTTTCTGTTCAATTTGGAATCTCCTCTGAAACAAAGGTGAAAATTTGGAAATACCTCCCACCTTCCCCACCCTTGATTTTCAGGCAGGTCTTCTGTTTGCTGACAGCCATTACTATGATCATCCTATCACAGCAGGTGGGATCTGCCCTGTGGTACATACAGTGTCTGGGGAGCAGATGTATCTCTATTCTTCTAGCACAAGTTCCATTTTAATGAGTTGTTGGATGAAAAGTCGCCAGTTTTCTTTTCAGTTTGCTGCCAGGTCTCTGTCTGGTTCATTATATTAACCAACAACCTGCACTCAGTAATATACAATAAAACACAAATGCTTCGCATTTTATTCTGTTTTGTACTTTACTTAGAGAATCTTGTTGGTTTATACACTGAATGTAAGAAAATACACTGTATAAATAGCATAAAACTCTTGTGGATGCCTTATAGTTCCTGGCTGTACTTTCTTATTCCAGATCATTCCACACATCTCTTTCCTGTAAACTTTAATTCTGTTGCCCTTCTTAATATATGTGTTCTGTACAGTGATGAAAGCCTCGAAACTTGATGTCGTAGAATACTGATATGAAATTATGAAACCAATATTTGTAAATAACCGACTTGATGCACAGTTCTTTTTCATGAATGTTTATTTCTATTCTCTGCATGTTTTGGGCAGCCATGTGCCCATCATCAGGAGAATTAATTGTATTAATAAGACATCTGATATATGTCACTCTGTATAGATGACTGTTTAGTGCAGGATTGGATGAGACTGCACACTCAATGGTCATCTATACAGAGTGACGTATACCAGATGTTGTATTGATACAGTTAATTCTCCTGATGATGGGCACATGGCTGCCTGAAACATACAGAGAATAGAAATAAACATACATGAGAAAGAATTGTGCATGAAGTTGGTTATTTACAAAGATTATACCGAGAAGCACGGTCAACAGAACATAAAATTATAAAACCAACTTCTGTACCATGGAATACCAAATATGATGAGTTGTCACAGACACATGATTATTGTCTTCCACCCCACAGTTGTACTAATATCTGTATATTTTGCAGATCCACACAAAGGAGTCATAGTGCCAGCAGGGTATCCTGCAGATGAGGAGGCAATAGAATTAGAAGAACAAAGCAGGTGGCATCATCCCTCATCATTGAATCACTTGGTACTATCTGCAGCTGAGTAATAATCTTTCCCTCGGTTCTGTCGCAACTCATGACTTAACTGAGGGAACAAGATGATTGGTTCCTCGGGTACAAAATCAAATACAAGAAACACATATTGGTGCTAGTGATAAAAAACGAAAGTAAAACTTTGGTTTAGTTATGTACGATGTTGGATGGATTGTAGATGATGGGATTTCAGTCTCATTGGTTAGAACACTGTCACTGGGCAAATGGTTCCCAACTTGACGATGAGGTCACAAGCATCATGTCTGAAACTGCCCACCCAACACATTATCATATCCTAGGAAACATGAATCCTCAGAAGCAGTGCTGTGAGAACCTGAAATCTCACACATTAAATGCTGATTAGCTATGTTTTATGTTAATGAGATATTAATATCAGCTTGGCTGGTTTTCGGTTAGTGTATATTGTATTACATTTTGGTTCACAGTTCAGATGAACTTGCAATTCCTCCTTTGTGCAATTGGAATGGATTGCTTTATTGTGAGTCACAAAGGGCAGAAACGTACATTCCAGGTTACTGAAATCTTAGATAAAACGTAAGGCTGGTGTTACAAACAGTTATTCCTTAGCTTCTTCTAATGGCAACCTAAATAAGTTCTGTAACTTGTGTGTTCAGCCACTATTCTTGATCTGGAAAGTTTTTATCTTAAAAAAAAACTGAATTCATGAGAAATGACGATTTTTAAGTAGTTACTGTCTATGTGGGACTTCTGATTAGCAGAGCAGCACTGGGACAGGTTTTTGTCTAAGTACTTCACATTTCCTTTGTCACTATCACTGTACCAATACTCATTACTCATTTTATTCACCTACCACTGACACTGTCATTTTAGCAATTGACAGTGTCATTAAATAAACACTTCTCTCTCACTGCAGTTGTTCACTAAAGCAGTCTAAAGCTTCCATGAATATCTTCCCTACATATCCAGCAGTGGCTAGTGGTCTGGTATGTGAACAGCACAAGCACTAAAACTAGAGGAATACAGAACTGCAAAATTAGTGAAATGAAATGCAGCTTTTTAGAAGGCTATGCAGATGTTAGCAGACGCACAACAGACCTGAAATATTTAGAGCTCCGTAACTGCAACGTATCTGCAGTGTCATGTACCTTGCATATTGCCAAATATACACTTGTGTATTGGGCCAGTGGGCATTATGGCAAAAATTCGGGCTTAACTTGCATGCTAAGATGGTGGTACATTACTGCAGACAGGACACCACCACACTCCTTTATGTTTTTATCTTGTTTCTGTGATTGGTCACATTTTCATATCCTGTGGAAAATTGGGACACACTGTTTGTTTACATTCACAGTTTATGATCCAAATGAGACCGTCGAAGTATTAAACAAGAATTAGAATGCTTAGTAAGTGGAAGCCTTTGTTGGTAATTGTCAGTCTTTTTAAATGCAGAGTTCAGTGGGAGTCCATGTGTAAATGAACTGTAACTTTACGCATAATTTAATATCTGTTTGATGCTTCTTTTGAGTGAATGTTGAAACAGATTACTGTTATCAGAACAATTTACAGTTAGTAAAAACTTCTTAATTGCACATTGACAGTTTGGGGCACACGGTGGTGCAGTTTGTTGAAGCACTGCGCTACGAGCCGGAAAGTCGCGGGTTCGATTCGCAATGGTGTCTTTGGAATTTTTCATTGATATAATCCTTCCAGCTGCACTGTGGCCCTGGGGTTGACTCAGATTGCTTTACCTTTACATTGAGTTTACATGAAATAAAAAATTGATAAGAATAATCATAATTAAAGTCTCTGAAGTGAGTTCTTTTTAACCACTGCTGCTTGTTGCAAAATTCTAGACCACCGAAAGCTGACATGCACATTGAGTAAAGTAAATGTGAGGCTAAGGAAAGGCTGCAGTCTGTCCCTCAGAACCCTGCACCAGTAGAGAAGTGCTTCAAGCACAGACTAAAGGACTGTATAGCATACAGTTTGAATCTGTTTTAATTGAAAGCATGTAACTTTTGTCCCGTCTTTCAGTTAATGAGGAACATCAGGCATCTACTGCATCCGTCCACCTAGAGTTGGGGGGGGGCCTCTTAAAAAAGAAGACATTCTAAATATTAATGCCAAAAATTAAAATTTTTTTTTTTGTCTGTTCTGACTGTGGAAGTGTTCGACTTCAAAACAAAAATCTGTAAAAATATTTTAAAATGATCTAAATGTATGTTTGTTAGCAAATTTTTTATTGCCCCCTCTCCTCCTTCAAAGCAACAGTCCTGCCAGCACTTATATTTCCACCTTAGAGGGGCACAGGCACACAGTGTGTTGTGTCACTCTGGTTGAAATGTGTTTATTAACAAACATGGTGTGTATCATATAAACTAATTGTTAACTCAGTGCGACCATTTTATATTCTTCTATGCACTCCCATACACTGTATATACTTTTTGTGTTGGGCATCAAGCCATTAAAATAAATAAAAGTGTAAGTGTAATAGTGCAATCACATATTGATACTTGTTATTGAAAACTGTCAATTTTAACCCTTTAAATCCCGAATTAAATCCCATCTGCTATTTGCTGGCATTATTAGGAGCTCACCATTTTCTCCACGTTAGCAGGATAAGGGTTAAATTATTAACCTTTAGGCGACTAAT
>Ga0268261_10001695_pt1 | contig 15407 bp, 16 predicted proteins | sample TergutNc150P1_FD_190353 | JGI IMG/M metagenome (GOLD analysis project Ga0268261, IMG submission 190353) | Nasutitermes corniger P1 segment gut microbial community from laboratory colony in Florida, USA - Nc150 P1 (SPAdes) (version 2) | ecosystem: Host-associated > Arthropoda: Insects >... | reverse complement strand
TAAAACCTGTTCTATTAGGATGTGGTAAAGTTCCTAGAGTTTCTCCTAGGTTTCTGTTTATAGATGTGGGGCTAACAGAGCCTCCGTTGGCGTTGAATGTTATTGTACGCCTTATGCTTTGGAATGAATTAGGATTTCTTCTGGTTGTTATTGTTGGTGCTATGCTATATTCTTGCATATAATCAGGTTCTGTAGATTCTGTATCTTCATAATATTCTGGTTCAGTGTATTCTGTATTTTCTGTATAATAATCTGTATTATCTACATTTTCCACAATATATTCAGAGTTTGTGTACTCGTCATTTTCTAAAGAATAATCTGGTTCATTGTACTCCATATTTTCTGTGTGATAGTCAGAATTTTCATACTCTGTATCAATTTCATCGTAGCAACATTCAACTTCTTCAGAATATCCTGCATCTTCAGCTATAGTGTCAATGTCAACATAAGATACTTCTTCAATTACATTGTCATAATCACCCTGCTCTATATAATCAGCAATATATTCATTATTGTCATAAGTTACATTTGTATCTTCATAATCAGACATTTGGTCTAGCTCGTTTACATAATCTGTGTTTTCTTGGTCTTCATAAGACTCATATAATTCATTATTTTTCATTTCTTTTTCATTCGTTTTAAAAACGACCTTTCTTATTTTTCACTTTTAAGTTGTTTTAGGAAGTTCTTTAGTTTTTGTGGGATAGGAAGCCCAATAGCATAAGCATTTTCTAAAATGGATATTCCCTCATTTGAAATATAAAATAAAATAACTGCATTTTTAAATATCCCATTTCCTTTAAGCAGATACTCATCGATTAAATTTGTTAGTCCAATAAGTATAAATATAGTAGTTTTCTTAAATATGCCTTTAGTTCCTATTTGGCTTGAAAGACTACGATTTACGATTGATTTCATAACACCAGTAACATAATCGGCTATGATGAAAAATATCAGAGCATATAGGTACATATCCATTCCACCCAAAAACCAAGCAACAGAACTTCCAATTGATACAATAGCAATTTGAATGGAATACCAAAGAGATTTCATAAGTAATAATCTCCTTTCTTTAGAATAATATTTTTTCGTTTTTAATTTTACATATTTTCACCCCTCTTTTATTTTCAATGTTCCCTTGCAAGCAATATGTTGTTTAACAAAACCTTTATTTGTTCTGTCTGAAAGAAGTTTATCACACGTTTTTTTAAAAAAGCGGAAATAATCTTTCACTTTTCAAAAAATTTTTTTAAAAGTGTAAAATAATTTCCGCTTTTTTGATATCAAACCTTATAAAATTACATTATGTAACAAAAAAATATGAGGTATGTTTATGGATAAATTAAATATATGACTCCTAGAAAGGAGTATAGAGCTAGATGAAAATTTTGTAACATCATTGCTTAAATATGCAAATGCTTATAAAAAAAAAGCAAATTTATAATTTAGAAGATATCTATTCTCTTTTGGGGATTACTACAAAAACAATATCTAATTGGCGAAAAAATATTACATCCACCCAATCATACAAAAATTTAAAACGGGATTTTATAGAAAGAGTTGGTAAAATACTTGAACTTAGTTTTACTGAAACGGAAGAATTAGCAAACAAAGCAGGATTAACTTTATATATCAGAGATAGTGAAAAAAATCTAAAGACAGAGTTTTCTGAAGAGTTATTTCCAGACATAAAAAATATAATTACAAAAGAACCAAAATCAATAAACCATATGTTTGCAACTCACTTTAATAATCTTCTCTCTAAGTATAAAGGCAAAAAAATTGATTTATATAAATCAGCTTTGATTTCTGAAAGAATGTTCCGTTATATAAAATTAGGTAAACATTTAAGAAAGGAATCAATATTATCTTTACTTATAGCAATGGAATTAGATTTAGCAGAAATACAAATAGCCTTATCAAAAGCTGGTTTTATACTTTCTAAATCTTTGATTAATGATGCGGTAATTATGTGGATATTAAATCATAAGATACATAATAAAAAAGGAAACCAGCGTTTATTTATCATAAATGAAATATTGGATGAATTAGAACTTCCTTTACTTATTACACGTGCCAAAGGTGAGCATTTATAATACAAAAGACCATGGGTTAACCCATGGTGCAACCGCCTACGGCGGTTGCACCATTAACATGATTATTAATACTCCTATCAATAAATAAATATGGATAAAAAATATATAATATAACCTAGTTTATTAAGCTATTTATACAAATAATTTAAAACTTATAATATTATTTTTAGTAAAAAAAAGCAATTTTTCAAATGAAAAATTGCCTTTTTTTGGTGTGCCGTGCATGATACAAATCTAGGTGGTGAAAGTCCACTGTAGTAGACAGACTAATAAAACAAGCAATAAATCCAGTATTAACACCTATATATGAAGAAGAGTTCTCTAGAAATAGCTATGGATTTAGACCGAATAAAAGCACACACGATGCAATAAACAAAACTAAAGAATATATAAATTACGGATATAAATACGTAGTAGATATGGATTTAGAGAAGTTTTTCGATAAGGTAAACCATAGCAAGATGATAGAAGTGTTAAGCCGTAAAATAAAAGACGGTAGAGTAATATCGCTAATACACAAATATCTAAATGCAGGTGTTATGATAAAACACAGCTACAAAGACACAACGGAGGGAGTACCACAAGGGGGAAATTTAAGCCCTCTATTATCAAATATAATGTTAAACGAACTAGACAAAGAAATAGAACGAAGAGGACATAAATTTGTAAGGTACGCCGATGATGTAATGATATTCTGTAAAAGTAAAAGAGTAGCAACCAGAGTATTAGAGAGCATAATACCATATATAGAAAATAAACTATTTCTAAAGGTAAACCGAGAAAAGACAAAAGTAGACTACGTAGGCAAAATTAAGTTTTTAGGGATAGGATATTATGTCTATAAGGGCGAGGCGAGAATTAAGGTTCATAAGAAATCTATAGAAAAGATGAAATCAAAGATAAGAGAAATAACAAGCAGAAGAACAAGTATAAGCCACGAACTTAGAGCATCAAAACTTAAAAGATATGTTATAGGTTGGGTAAACTACTTTAAAATAGCTTACATGATAAATCTTTTGAAAACTATAGATAGTTGGTTACGAAGACGACTAAGACAAATATACTGGAAACAGTGGAAAAAGACTAAAACTAAGTTTGAGAGATTAACTAAACTTGGAGTAGAAAAGTCCAAAGCGTGGGAGTATGCAAATACAAGAAAAGGCTATTGGCGAATATCCAAAAGCCCAATCTTGCATAGAACACTTAAAACCCAAACATTAAGAAATGAGGGTTATCTATTCTTTACCGATTATTATAAATCTATCTAGTAAACTAAAGAACCGCCGTATACGGAACCGTACGTACGGTGATGTGAGAGGTCATATATCCAATTATTGGATAGCATCCTACTCGATTTTTTACAATAAAGTATTTTTTCAAACAAAAAGCTGTATTTTTTTTCATTTCTATATTTTTAAAATTAAAACAGTACTGGAAATGGTGAACCAGTCTATTTGAATATAAAGGTCAACGACCTCCATTTCCAGTGACTACGGAAATGGAATTTTTTTAATGAAAAACAACGAAAAGAAAGTACGAAACGAAAAAAAACGACCGCAAGCAAGAAGCTATTCAAAGGTTCATCAAGAAGAATGGTGAAGGAATACCAGTAACAGAGGAAGTTTATCTTGACTACAAGCGTCCGCTATGGAGAGAACGAAAAAGGCAAGATAGGGAAAGCAGATGTCGTGATGAAAAGGGTAATCGCTGTATGTTGGACTGTTCCACATGCGGTAAAACCCGTGATGATGGTAATTTATCCCTTAATATAATGGTTGAAAAAGGTACGGAACCTAATGAACGTTGAAGACATTGTTGCTAACAAGTTGCTTTTGTAACAGCTATTCGTCGATTTAGATGAATTAACCAGCGATGAGCGTACGATTATTGATGCTCTGTTTTTTGAGGATGCCAATTTACGCAGTTATGGGGATAGCGTAGGAAAAATCCATACTTGGGTAATTAAGCAAAGGTAAAAATTTTGGCTAAGTTAAGAAAAATTATGGATGTAGAAAATTAATCCAGTTTTTTCGTTACCAAAATCCCCCTCACTGTCCTTTGTATAGTGAGAAGGGGTTTGAAAATTTTTTGTTACCAAACCGCTAACACGTTTCATATGTATATTGAGGGGCTTTTTACCTCCTATTATAAAGGACAGCTATAGTTATAAATTCCAAATCTCTAGCACGCCAAGGATTCGTATTTATAAGTCTATGTAGAATTGGCTTTGCAATTTTGCATAATTTTTCAAAATCATTATGTTTTGCTTCTTCTTCATAAAGTTTAATTATACGTAAACCATCTAGAAGTTCATTGTCTAGCATATTATCCAAACTTTTACTCATATGTTTTAAAAATTTTTCTTTTAATATTGCAAGTTTTTCTGTTTTATGATTTCCTTCAAGAATAAATAATTCATTCAGAAGACTTTTTTTATATCTTCATCTTTTTTATTCATTTTAATATATCCTTTCCTAAATTTATCTTTAATAAAATTTTTAATCCAGTCTCTAATATGTAATTTTAACACACTGTTGTACTTTTGATAGTTTGAAAAGTAATATTTGGCTGATAAATATATTTTAACATATAAAAAGCTATCTTTCAACATATTTTTAACATATTTTTAACATATTTTTAACATATTTTTCATAATATTTTAGTAGTAATTTTTTCTATATTTTATTTTTTTATTAATTTTTGTTGTTTTATATGTACATAAAAAACACCGTGGAAAATCCACGGTGTTTACTCCTATTTTTCTTTTTTTAATTTTTTTATAACCTCTATATTAAGTCCTGTATCTTCAGAGATATATTCTATTTTTGTTCCTCTTTTTAGCATTTTTTTGCTACTCTTATTTTTTCTTGTTCTACTCCTTGTTCTATTCCTTGTTCTAAAGCATTTTTTTCAAGTTCATCTGTAAAACTATAATATTTTACTTCTTTAAAACCTTTTAACATATATTCTACTTCCTTTCTTAATAGATTATCTTCTTTTATATATTTATTTGATATATATTCTGCTATATAATTCATACTAGTTGCCCAATTTAAAATTGTCTTTTTTGAAATCTCATCTACCTTTAATATTTTTTTAAAACTAATTGGATTATACTTAGTATTACAAATTTCATTTATTAATTTTATTAATTCTTTGCTATCTGCTGCGACTACATTTTTTATTGCTTCATCTGCAGTTAATTGCGTATTGTTTTTGTAAATTAATATCACCTCTATTTTGCTATATTATATTTTACTTAATTATACCATAAAAATAAATGCTCTTCTAAAAAATATACAAAAAAATTTTATTTATTTGTTCCAAAACTATTGAAAAAATATAACAAAAAATCTATAATATTTATACAAAATAAAAATGCTTTAAATATAGAGAGCTACATAATAAACAAAGCAACTTTCTAATACTTTAAACGGAGGTTTTAAATGGAGAAAAAAACTCCTCTATACGATACACATATAAAACTTGGTGGAAAAATAGTTCCTTTTGCGGGTTTTTTATTACCAATACAATATAGCGATATAAAGTCGGAACATATGGCTGTAAGAGAGGCAGCTGGGCTTTTCGATGTTTCTCATATGGGAGAAATAGTGATAACTGGTAAAGATGCATTAAAAACACTAAATAATCTGCTACCAAACGAATTTAAAACATTAAAAAAAGGAAAAGTTAGATACAGCCCTTTGTTAAACAATAATGGCGGAATAATAGATGATTTACTTGTATATCACATAAGCGACTCTACGTACAAATTAGTTGTGAATGCCTCTAATATAGAAAAAGATGTAGATTGGATAAAAAATCATTTAATCGGTGATACAAAAATGGAAAATGTTTCAGAAGATATTGGACAAATTGCATTACAAGGTCCAAAATCTTTAGAAATATTAAGAGAATTTGTAAATGAAGATGATATTCCAAAAGCATATTATAGCTTCACAAAAAATGCAAATTTTAATGGTATAGGCTGTCTTATATCTAGAACAGGATATACTGGTTCTTTTGGTTATGAAATATATTTAAAATCAGAAGATACAACAAATGTATGGAATAGTCTTTTAGAAAAAGGAAAAAAATATGGCTTAATTCCATGTGGTCTAGGAGCCAGAGATACACTTCGTATAGAAGCTTGTATGCCACTATACGGACAAGAAATGACAGATAATATAGACCCTTTTACTGCTGGGCTGGATTTTTCTATAAAAATGGAAAAAGAAGAGAATTTTATAGGAAAAGAAGCATTAAAAAATAAATTAACTCCCAAAAAGGTACGTGTAGGGTTAAAAGTATTAGGGCGTGGTATTGTACGAGGTGAATCTTTAGTATTAAATGGCGAAAAAGAAATAGGATTTACAACATCTGGTACTCTTATGCCCTACTTGAATGCTGCATATGCTATGGCTATAATAGATAGAGAAGAAGCAGAGATAGGTAATAAACTATTTGTTTCGGTAAGAGGTAAAAGTATAGAAGCCCTAGTTGTGCCTATGCCTTTTTATAGAAGTTGATTCTATCAATTTATTTAAAGGCATAGCGATTATTAGTAAAAGGAGATTTATAAATTGAAAAATCCAGAAAATTTAAAATATAGTAAAGACCATGAATGGGTAAGAGAAGAAGGAAAAAAAGTTGTAGTAGGAATTACAGACTACGCACAAGAAAGTTTAGGTGGACTCGTATATGTAAATGTTCCAGAAGTTGGTGATGAAGTAGTAGCTACAGAATCTTTTTGCGACGTAGAAAGTGTTAAAGCTGTTTCTGATATTTATTCTCCTGTTAGTGGAAAAATTGTAGCAGTAAACGAACTTTTACTAGATAGTCCAGAAAGTATAAACGAAGACCCATATGGCAATGGCTGGATAGTAGAAATAGACGAAATAACAGATACAGACGAGTTAATGACAGCACAGGAATACGAAGATTATTGTAACACATTAAGCAAAGAATAATTATACCAGGTTTTAAATTTCTTCGATTGAAATTTAAAACCTTAGAATTTCAAAAATAATTTAAAAAATTCACAATTTTTATTTACTATTGGAGGGAAATAAAATGGCATATTTACTTAACACAGATGAACAAGTAAAAGAGATGTTAGATACTTTAGGGCTTAAAACTCTTGAAGAACTTTACGACTATTTACCAAAAGAACTTATAATTGATGAACTAAATATTCCAGAGGCACTTGGAGAAATAGATGTTTTGCGTAGTTTCCAAAATTTAAGTGCTAAAAACAAAGTTTTTTCTTCTATTTTTAGGGGGGCGGGTAGCTATCGTCATTACATACCTGCTGTTGTACCAGAAATGGCAAACAAAGAAAGGTTTAAAACTGCATATACACCATACCAAGCTGAAGTTTCACAAGGTACACTACAATCTATATTCGAGTTTCAAACTATGATATGTGAACTTACCGGCATGGATGTTGCAAATGCATCTGTTTATGACGGTGCATCTGCTGCAGCTGAAGCGGTTTCCATGTGTCGAGACCGTAAAAAGAAAAGAGCATATATATCTGGTGGGGTAAATCCACGGGTTATAAATACTGTTAAAACTTACAGCTGGTCTTTTAATGCACCTGTAGAAATATTAGAACAAACAAAAGATGGACTTGTAGATATAGATGCTTTAGAAAAAACAGAACATACTGATATAGCTGCACTTTTAATAGAGCAACCAAACTATTACGGTCTATTTGAAGATGTAAGTAAAATAGTAGAAGTTGCACACAAAAAAGGCATAAAAGTAATAGTAAAAGTAAACCCAATTGCTGCTGCTGTAGTAGAATCTGTGGGAGAATGTGGTGCTGATATTGCAGTTGGAGAAGGTCAACCTCTGGGTATTCCACTTGGTTTTGGTGGACCTTATCTTGGATTTATGGCTTGTAAAAAAAATCTATTACGTGCTATACCAGGTCGTATAGTTGGAGAAACAAAAGATGAAGAGGGTAATCGTGCATATGTTCTTACACTACAGGCTAGAGAACAGCATATAAGAAGAGAAACAGCAGGTAGTAACCTATGTTCCAATCAAGCACTATGTGCTATTACAGCCTCTGTATATATGTCATCTATGGGACCAAAAGGTATGGAAGATGTTGCTATGCAATGTTATAACAAAGCTCACTATTTGGCAAATGAACTTGGAAAAATAGGATTTAAATTAAGATATAACTCTGAATTTTTTCACGAATTTGTAACAGAATCTCCATGTGATATAGAAAAACTTAATAGATATTTAGAAAATAACAATATTTTAGGAGGCTTGCCTATAGAAAATAATGGTATACTATGGTGTGCTACAGAAATGAATACAAAACATGATATAGACAATTTAGTTTCCTTATGTAAGGAGGTTTTATAATATGAGAAAAACATTACCTCTACTATTTGAAAAATCTGTAGAAAATAGAAGAACACATTATTTATCAAAATGTGATGTAGAAGAATTAGAAATACCAAAAAATTTTAAAAGAAAAGTAGCTCCTAAACTTCCAGAACTTTCAGAAACAGATATAACAAGACATTATACAGCACTTGAAGCAAATACTTTTGGTATAAACGATGGCTTTTACCCTCTAGGTAGTTGTACTATGAAATACAACCCTAAAATAAATGACAAAATAGCAAGTTTGCCTGGTTTTGCAGAAATTCATCCATTACAACCAGAAAACACTGTACAAGGTATTTTTGAAGCACTTGAAGAAGCAAATAAATCTCTAAGCGAAATAACAGGTATGGATATTATGTCTTTTCAACCTGCAGCGGGTGCACATGGGGAACTTGCAAGCCTTATGATGTTTAAAAAATATTTTGAAGACCGTGGGGAAACAAATAGAATAAAAATAATAATACCAGACTCTGCACATGGTACAAATCCTGCAACTGTGCATATGTGTGGAATGAAAGTTATAAACCTAAAATCAAATGAAAAAGGTTGTATAGATGTAGAAGAGCTAAAATCTGTAATAGATAAGGATTTGGCTGGTATAATGCTTACAAATCCAAATACATTAGGTATATTTGAAGAAGATATTTTAGAAATAACAAAAATAATACACGACGCTGGTGGGCTTTGCTATTATGATGGAGCAAATCTAAATGCTATAGCTGGTATATTACGCCCAGGGGATATGGGTTTTGACTGTATACATTTGAATTTACACAAAACATTCTCTACTCCACATGGTGGAGGCGGTCCAGGTAGTGGTGCTATAGGTTGTAAAGAATTTTTAAGAAAATATTTGCCTGGACCACAAATAGAAAAAGAAAAAGATTTATATAAATTCAACTCTTACACAGAAAGTATAGGGCAACTTGTTGCTTTTTACGGAAATACATTAATAACACTTAGAGCTTTGGCATTTATTATGTCTTATGGAAAAGAGGGTATTCCTAAAATGTCGAAACATGCTGTTTTAAACGCAAATTATTTAAAACAACGTTTATCGGAGCGTTTTGATATTTTTAACAAAAATCTGTGTATGCATGAATTTATAATCACTATGGAAAAAGAAGCTAAAAATAATAATTTTACAGCAAAAGATATGGCAAAAGCTATATTAGATGAAGGTATGATGGCACCTACTATGTACTTCCCTCTTATAGTAAAAGAAGCACTTATGGTAGAGCCTACAGAAACAGAGGGTAAAGAAACACTAGACTTTGTCGCAGATAAGTATATAAAAATATATGATGATGTAGTAGCAAACCCAGAGTTAGCAAAACAATTTCCAAAAAACACTATAATAAGTAGACCAGATGAGGTAACTGCAGCTAGGTCTCCTATAGTGAAGTATATGAGATAAATTTTACTATCACCCCTCTTATACTAAAAAAATTATATAGAGAGGGGTGAAATATATGTCATTAAAAAAATTTGTACAAATAATTATAGTTTTATATATACTATATTTAATGTTTTTTAATAGTAACTTTTTCTACGATTATGAAACAGAATTATTTTATATTGATGAAACACAAGAATTATTTATGTCCGATAAGCTTATTATTTCTGTAGATAGAGGAAATGTAATAGAAGTTGTTATAAATAATAGTAGAAGAGATGAATTAGTAACCTCACAATCGGTAATTTTTGATTATAACCGTCCATTTCCTAATACCAGAGGAAGTACACGTATGAATACGATTATGGTATCTGGGTATAGTGGGGTAACTACTTTTACAGGACCTCCTGAAAATAGCCCGTATACCCGTAGAGAATTTAGAGTTAAATTTTATGGTACACAAATGATATGGTTACAAACAAGAAAAAATGTAATAACAGGAAACGAAGAGCAACGCAGAGGAACAGTTATAGTACCAATTAGATCTATAAACTATAGTATAGATATGTAGAAAAATATTAACTAGCATACATAGCTAAAAACAGGAGATTTAAAAATGTACGATGTAATAGTAATAGGTAGTGGACCCGGAGGGTATGTAGCTGCAATTCGTGCAGCACAAAATGGATTAAAAACAGCAATAATAGAGGCAAAAGATTTTGGAGGTACTTGTTTAAATCGTGGTTGCATACCTACAAAAACAATACTTCATATTTCTCATGTGTATAGAGAGCTTATACATTCTACAGATATGGGTATAAACTTTGAAAACCCAAGTTTTGATATAAACAAGGCACACGACAAAAAAAACGAAATAGTAAAAAAATTACAAGATGGTATATGTGGTTTGCTAAAATCGAACAACATAGATATGCACAAGGGTTTTGGAAAAATAACTTCAAATGACACTGTTACAGTTACAAATGCAGAAGATATTAAAGAATTAAAAACAAAAAACATAATAATTGCAATAGGAGCAAAACCTTTTATACCACCTATATCTGGTGTAGAATTACCAAAAGTTCTTACAAGCGACAATTTACTAGAGGGTAAGCAGAACAATATAGAAAATTTATGTATAGTAGGTGGTGGTGTTATAGGTGTAGAAATGGCATCTATATACAACAACTTAGGCACAAATGTAACAATAATAGAAGCAATGGACAGAATTTTATCTGGGCTAGATAAAGAAATAAGTCAAAGCCTTGCTATGTCTTTTAAAAAACGTGGTATAAAAATTCATACTGGAGCTACTTTAAAAGAAATAAAACAGTTAGATGACAAACTCGAAGTTATTTTTGAAGATAAAAAAAGCACACAAAATGAAATATTCAACAATGTATTAATTTCAACTGGAAGAAGAGCAGATATAGGGAATTTATTTTCCGAAAATATACAAGTAGAATATGACCGTGGTATAGTTGTAAACGAAAAATTTGAAACAAATATAAAAAATATATATGCAATAGGAGATTGTATATCTGGTTCTATACAATTGGCACACGTATCTTCTGCACAGGCTACTAATGTTATTAATTTTATAATAGATAAAAAGGAGATGGTAGATTTAAACTTAATACCTGCTTGTATATACGTAAATCCAGAAATAGCAACAGTAGGTATAACAGAAGAAGAAGCTAAAAAGCAGAGCATCAAAATAAAAGTATCAAAATATATTACAAGTGGACATGGAAAATCAATGCTTGAGGGTCTTGAACGTGGTTTTATAAAACTTATATTTGAAGAAGATACAGAAATTTTACTGGGTGCATCGCTATTTTGTGGAAGAGCAACAGATATTATAGGTGGGCTAACAACAATTATAGGAGAGAAATTAACTGCCGAAAAAATTGCATCCTACATTCAACCACACCCGAGCTTTGTAGAAGGAATAGCAGAAGCAGCTGAAAACTTATTTGGAAAAGCTGTGCATATTGCACCTACGAAAAGAAGATAAAAAGGAACACTTAAATGATTTCATACTATATTACAAAAAGTAACATACCTTATGTAAACCAATCTATTGAAGATATTTTGATGGAAAATGTAAAAGAAAACGAAGTTATCTTATATCTATGGCAAAATGAAAATACAGTTGTTGTAGGAAGAAATCAAAACGCTTTTAAAGAATGTCGAATGTCTGCTTTTGAAGAAGAAAATGGTAATCTAATGAGACGTGTAACAGGTGGTGGTGCTGTATATCAAGATATGGGGAACCAAATTTTTTCTTTTATTGCTCCTAAAAATTTATACAATTTAGAAAAACAAATAGAAGTGATACGACTAGCTGCAGCATCTTTTGGAATAAATGCCGAAAAAATAGGACGAAATGATATACTGGCAAATGGCAAAAAATTTTCTGGTAATGCTTTTAGAAAAACAAAAAATACTATTGTGCACCATGGAACTATTTTAATTTCTACAGATATGACAAAATTGGCTACATTTTTAAATCCATCAAAAGAAAAATTAAAATCTAAAGGAGTAGATTCTGTACAAAGTAGAGTTATAAATTTAAACGAATTGAACAAAGATATAACTCCAGAAATTATGCAAAAAGCACTTATTAAAGCTTTTGAAGAAGTATACAAAGATAAAGCAGTGGAAATAAAAGATTCCGAAATAGACAAAAAAAAGTTAAAATCTTTAGTAGAATACTACTCGAATGATGATTGGAAACTTGGCACTATATCTAATTTTAACTACAATATTTGTAATAGATTTTCTTTTGGAGAAATAGATATTAATTTATCTGTAGAAAATGGAATTGTAAAAAACGCAAAAATTCATTCAGATATTTTAGATGCAAATTGGATACTTGATATAGAAAAAAATTTATTAAACATAAATTTTAATAAAAACAATTTGGTAAATGCAATACCCAAAATAGAAAATACAAATGAATATGATGAATTAATAAAATTTTTAAACAATTTAGAAATATAATATAAAGAAAGGTAGAACAATACCATTAAAAATAAATTTATTTTTCTAAATAAATTATATGAAACTCAAAATTTTTAGTGGATGTTAATTTTATTATGGCTGTAATAATGAATGGCAAATTGTTGTCAAATAAGATTAAACAAGAAATAAGAGAAGAAATAAATTTTTTAGAAATAAAACCCGGACTTGCAGTTATTATAGTTGGCAATGATCCATCTTCACAAATATATGTAAAAGGAAAAATAAAAGACTGTAACGAATGTGGAATAAAAAGTTTTGAATTTTCCCTCAATCATAACTCCAAAGAAGAAGATATTTTAAAATTGATAGATGAGTTAAATAATAGAGAAGATATACATGGTATTATATGTCAATTGCCTCTTCCAGAGGGAATAAATCAACAACATATAATACAAGCCATTTCTCCAGAAAAAGATGTAGATTGCTTTCACTTTGAAAACCTTGGGCGTGTTATAAATGGAAATTATGGCTTTTTACCTTGTACACCACAAGGGGTTATGTATATGTTAGATTATTACAATATAACAATTACTGGAAAACATGTCGTTATAGTTAATCACTCTAATATTGTAGGAAAACCACAAGCAATGTTATTAACAAATAGAGATGCCACAGTAAGCATTGCACATAAAGCTACATACGCCTTATCTTCTCTTACAAGACTTGCAGATATTTTAATAACTGCGGTAGGTAAGAAAAATTTTATAAAACAACACATGGTAAAACCCGGGGCAGTAGTTATAGATGTCGCAATAGGAAGAGATAATGAAGGTAAAATTTATGGTGATGTAGCCTTTGATGAAGTTTTGGAAGTTTGCTCACATATTACACCTGTTCCCGGCGGTATAGGTCTTATGACAAGAGCAATGTTAATGAGAAATACTTTAATAGCAGCAAAAAGAGCACTGGGATACGACTATAGTACAATTGTAAGACAAGATGATAATAAACCAATACTAGCTAGTAAAAGTTTTTCTAAAAATTATTAAAAAAATAAACATATACTTTGTAAAAACATTGTATATGTTTATTTTTTATTTTAAACCCTCTTCAATACGAATACTAACTTCTCCAGCAATCAACTTTTGTATAGTTCCATTTTCATCTTCTACTATTAAATAACCATTTTTATCCAAATCTAAAACTTTTACTTTTGTAAAAATATTATCTCGTACAAGATACACTATTCTATTTAGAATGAATAATAATTTTTTATATTCATCTAAAATATACTCATTTCTATAATGCTGTTTTTCATAGATAAATTGTATTATATTAGCTACAAGTTCACTTCTTGTTGTAGTAGGTATAGTATCCATAAAAATAGCTCTCGCAACATTTTTTAATTCTTTCGGTATACTTTCTTCTTCATTATAAAAGTTAATACCAATACCAATTACATATACGTTAAAATCCCCTATTATAAAATTATCTACTAAAATACCAGCTATTTTGTAATTATTTATAAAAATATCATTTACCCATTTTACAGATGGCTGTATACCAGTAGACTTATATATAGCCTCACAAACGACTAAAGCTACATACATTGTAATATAGTCTATAGAAACGTTAAAATAATTTAGAACAAAAGACATATATATACCTCTACCTTTTGGAGAATGAAAACTTTTTCCGTATCTTCCATACCCATTAGTTTGAGAATTAGAAATAATAACAATATTTTCTTTGTTATTTATTAAAGTTTTGGCTTTTGTATGAGTTGAGTCCATCTCATCAAAAAATTCAATAAATGTTTTATTTATATCAAAACTATTATTTTTAAGATGCCTCTGGATGTTTTCAGCATTCATTATATACCTCTTTGTACAAATTATATTTTTTTAATAAAAAAACCAGTACAAAATGTACTGGTAAATAAATATGAGTCGCCCGGGGTTCGAACCCGGGACAACCAGATTAAAAGTCTGGTGCTCTACCAACTGAGCTAGCGACCCAAAAAATCTTAATTATAAAAAAGGGTGAGTGACGGGACTCGAACCCGCGACAACCAGAACCACAATCTGGCGCTCTACCAACTGAACTACACTCACCATAACTAAATTCTACAAAAAAAGTGTATCTGAAGGGATTCGAACCCCTGACCCACGGCTTAGAAGGCCGTTGCTCTATCCTGCTGAGCTACAGATACGTAAAGTCAAGAACAAGGCAGATTTTTAAAATTGCAATTAGGATTAATTTAAATATTACCGGGGTGAGAGGATTCGAACCTCCGACCTCCTGAACCCAAATCAGGCGCGCTAGCCAAGCTACGCTACACCCCGATATTTAAAATAATGTAAGAAAAAAATTAATAAAAGAAAACTGGCAACCACTTACTCTCCCAGGTAGCTTCCCACCAAGTACCATCAGCCGTATTTGTCTTAACCAACCTGTTCGGAATGGGAAGGGGTGTTTCCCAAATACGTATCGTTACCAGAAATTTGTGTGATTTCTTATTTAATCACTTTGTAAAG
>Ga0268261_10001694_pt1 | contig 15410 bp, 12 predicted proteins | sample TergutNc150P1_FD_190353 | JGI IMG/M metagenome (GOLD analysis project Ga0268261, IMG submission 190353) | Nasutitermes corniger P1 segment gut microbial community from laboratory colony in Florida, USA - Nc150 P1 (SPAdes) (version 2) | ecosystem: Host-associated > Arthropoda: Insects >... | reverse complement strand
TTGTGTGTGATCTAGAAATATCAAGAATGGGTGCTCCATATATATATGACATTAGTAGCCTAAAGGTTAATAATTTAACCCTTATCCTGCTAACGTGGAGAAAATGGTGAGCTCCTAATAATGCCAGCAAATAGCAGATGGGATTTAATTCGCGATTTAAAGGGTTAAGTTCAGCAACAAAAACCATATGTCAGTACCTGTTTGCTTATTTGTATTTCTTTCACATTTGAAAATTGGACCTATGTTTGTAAGATATTTCTGACTTGAACAACTTCAGGCACAAGGTCCTGAAGTCAAGACATAAAATTATCAGTTACCCTGTGTATCAAACACAATTCATGATGACCACTGAATAAACACTAAACATTTAAGATGCAAATCATATGTTAATAATGACAGTTTCAGGAAATAAAATAAAAAATAAAAAAATTGTAAGTAGGCCAACATTGTGCACTACTGGACTAAACTAGTTCCACTGTTCCACCAGGTGGGGGAAATAAGTAGCATGGCACTCAGGATGACTGCAGAGACTGGTTCAAGTATAATGGTCCACACAGACATCTACATCAACACACAGAAAATGGTAATTTATCTTCTGCTGGAATAAAAACCTCCACTGTGCTGTATGTGTCATCCCAGATCCTTACAATGTCCACTTCAGCAGCTATAGTGGAAGGCAGTAACACATAACAATAAGGCATTTCAAAGAAAACACACTGAGTTCATTTCACAATATGATGCTAGGGAGAATATTTGAACTTTAAATGAAGTGAGCTGCATATATTTGTACTTTTTACTTGATACTTTTAAGCTAATGAAAATAGGGGCCGTAAGATGTGAAGGACATGTATCATGCACAGGTGAGATCACAAATAGGCACAAACTTTCAGTCAGGAAACCTGAAGAGAAGTGACAGTATGGAAACCTAGGTATGATTACAGGATAACAAGTGGATCTTAAAGAAATATGGAGTGAATGTATGGATTATATTCACTTGATTTGGTATGAACTCTCATGAACACAGCAGTGAACTCTCAGGCTTCATAAAAGCTATGAGAACAATTCAAGAACAAACCTGCTTCATGGAGTTGGACATTTGTCAATAACATATAATATTCATAAAAGAAAACTGCCATAAAGGTTGTACATTTCATCAGTAAGAACAGGAAAATTATTAAATGCATAGGAAACCAAATGCTGGTCTTGGAAGGTGCTGTATATATGTATATATATATATATATATATATATATGTGTATATATATATATATATATATATATATATATATATATATATATATCTTACCTGTGGGATCGCCAGTCTGAACCATAAATCCCTTAATGACTCGATGAAATATATGACCATTGTAGTAACCATTTTTGCTGTGCACACAGAAGTTCTCTACTGCTCTTGGGCACTCTTTAGCAAAGAGCTTGACATGAATGTCTCCCAGAGCTGTATGGATAATGGCACTGTCATACAAATGTTGAACACCTGCATGTGAAAGAATAAAGATAACACAGACTTTACACTTATGAAGTTACTTTAAACTTTACCACCTATTGTATGATGAATCATGCACTGTATGCCTTAGAAAGATGAAACGACACACTCCAAACTTCCGTATATAGGCAACAAAGTTGTTGATGGAACCACAGCCACAAGAGTCACAGCAATTTAATGCTGTCATCTAAAAGTAATTAACATTTATATCTATCATTTAACTCATAACATGTGAACAGCTGTGTGTGGGGAGTAGAAAATTTTATGTTACAAGCACTGTAAATCTATATTCTTGTTGATCAGTGTTCTACTTATGTACTGTGGCAATCTTATTAAACAATCTTCCAATATTAGCACTGTGACATGGTGCACAGTGATTGCTTTATGTATTCAGTGAATGATATTGAACTTGGGAAAATGACAGGTCGTTTCCACACGAAAGCTAACACATTGTTTTGAAGCAGATCTCCCAAAATAATAGGTTTCTAGACAAATACTACCTCTATCAAATTATTCAAAAGCCTATAACACCATAAATTTCGCCCTTCGAAGGTACTGGATTCCTGGGCACTTGGACAAATAATACAACATAATACAGGTATGTATGGTAGCTTAGAGGGCAACTGATATTTATAAAGAGTCTGTCTTCAGTTCCCTTGTATTGACATGTCTCTCACAGGATATTCACCACTACTTCTAAACTTGTAACTGTGTAGAAGGAAAGTCTGATATACAGAAGTTCAGACCTTCCATTAAATTTCACACACACTTATGGGGGGTGGGGGGTGAAACCATGGCAAGCCAAAAATAGTGTTATGTCTTGAACAAATTACTTTAACATCTTTAGCATTAACGTGTTTGCAAGTATGTAGACTGAAAACGAAACCATATGGAGACAGTAACTTCAACACTCTGCAATGTAATGCTACTCGAATTGCCCCAAGACAATCAGAAAGTGAGACTGGGGGGAGGGCGGACATAAAGAAATGAAAAAGCAGTGATCACAATAAGGAGACAAAAACAAGTGAACAGACAAGAATGGTGACCACTAAACAAAGAAAGCCTTCTTGCCTTTATGGATTAAATTCTTTCATGTTTCGTCACTGTCGACAACCACATAACATATTACATGAGCCCAACTTTCTGTTTTCTGACTGAAAGCAGCATAAATGTAAAACATTTCTTGGAATATGATGGAAGAGTAATGAAAAGCATAACAATAACAATAACTACCCTGACTGAGGTTTTTCCCGTGCTTTTTCCTCAGTTGTAAGGCAAATGCCAGGGTAAAACCCACAAAGACGGGGCATGGCCCGCACTCTTCCTAATTTTTGTGTTGTTCTATGTATTTTTTGTGTTGTTCTATGTATTTTTGTGTTGTTCAATGTATTGTTTGTTTTGTGACATACTCTGTATTGTTTGTGTGTATATGTGTACTGACCTACTGCCACCGGGTGGCTACCCAATTGCAGTTAAATATATCATATCATATATCATATCACAAAGCATTAGACTGCATCTAAGTAATATCTTTATCCCCTTCTTCCCTTTATTATTTAAAATAAAGTAAAAATAAACTAAACTTGACAAAATACTTTCAGCATATTCCTCCATGTACAAAACAAATGTCAGCATTAAGGGCCAAGTGAATTTAACTATACAGCAGTTTCACAGTATATAAATAAACAAGACTGTGGCAACCTGAAGCTTCAGTTGCAGAGATGATGTCTTCTTTGGATGGCTTCTCATTGAAGATATCTCGTTCTGCATCTTGGCTCTTCGTGTCCTCTGGTTCTCGCCTTAAGAAAGAAGGTTGAGGAACATGAGAAAGATTTAATAAATTAGAAAGTGGAATTAAACGACCCATACTGTTTAACACAGGCTGACTAATGTTACACGTTAACTGTGATGGTATGAGAAGAGGCTGCAGAGGATTATAGTAACTGTCTGGTAGCAAGCAGCTGTGCCTAAGACACGATTCTAGTATTTACCGGAGACAGCCTGAAGATACACCTGCCAAGGATTCAATTCATGTATCTTTTACATGTCAGCCAATTAGCCATTTCACAGAATTTTCTGTAACTCAAAAGTGCATGATAAATAAATGTGTGCCCACAAAAAAAGAATATGATGATGAACAGACCATCACATTTCAGGGTTTAGAAGCATTCTTTCATTGTCAAGAAGTCCTGGGTTTAAATCTTGGTGAGGAAACCTAACTATCCTGATTGTTTTTGTGGTTGTCCTGTCATCAAAACAAAATGGTTGAACATTATCCTAAAATGGACTGCATTCATTTGAACATACTTTCCAATTCATCATTCATATCCATCCTGCAATTCAGGGCCATGTAAAGCACACAGCAGAAAAAGCAGGCTTAACTAACCCACAAATGAATTGAACATCAACCATAATGACTATTTTCATACATCTGCTTTCATGTTTGGTGCAGAAAAAGAAAATGTTTATTATGAATGTCAGTAAATATGCTCTGGCATTTTCTCATAGCTGTTAAGATGAAAGCTCAAACTACTCCTTCAGATCGCACATTACAATAATGATTTTTGGGAAAAAAATTCTGTAATTGTCTTTAGTATATCGCTCTGAGTAACAGATGTATGTAGACATGCATTTAAAGAACTGTTCTCCATACTATGAACTATAAATGATAGCTTGAAACTGAACACCATGGTGGAGTGGGCAGCCCTAGTGCTTCATATTTAGGTATCAGACTGCACATCAGGATGGAGCAGACAGCACTGATGCTTCATGTTCAGGTTCCAAACCCAAATCTCAGTCCAGTGATTAAATGTACTAACAGATGTTTTCTGCAGTTATACTCAGTCCCTCTAGGCAAATGCTACGAAGGCTATTTATTTCCACATCCTTTCCAATTCATAATTTATGAATAATTCAATTTTTTCACACCACACAGTGAGCTACCAACAGAATTTCTCAACAAACCATAAATAAATACAAAAATAAGATTACTAGGGGCAGAAAATGTTTTCTGATTCTAAAATAAACTGCTTTTAGTCTGCTGAGCATAATGACACTCACCCACAGAAATTCTGAAGTTCCTGTGTTAATACATTTTCACATGCATCTGCGAATTATCAAGCTCTCCATACTACTGAAGGCAGCTGTCATGTATTGATACTATGCATGCAGTGGACATTTTTCTGTGTCATATAATGTGTACAGTAGAGTAACCTGGCTGATCTACTGACACTGGTCCAGACCTAGCCACTGTGTTGTAAGGATGGACTGGTGTTTGTAGCTCAGACAGGGTACTCCACTGCACATGAAATATAATGTGTATCATACGAAGACAATATATGTAAGAAATTGTAATTGAAAATGTGTTTGCTTGATGTCCAATTTAAAATACTTAACACAGCAGCAGCATGCCAATTTATCCTCAATTTGAAACTATGATTGAGGAACTGGGCAGAAATCACGCATGTGTATGAGAATTTAATGTTGTTTTCATGGAAGTCTTTGCAGAAGTGATAAAAAAGCATGTACAGCCAAAGAAAATATAGATTCAAGAAACAAAGAATTCAAGTTTCGCTCTATATGGGAGGTAAATGCAGACAACGGAATGGGAGATTAAAATATATATAATTACACATGTCACAGGAATCAGAAAACAACTACCATCAAAATAAAAACTATATTAAAAATATAAAATAGGTACATCTACCTTGTAAACACATAAAATCTGTTCTTCTTGAATGCAGTGCAAAAGAGTGTGGGATCTGAACGAACAGAATCTAAAGTTGGGTTTTCGGAGGCTTCCATTTCCACTGTTATTGCTGCTTTTGACTTCCTTGCACGCCCCTGGAAATGAATTCCAAAATATGAAATCAATACATATTCTGTCCAATGAGAAATGACAGGATGATTACATGAATGGTACAAAAGTTGTCCCATCATCAGCTACTTTGAAAATGAGAACAAATTTTCAGGTTCCTTAAAATCAAAACAATTTCTGCACCATCTGAGGATCTATCCACTCTTCAAGATATACCTTACCCCTTGCAGTTGAGAGTGTTAATTACAGGAAGTTGTCGCAGTACATTGTACCAAAGCATCATATTTTCTGATGCTAGGAACAACATAAGAATTGTGACTGGGACATTTGGTTTCCTGGCCAAAGTTTGAACTGGATAATTCTCCAGCAAGGTAAAATATGAGTCACAAATGCTACCATCATGATACCATTGCAATTTAAACATGTGTCTGAGAATTTTTCACCTGGCAGGACTGTGTATGTCCAAAAACATAGAATGGTAAGAAAGTAAAACCAGTTAAAAGAAAACAATACAAGTATCAAGTAATACATCCAAATCAATATAAATCACTAAAATAAGTGATGGCAAATCACGTATTACTTGCTTAGTTTTTGAATGTGGCTGTAATAAACATTTAAAGTAACACTTAAACATCAAGCATCACATTTAAATATTTCTGTCATGTACTTTACCTACATTTAGTTACACAAGTGTAAAGAAACAACATTCAAAAACAGCCTAGTGAAAAGTTACTCTTGTGAAAAAAATATATAACCTGTAACAAGGAACAGTATTCAGAATGTTATTAAAAAAATTGCCTCAGATAACTTGTGGGTCATAAGTTCTCCACACACTTGAACTCATTACGTGGCAATCACAGAATTCAGTGTAGAATAAAGCTTTGAATACATTTTTGGGCCACACCTTGAATTTAGCATGAGACCTTGACACATAACTATGAGAACACTAGTTCATCATATCAGACCAATCTGAGGGTTATGATTCTGAACTATTCACAGTACTGAAACTACATTACACTTCTTGAGCTTAATGCATGAAGCAAAATTTCTTGCTAAGTTACTGCACTATGAAATACAGTTCTCTGTCCTATTCCTTGTCCTTTACATGTATGTTATTAGATAACAATATTTTCATAAGGGAAACATGTATATAGTTAGTACAGTACTATACAATTATAATATGTAATTGAATTTCCTATTTATGAACATGTCAAGTCACAAGTCAAGCCACAAAATTCAAAACAAATTCATGCTTACTTGATATAAGGCTAATTTAAGAGGTCGTAAGTTTTCTGGTTTTCCAATAATTCTCACACATTTGTTGGTATATAAATTAACCACTTTTACCCCCAACATGGTGGCATACAACACAAAATAACCACTCTCATCAAAAATTATATTTCCCAAATTTATAGCTTCTGACTTTTCTAAGTCACGTTCCGCTGCCATCCTGGAAAAGAAAGAGAAATAAAATAAAGAAATATGTTATTCAGTTGTTACTGCAGAAGTGTTTCATCATGTGACAGCAATAAAAATTATTTATTTGATATTATTACTTTGTAAAATAGTAAAGAAGTGAGTTTGCTTTTCCTTTTTACAAATTTACTGAAAGCTCTGCATGATACTACAAGGCTGGACTCTAATATTACAGATTGTGTCCAGTGGTTATAGCATTCTGGTGTTGCAGCTGGGATATGATTACTTGTGTACCACATATTTTCAATCATACAGGTAACTATGAATTGAACTACTCCATAAAACAAACAAGAGAACTTCAGTAAATCTCTACCACAATGCAGAGTCTGAATTAATGTCAATGAAACTTGTGTTAAATAGCATTCCTCTTGGCCTCATGGATAATGAAAATATATCCCACAACAGCTGCCTTGAAAACGTAAGAAATAACTCAGAAATGTAAATAAAAATTGCCTCAAACTAGTAGTTAGTGCACCCTCTTTCCTCTATTTTACAGCCTCTAACTTAGTACTGATGTATTGCTTTTTCAACTCTATAGGTCCAATTGAACTAAACCAAGCAGGAGGAGAAGCTTTACATTTAAAACTCTTCACACTGAAAAAGAGTATCTGTTTGACAGGAAAGAACTGCCAAACAATGAAAATACAGTCAAACCTCAATACAGCACCGTCTTGTCAGCGCAATTTGTGGCGGTATGTTGACAGTGGTGGTAAATCGAATACTGCATAGTAGGGAATTTATGTTCCGAAGCCCTCATGGGTGGAATTATATCAGGGAGCACTATATTGGGGGTTGGCTGTAATCTATTGTAAACTGAACACAAAAGAGAACATATGCGTAATAATAACAGTTCTCATTGGGATTTTTGCATTGTGGACTCTTCTCAGATGGTCATACCATTTACTCCAATGGAATCAGACTTTTCTTATCATTGTTCATAACTGCAGATGTGTTGCAGAATGTTTTTACAGTTATTAGGGTCTGTTATTATTTACATTTCTTTGAATTACGTACACTTATATAATCCAAAGAAACACACACACACATATACACACACACACACACACACACACACACACACACACACACATATATATATATATATATATATATATATATATATGCCTATGTTGCTGCTAAGTTAATTGTATTGGTCATAAACTCAATATTTCACCCTGTCAGAATGTTTTGTAACTGCTGACATACAAACAATATCCTGTTCACAATTTGTAGGTATATTTACAATATACATACATACATACATACCAAATTTAATATTTCCACATATAAGCAATTAATGTTCAATATTATGATTGTATTACTGCCCCAATTATACAGCCTACAAAATTACTTATCAATCCAGAATAAAACAGCAATACACTTGCAGATGCCAAAATATTCAAAAAGTGGAAAAACTATCACAGTTGCCTATTAAATGAAGATGTGGCTAATTATGTTGGACATACTGACATGCTGACTACTGAGCCATTCGTACTTGAGCCTAGGCCGAATGGCAACTGCAACACTAGGTAGCAACTGCAACACTAGGTAGCAACTGCTACGTACTGATCAAATATGAGAGAAATGACTGGAGCAGGGGATAAACTATTACATTTCAAGACTTGCAAATTTACCTTCTGTTTGAGATAATGACCAACTGCCACAGCAGTGGAAGCAATACAATACTAGACTGATTTACAGACTAGCCATGGTGATAATGCAACAAACCATTCACAGTAACTTTGCATTAAATTCTGCCTAGCATTCTTTTTTCAAGGTTAACTCCATATGTCCACAAAGATATTACTGATTATCAGTGTGAATTCTGATGTAATGATAACCAGATATTTTGCAGCATAAAGGAGCAATATGAATTTCAAGAACGAGCAGGGACAGTGTAGCTGGTATAGAGACTAGCCTACACACTCAAAAACAGAGAAATCGTGGCTTGCTTCCTGGTAAAGGAAAGGCAGTTTTCATTGCTTCATAGTGTCCAAAGCAGCTTTCCGGCCCACCAAGCCTCCTATTCAACCAGAGGCAATTTCCTTGGAGGTAAGTCACCAGAGCACAAAACTAAACACGCATCTCCATCTAGTGTCATGGCTAAGAATTAGTGGAGCTATGCACATACGCCCCCTTCCCTCCTTCTGATCTATCTTCATGGCAAGGACAGAGACAACTTTACCCTCACTTCACCCTTCTATACATTTCAAGAAAATCTGTGAATATGTTAGGAAGTACTGGACAACATTCTTCTCAAATTCCACATACCCATAAAACAGAGAAACAACCAAGTAATTTCATTTCTCATATCAAGACAATATCACACAATAAAGACAGCCAAAATCAATAAAAGTGTGGCATAATTTGTAACTAATCAATAAAAGTGTGGTGTAATTTGTAACTAATCAATAAAAGTGTGGTGTAATTTGTAACTAAGTAAAGAGCAGTCTGAATTCAAAGAATGTTTGTTATCAGTCACTTAAGAATTTATCTTCCTGTCTATCATTGAAAACCTAATAGGGAACCCTTCAATTTCATACATAACAATCCTTACATAACACATTCCCTTGTATGCCCTTTCCCAAAACTTGTCACTCCCAGCCTCAAAGTGCCACATATGATATATTCAGCAATCTCCCATTCATTTACATTGCTCTTATTTTAGTTCCTGTAATTACCTCCTTCCAAACTCCATGTTGGGCAGCTGTTGTCTCACCTGCTGAAGCTCGGAAAATCTCTGCAGAGATTCATCGAACACTTTACTTAATTTACCCGTCTGGAACTTGAACACTCTTACCTGCAGCATGAAATATTCAAATGAATTAACTAATACAAGATTTATATCCATTTACTTAACTGTCACCACTTTCAAGCTTGTTGTAAGTTTTTAAAGCTTGCATCCACAACAATGATTATTTCTTTGAATAAGTATTAATATAAAGTTATATGCGATATATGCAAAAGGATACAAAGAATTACTACAAGTTCAACTAGAACACTCGGTACAGTGACGATGCTGCAGACCAGATAACTGAGGAATAGGTATTTGATTCCACACATGAGGAAGAAACTTCTGTCAAAAAGTGTCCAGACAAGCTCTGAAGCCCATCTATCCTCCTACTAAATCAATACTGAGGAATCTCCCCTCCAAGAAAAAGTGACCAGGGCATGATGCTGGCCACTGACCTCCATGTAGTGCCAAGGTTAAGAAAGAGTGCAGCTACACCTCAGCTACATTGTATTCTTTCATCCTGTGGTGCTTACGTGAACATAAGAAAAACGTACCGTCACTTTTATAAACATTCAACTGCACTGGTGCTCAGAGCCTGCATGAAGCAGATACCTTTATAGAAGCTGACAGTCACTCACCCAGTCAAGAAATTCCCCACCTTCCAAAAAACCCAAGTTTCATTACCCTTTTCATATGAGACCACCACTGAACCTATCCTTGTCGCAGAGATACCAGCTAAATGTTCACATCCTACTTCTTAAACATCCATCATAATTTTATCCTCCCATTGGAATATCAATATAAAACGCATCATAAGTTTCATATACTTGTCACCACAAAATCTTTCTGTTTTTAAAATTATTAAATTTTAAATTAAAATTTTCAAAGCTAATAACAAAAACGTATTAACAGATGAGACCACAGTAAACACAGAAATATTATACTAAACAAATAAACAAAATTCCCAAACTTCCCAAGGTAAATCATATAGCACTCCTCTGGCTAAGCACCACATACAACAGCTGTACAGATGTCTATAGGCTTCACTTGCTGGTAACTCCATGACAATCAATATTAGCAATGGTAATGCTTTCTCCTGGCGTGATAGGCTGGTGCACACTTCAGCTCAGGCACTTCCAACATTTTTCTCTTTCGCCCACATCCATCATCTTCCAGCACAGTATCCTGTCAAAATCTTTACGAGACAGTAGAGGAAGCTGAAAAACTGGTTACCACTGTGACCATCTACCTGCACAAATACTGGTATCTGTGCCAGAATCACAATTCAGTGGACACACAGCAGCTACAATGTCAAGTCATAATCACAATCAGTGTCAATACACACAAAGTATTCAGTGTGATGTAAGATAACAGAAGAGAAGACAAGCCAGACACTTGAGCAGGAGCAGCAGTGACATTCAACTGATAGTACACGAAATAGAGCAAAATTCTGTTAATCTGAACGGCAAGGAACTGGACAGCTGCCACATCACTGGGTATCTAGACTATCAGACAGTACCTAATCTGACCTAAGAAAGTTCCTACAGGTAATATTTTGTTAGTGCTCCTACACTTGGGCTGCAAAACTAATCAAAGGAGTATTCCATTTGGATATCTCCCTCATTTACCAGTTTAGGGCCATAAAGGTCCCTTTATATGTTTTCTGGAGTCTTCATAGCTGAAGAAGTTGATGAAATAGGAGACAAGTGGTTAGGAAATACCAAACAGTTAAAGTACAGACTCTATAGGAGGCATTTTTTTATCATATCTCCTCCCCCCCCCAATGATCTGCCATTTTCAATGGCAAAGTTTTTTTCCGGTAAAAAGCAAACTTCTGGTCTTGGGACTACTCTCATCAAGTGCTGGAATATCAGGATTCCCAAATCATGAGATTTTTGATTAATACAACCTTGCTGTAATGCTGGTTGAGCAAATTCATAATACTCTCACTCACAGTTGTGTATGCTTTGTGTACATCCATCTACAAAGTACACAGCAACAGCAATGTCAAAACAGCTAACTCTGCAGGTGTAACAAAGTGTAACAAATACCCTGTAAATTACCTGTTGAATTCACAGCTCTTTGTAGCAAGTGTGACATCCTTGGACTTGGTGCTTCTGTAATGAAGTTCACAAAACTTCCCCAGACCCAACAGAAGTTCCAACAAGTTAAAACATGTGCAACTAAGAATAAATTTATAAATTATATGCAACTCTTTCCATTAGGAAAATAACATTTTCCATGTAATCTTTAGTTTATTATCATGGTGGGTTATGAATAAATAGAGCGCTAAGTTAACACATGATTGTAGAACAAGACGACACTAATGAAAATTTATGAGTTACATGTATGATAAAAATATTATTAATTTCTTTCAGTTAATCAAACAGAAATAAACATTTCTGTGCAGTAGAAACCCTAGTGACTTATGAAAAATAGTTGACTTTATGGGTAAAATATCTCCGAATTACCTGGTGCAAGGTGATTATTTGCTTCACAACCTTGGTACCCTTACAGAACTACATACACTAACTACAGCATAAAACTTGTCTCTTCTTCCTTCTGAATTTTAAACTATTAAATACCTTTCTATCACCTGAGAGTGTTGCAAATTTTGTTCCATCTGGCGAGAAGCCAAGTCCAGTTGGGAAAGTTTTACATTTGGCAAATTCAAACAGATCAGTGTCAAGTTTGGACTCAAACAACACACATCTAGGGAACTTATACTCAGTTTTGGGTCCTGTCCAATATTCCAGTATTCCGGCCTGATCCACTGATAGTGCCACTTCAAATACAGGATTGTACTGTGGAAACAAATACAAAATTGGACATCAGGTCATCCATTTCAATTTATCCATTTACAACAGAAACTTCCAGTAAAATCGATGTACCAACAGAGCACCTCTTGCATACTTCACCACCTTCACTGAATTTTTTTTTAAAGGTGTATGAGGTTCTCTCAACTTAAATATTCTCTAGTAATCTTGTCACTGAGAAAGGGATTTCAACAAAATGAACCACGGATACTCAGTTTAATGCCAGGCTTAAGGTGATAGGGGACACGAAGGTTACATTCTCATTACCTTCTACGCTTCAGAATTTCATCTTCGTGCCAGGTAAAAGAGTAGCATTTTTGGATTTTGCATAATCCCGGCACGATTAAAAAAAAAGTCATCAACATTTCCAACTCATTTTATCAAATGGTTCAACATCCCAGTCCTTTTTATGTTGACATATTTATATACATACACTTTCTCAACCACACAGACGATATAGCTTCAGCAAATAGTTGCTGGCCTCTTACCAAAATTGCCTGGGCTTTATCCCAGGCCAGTCAATGTCGGATCTGTGGTGAACAAAGTAACACACTGGGACAAGTTTTGGTCTGAGTACTACAGTTTTCCCCCTTCATTACCACTCCACCAATGATCCACACTCATACGTTCATATATTACCAACTTAGTAACTGACAACATTGTTACATAACACTTTAAAAAACACAAATGCCAAAATGAGGATGATATGGGTCAATGCTAAACTGAGGAAGTGTGGAAACAAGCAATGACAGCCTAGTTTAATGTGCTGTTGCAGCAGCCACCCAGAGTGTCTGAGTAAATCAACAAAAGAAAGCCCCAATACACACAGTCAATCTGTAGAGTAAAAATGAAATCAAGGGCTTCTCCTAAATGTGAAGCACTAGCATTAACCAAAATACACCAATATACTGTACAAGATTCTTTTAATGGATGTGCAGTCTCAGTAATTTCTATTCTACACAGTGGTACAGCTGATGACAGCAAACATTAATGTATTTTCCAGCTTTCTCATATTTTAATGTTATGATGTACTGCTTACTGCTACGTTAATTTCCCTTCAACACTGCTCCACTGGAGTTTAAGGTATAGCAGGATTACATGTACAAAGTCCCCATCATTTTGCAAGACAACTGTCAGTGCGTCTCACAAACCATACACTCCTCCTACCTGAGTTACTTGATTGCAGCTACTATGTAAGCAGATGAACACTGGCACTTCCACTGCCCTGACTGCAGAAAAACACTATCTACATGCACTCTCGCGACTTGTGACATCAGCCTTGGCTTGCTAATGTTACCTGTGTCTGAAGTTAGAGACTTTGTGGAATTAAACTTGCTATACTTGCAATACATTAGCTGAAGAAATGTGGAAATGATGCCTTTCACATATTGTTTGTACACTCTTCAACAAAACTGTTCATATACCTTAATTATGACCACTGGTCTTGTGTGAAGTTTCTCAAAGACATGTAGATGGGTGTTTGTTCCTTGACCATCGTATACATAGACCTTGTTTGAATCTGCATCAGACCTATTCAGAAAAGCAAAAGGTAGCAATTTGATTACAAACAATATTCCATTATCACTAATGTCATCAACACAATACAACCTCATGAGGCAAAGTTCTTCTTTAAAAACTAATAGCTGCCCATCTAATGTTCCTCTTTTGGGACCTGAAGGTTCACCATAGTGTCCACAGCAGTGTCCTGTGGTCTAGAACTAAATGGGCTATGAGTGTTTTCAAAAGGAAGTTCCATCTCAAACGTTGCACACCCAGAAAACCAAGGACATCACCAGTTTTAAAGCAAGATTTAATCTGACAGTCATGCCCGCAAACTGAGCAAAGAGGGACACAAAAGCTGTAATGGTTACCTGCTGAAGTGCCTGATCTACTGGGCAGACAAAAGACAAGTATAAAGGTGTGTTGCTGGGTGGAACAAATAGCATTACAACATAAGAAAATACCAACAAGCCTATTTGGTAATTATTTTTACTTCAGTAAAACTGATGAAATTTCTTGTGGAAAATAAAAACTGTGCCTGTGGAACCGCCCATTTGGCATAAAGACACTGCAAATCCCATTTTCACAAAGCTCTGCAACTATAAGGTGTGGAGGTGTTTCATCTGAGAAGTAAATGTTTGCTGTGGTCAGACAGGCTGAATTACAACTCTGAGATGTTACTGTGTACACGGTTCCTTACCCATATCTCTTAAATTTACCCACAAGCTTGTGATAAATTCTGGAAATTGATAAAATCAGGTTACATCACATTTTGGCAAGAGACAGTTACAGAAATACACACTGACTATTACTTGCACCATGGAGTCTAAGGAACATAATTTTATTATAACAGTCATTTTATATCAACTGAGGGAACAGATATGTATGTGCAGGACTTATGGGCAAAGCCAGTGAATATGCAACACACTACACTACTGTAGAAACTCACACTGCTAGGGCTGCAATTGCATCTCCTGGGCTATGGATCCATTCACAGCAGAGTGGCACATAGTCTAATCTCATCATGTTGATCATATCTGAAAAAAAATTATCAAATTAGAAATGTCATGATGTTAATTATATGACATGATGTAAGGAAATATAAATGCTGTCAACTGTCACACTGACACAATATCTTCATCCCATATACTACACAAACATTTAGCACAGGGACAGCCCACCTACTGACAGTGAAACCACTGTAAATCAGAGCTAACTCAATGGCAAGTAAGGGAAATTCTGGATCCAGCAGGATGCCAGTATAGCAGCAACAGACAACAGGGGTGGTCAATCACAGATCCAACAGCTAACAGGCCAAAGGGTTGAAAAATGAAGAGAGCAAGGTCACATTCAGCAAATTCAACAGTTATGTTTGGCAAGTAACGTATCATAAAATTTACAAGTTTTTATCACTAACTGTCAGAACATCCAACTAATTCTATTAACCCTTAGAAGCCTAACGTTGTATATATATGGAGCACCTATTCTTGATGTTTCTAGATCACACACAACGACGCAGCACAGTCGGTAGGACTCCTCTGGACGAGTGATCAGCTCGTCGCAGA
>Ga0268261_10001693_pt1 | contig 15412 bp, 19 predicted proteins | sample TergutNc150P1_FD_190353 | JGI IMG/M metagenome (GOLD analysis project Ga0268261, IMG submission 190353) | Nasutitermes corniger P1 segment gut microbial community from laboratory colony in Florida, USA - Nc150 P1 (SPAdes) (version 2) | ecosystem: Host-associated > Arthropoda: Insects >... | reverse complement strand
ACTGCTTATTCTTATAATTAAACCAACCAGATGCACTAATTTCTCGAATTTATTTTTGTAATAGAACTCTACATTTTTCGGACAGGTTTTCTGTTCCTCATCAGGCGTCTAGCACTGTATACACAGCAATAGGTATGTCATACAGGTTATGCTGACTGATTGCTAGCAAACAGTCAGCATAACCTGTATGACATATACCTATTGCTGTGTACACAGTACTAGAATCTTGATGATGGATATAAAGCCCGTCCGAAACATGTAGATTTCTATTCCAAAAATAAATTTGAGAAATTAGTTCATCTCGTCGGTTTTATTATAAGAATATATCACGATGCACGGTCCTCTGGATGTTAAATTCGAATGTCAAATGTAAACTGCTGTTTGGGAAGTTGCATTCTCTTGTGTGTGATAGACATTTTTCAACATTACTGAAGAACCTCCTTTAGAATAACAAAGTGAGGGAGGCAGTATCACTTCATCCGGAAGGCCCTCAAATTTCTTTCAGACACTGCGGCCTCACAACAGAGAAGACAGTTTTCTTCAGGTAGCATTAAGTTGTGGCAAGAAACTGAATACGTTAAAAGTACATGTAATTATAAATTTACAATGTGATTAAGAAAGATGAACTCAATTTCGTACGTCTGTATTTCCTGAACTATATATGGTATTGCAGCACAAGAAAAAAATCTTGTGCTGCATAGTAGCCATTTTGCTCTCAACTGATGCTGCTGTACGGTTGTGCGCTAGGCGAGCGCTCTAGCGGTGGCATTTGAAAATTTAAGACATCCTCTTTCAAATGTTATGTAGAAAATTCACATATGTATAGTTCAGGAAATATAGACTTACGAAATTGAGTCCATCTTTTTTGAATCATGCTGTATTTGACAGACACAGGTGGCAATAGCCCGGCATTACCCTGGCCAAGTCCTTTGTATTCAAAACTTTCCCAACTTTAAATATTTGCAGTATGTGGATGTCTTATGTTACACAGTTCCACAGTCAACGTTCAAAGACATTCATCAGATGAAGGACAGCACAAGGAGCCAACGAGGACCGAACAGAAAACACGGCAGCGTTAGATATCCTATGGTCTCAGCAGCAGCCTGTCAACACTGGAGGGTTCAAAACCGACTGAGGCTTTTACACTTTCCGCAAGTAAATAAACGCCGAAGCATGTTATGGCAACTGTACATCGCACGATAGTCTCATGTTTCGTGCTCGTTAACAAATTGCATTTAGTCCGTTTATTGACACTACTTCAGCTGCATGTTTTACACAGCGTCGAATGCTTGGAGCTTTGGGCATAGAGACTCCAAAGACTTAGACATATATTACGAAATTCCCGTGGCTTATAAGTGCTGACACTTATCTGGAAGGGTTGAGAAAAATCACAAAAAAGACATCAGCTAACCGATATCGGGAATGGGAAAACTGAAACCATTACCACCCTACTACGAAGTGGAGTACTAACAGTTAAACCTCGACCTTATTGAAAATACTCATGTCTAAGACATGGAAAAAAGACATAATTATGGAGTGACAATTTCCCATAAAGTAGAGGAATTGAAATACAAGAGTAGTAATCACCTGGCTTGGGGAAGTATCGACCTTTGTACTTTGGTGTAGGGGTGACGGTGGAGGTAAGCTCGACCGGTTGCTGTATCCCCTGGATGAGTGATCGGCAGTATAGTTTTGAGAGGATGATGTTGATGGTATGCGGGCTATAGGTTGGGCATCCGTGTTGTATGTAGAGAGAGTGAAGTTAAGCCGTTTGTGCCAGCGTGAAGAAGGCATTGAATAAGGAAGTCGAAACAGGTATTTAAGGATGGTGTTAGGTTATGGCCGCCTATACCCCATGACGTAAGACGTCGTAGTGTTGGGTAATGGAAATGTTTTAGACCATGGGAGCGAGCAGCTCAGTCCTGCTTGACATGTTAACCTAAGACATCGTAGTGATTGGTAATGGTTGTTTTAATAATATCTTACGACATAATGGTGGCGCCGTACATATTGGTATGGATAGCATGCATGGGTGTAAGAGAGTAAGGTTAATTGTCAGGTATTGAGAGAAATAAATCCTGAGAGATGTGTTGAATTTTTTATATATCGAAAGCTCCGGCTTCAGTCATGTCTTCGAAAGAAAGCATAGGTAGGGCGGCGTTCCTTATCTGTATAATAGGATCACCAGATAGTGATTTTCCCCAGAAAGATAAGTTTACAAAGAGTCTATCGTTATTAATTTGGTCTACCTGGTAATCCGTAAACAGATAAGCAAGGCCGCCCGGCAATTTACAGAAAATGTTCTGGGGTGTTGCGCGGAGCTTTACAAATAGGCGCATCCCATTCTCCGTCGGAATCCTCTGGGCGTTCATGATCAGGTATGTTGAGCCTGGTACTAGACTGTCAGCCATAGCACTAGCAAGGATGGCATTCATATCAGACATCTGTGAAGCAACAATAATGATCGCGTGAACCCTGATTAATATTTACTGAGACGATTTAGGGTGTATATATATATGGTTGAATTGGCGCCAATCGATCATGTGACAACTGAATCATGGTGCTGCTATCAGACCTATACATGACTTGACGTTAATATACATAAATTTTCCGGCAGCCATATTGTAGTACCTGCCCATATGATGTTCATACATATGATACTGAAAGTATGCATAATAGTGATCCAATGTCTCATGATGGAAGGGTGTCGATGCTGCGTTGGAAAAATGGTAGAAGTCTGAAGCTATTGTTAGAGGAACGTCATTTCCATAGCAGAACATTGCGATAGCTCGAAGCCGCGATTCGTTAGGACAGCAGGATAGATAGACCAGTATATCTGAAGGCCATGATTCTATGGAGCCTAGATGCCTCTGCATGCATTCTAGGATATTCATTAGCATCGGGGGGGCGTGGATGGTTGTTCTGCAAAAGGAGAAGATAATATTAATGAAGAGACGTTATTCAGAGTAAATATTTATTGTTTAAATTCTCTACAGGTTTCACCTAGTAATACTCTACAGATGACCGTATACCATTCAGTAGACACCTTATAATGTTTGGAAAAGGTGTGTTGTCTATGCCTATCTTGACAGGCAGCTGAAGCTGAACCAGTTCATAGGGATCCCTATGTGAGCCGTTTATGTACACATATTTTTGAGACGCATATTGAAATACTGGGCCAGGTGCACTTCATGGGTACATGATTCCCAGAAGGAATATGTCGTGTAGAATTGTTCGGTGACGCTGGCTGTTGCTTTACTGTTGCACGCGTGGTAAAATCGGCATGCCATAGGACATGGTATTCCGTTACCGAAGAAGAATGCGATTAGACCCTCCAGAGCATCAAGATCCGGGATTTCACAGAAGAGGTGTTGTAGTATGTGGGCAGGCCAGTTTTCTATAGATCCAATGATACTTTCAACAGCGCAGATAAGAGACATGGTAGGAGCCTGTAAGTTTTTCAAAATCAGTATAGTTGAGTATAGCGAGGGCCCTTGTATGTGCAGACAATGCGTATATATATATATATATGATCCTGGGGTAGTTCGAGATGCATTTATTTTGTTTCAGGGTGGTTGATCTATTGGAATGCTTTAATGTCATCGCCTCCTGTCACGCTATTCTAGAAGGCATCTTTAGAGTTAATGAAGGATATAGGATCCTCTCTACCTCTGAAGAGGGCACTGAAGACGGGCCGAGGGTTCTTTTGTTTATTTATATGGGAGAGTGTACTATAGGGCAGATTTATGTCCAAAGAATTGTCATCTTTCAATTTATTGGAACGCTTTAATGCCATCGCTTTCTCTCACGCTATTCCAGAAGGCATCTTTAGAGTTAATGAAGGGTATAGGATCCTCTCTACCTCTGAAGAGGGCACCGAAGACGGGCCGAGGGTTCTCTTGTTTATTTATATGGGAGATTGTACTATAGGGCAGATATATGTCCAAAGAATTGTCATCTTTCAATTTATTGGACATGTGGGAAATTAATGATAGAGTACGTTACAAACTGTTCGTTCGAGAGATGATCGGACAGGGAAAAGGTATTTCAACTCGAAAGGCAGTCCTAAGCATATTTTAGGGATCTGTGGTATGCGGACAGTCGGGAGGGAAGAAGAGCCCCTTGTCACAATGTTTACACCAATAGAGCCTTTCATTAGATACAAGACTATTATAGCCGATTTCATATCAAGGAAGCTAACTTCCATCTTTTTATGCCATTCTCCCTCGCCCTGACAGTGATGGTGGAATTTGTTCTCGAACGTGAGGAATCGGAGCATGATCTCGATTTGGGGAAAGCGGGGAGAGAGTAAACGTAGGTCATCGACGCGCCCTGACGCAACTGCGAACTTATATTGACTATAGGTGGTATAGCGGGTCAGTTCAAAGCGTTTGAGGTCGAGAACGCAGCGGAAAAGTATGTGGGATGCCGAGTCGCGTAGGGATGGAGGCTGGCGCGTACAAATATTACAGTGGCAGATGTTCGGAAGCTCACAGTTGTTTAAGGTGCAAATAGCACCCTGATAGCGTTCTATACATGCCTGGCACCCTTCAACGTCTGTACACCCATCACTCCTAGCTCCGTAATATTTGAGAAACATCAATGGAGGGTTGCGGCAGTTACTAGGAAAAAGAAGTATAGCATATTTTGCGAACGACAGGCGTTCGGAATGTTCCCATATAATACGAACGAGATTTAGGTTGGAAGGAGGGCCGCATTGTGCAGAGGTTTCAATTCTAAAAAAGGGATAGTCATTCTAAAATTCTCACCGCGAGTAACTCTGTAAAAATAAATGTCCAGATCATTTTCAGCGCCTGCGAACACAAATTTGAAACCTTGGATAAAGAATTCTTGGTGCGGATTGTGTTGTCTCCGAAAAATAAGGTCTAGTAGGGGAGCGTTCGTCAGAGCCACGAATATTGAGGCTGACGCGTAAGAATGTAGAAGGCCTGCTGTAAACATTGTGAAAGTGCCCGTCAAGAAGCAGCATAAGAGGTGACGATGCAGGGCCCTTAGTAGGAGGTAAATGGCGGCGCGTTCACGGAATGGCTGGAGTTCGTATGTAGGAATCCAAGAGGCGCTGCCAGCTACCGTCTGCAACCGTCCATGACCTTCGAGAAGGGACGCAGAGCCATCGAACAAGTGACCGTCCACTAGCATGTTCTGTCTGCAAGAAATAAAACAGAAACCTAAAGAGGGTGTATGTATATTAATTTATTAAACTGATACAACTGCATGACTATTACTGCCTTCCTCCCGCATATATAAATTGTGGTATGGGAAAACCGTCTCTGAAGTCCAGTAATATTAAGTCAATATACATAGATTTGTTATTTATTAGGGTCATCTGTGAAGTAGTGAAGTTATGACTAAAGTCCGGTGGTAGAATGACAAAAAGGTCCTTCACAGAATCGAACCACAGCTTCACTAGTAGTTCAAGCCCATCGACTGTACGGAATTTCTCCATGTACAGGATCCTGTACCTCTTAATTAAAATGAGCTCGTCCAATCGTGCAACCATACCCGCAGCGAAAAGCGCGATTATATCCATCTGTAAAGTACAAAGGCCTTTCACTGTGTCAGCATCTATTAGGTAGGACTGAATACATGTGTAGATGTTGACACTGTGTGAACTACATTCATTGCAGGTATCGTGTAATAAAACGTAATTTGTTCCTCCATTCCTCCCCGCGCATGAAATGTATGTGAGGAACCCCCGACTCGTCCATTCCCTCATAAACGAAATAGGACCCTATGTGTGTGTCTCTACTATGTCTGAGGGATAGCCAGGGTTGGGTAGAGACACGTGAATGGATGTGCCCCCAATAAGTCTGTAGTCTGAAGAATAAATCGACATACCCCTCTGACAGCTCGGCATCCAGGATCCTATAACGCACATTCAGATCAATGGCACCCAAGACGACCATTAGTTGCAGGTCGAATATGGTTACCCCTGCGGTTCTCGAGTGAGCCCGTATCAGGTATGGAGGCATCTGTAAAGGTAACATAAAACAAAAAAGAAAAACCGAAAGAGTGTGTGGGCATGAGTACATGATTCCCAGAAGGAATATGTCGTGTAGAATTGTTCGGTGACGCTGGCTGTTGCTTTACTGTTGCATTTTCGTTTATTAAATAGTTCCAGGGTACAACTCCGTGACAAATGATCATTAATTTCCCCTTCTACTTATTGTCAAAATATGACCGCCCCAGAGTTATTGTTTTTACAAAAATTTTATTATGTTTTCGCTCCGTCAGGGGCGATGTGCAGCAGGGACTAAACTCTGGCGGTAGAACGATGAAGACACCCTTCCTCCAATCGTACTACTTGGCGACCTTTGTTTTCAGGTCGTATATGATTATTTCCATGGTTCGTCTTGGCATCTGTAAAGAAGGGTTCTACAATTTCAGATGTCACGCTTTACCACATCTAACACAACCGAGTTTGAAGCTTCAGATCGCCCCATAGAAATGAGATCTAAAGCTACAGCCCCTGAATTTATATCGTGAAGATCTTCATCTGTGACGACACTGGCGTAGCGTTTGGGTAGACATATCTTAAGCAGAGAGACATCGGAATTTTTCAATGTTAATATAACCGTAGGACCGTATCGGGTTTCGGCGCGCTGACCATGGATAATTTGGTACTTCCATTTCATAACCAAAGACGTAGCAGGAACGAGGCGGCTGGAGTTTGTTGGAATTTCTTATAGAGTTCCATCTGAAAAGAGTGGGGGAACATGATGCTAGGCTACGGCTAATAGCAAACTTATCTTGCTGTGTATAGCTAGACAAATTACCTTGACAATAAAATGTACAAAGTGATAAAATTACGGATTCTGCACACGCTTTTATCTCCAATGGATGTCGGGAAATCCTAGTAACACACTTTATTCACCGATGACTGGAGGGAAAGCCTAGTAAATAAAATGATAAAACATTAGTGGGAGATCTTCGGACTATGTTTATCTCCCGCCTCTTTTCTACTGAACGAGCATGAAGTTCTACATGTTAGAGGAAGAAGGACCTATGTTGTAGTGTATTAATAAGGAGATCCTCTCAACATACCCCATCATTCTCAGCAGTAGAGGGTAACAATCTGACGGTGTTAGTGACAGATCATATTCTGGAGGAAACCTTCCTAGTAACAGGTGAGTAATCGTAAAGGATAAACGTCTTTATTACAGTGCAATACGTGTAAATTATGTTAAGTAATAATGGTGAATTGTTCACAGAATTAATATGGAACGCGTATTTGAAATTCATGAGGATGAAATTGAATTGCCCAGATTTACAATTGATGGGGAAATAAACAGACAGTACAGACGTTTCAGTGCAGAGAGTACACAGCTAACTGTGCATCTTTTACCACCACATGAGGGACAGGATTCGAACCCCATGTCCCATTTCATAGCCAGTGTGACGGATCTGTTTGAGTATGCTTTACGAAATTGTGACGATTCAGATATGGTGGGAATAACAATTACTAATGGAGTTAATGTAACTGACAAAGCAATTGGTATCAGTTTCAGAAGAAATGACCAGATAACCTCGGAGGTGATCTGGTCAGTTTTAGGGAAAGTAGCGCAGTCTAACGCTAGATTTAATGCTTTAGATAAACTGATTATGACAGTTCATTCTGTAAAAATGCCAATGGACCATGGTGGAGGAGGAATCGTTGCTAAGGGTAGACAGCTGGAGACCATGGTCGATTTGAAACGGAGTATCGTTGAAGTCAAAGTGGAAGAAAACTGTTTGGCTCATGCCCTAATTATTAGTATAGCCAAATTAAATAATGATTAAAATTATGTAGCCTATCGTAAGGGGTATAAGATACGTCCTGTTGTGGATCATTTGCTTTCATCGACCGGTATTGACCTACAAATGGTGGAGGGATATCTGAGTTGATAAAGTTTCAGGAGCATTTCAAAGAGTACAGAATTGTTGTTTTCGGAGGTTTAAATTGTGAAGATATAGTGTTTGATGGTCAGGTGGAATCCGAAAAAAGAATTAACCTGCTTTATGATGATGTAAAACATCATTACCACGTGATTAACAGCCTAAGAGGTGCCCTTTCTCGCCAGTATGTCTGCAAAGGTTGTAACAAAGGGTGTGAAAGTGGCGTGACGCATAGGTGCCAAGAGACGTGTAGTGCTTGTACGTCAGTTCCATGTCCATACGATGATGTTCGAATCCCGTGCGAGTCATGTAATAGTTTAGGAGTCGCACATGTTTTGACAGACACAAGACTAACAAGATAGGGAAAAAGTCCGTATGTGAAAAGAAGAGAAACTGTGCCTCATGTAATACATTCATATCGGACAAAAAGGCACGAATGTTTCAAGCCCCGCTGTACTATCTGTCATCAAAACAGAGAGATTGGTAATTTTTGTTTTATGCAGCCATTAAAGAACGAATTGCCACGCAGTGATGATGTACTATTTGTATTCTACGATTTTGAAACTACACAGGATACGAAGTTCTCAGAGAATGCTAACGAGCACATTCCGATATTAGCGTGTACTCAGCACTTTTGTACCGCTTGTGAAATGCTAGACGATGTAGAAACGGACTGTGACCGTTGTGGTAGGAGACGCCATTCATTCTACGTCGATCCAGTGGGCGATTTATTATCATATCTTTGTGAACCTCGACCCTGGTGTAATAAAGTCGTGGCTATAGCACACAAAGCCAAGGCTTTCGATTCTCAGTTCATACTGAAAAGAGCTATTCTTCTCAATTGGAACCCGCAACTTATTTTAAGCGGTCTTAAAATTATCAGTATGAAAATGCAACACATTCATTTTCTAGATTCCATTTCTTACTTGCCCATGCCTTTACGTAAATTGCCCAAGGCGTTTGGGCTTTCATCGCAGAAAACTTATTTTCCTCACTATTGGAATACAAAGGCAAATTTGGATTATGTGGGCCCCATACCCGACATTAAGTATTTCGGTGCTGATGAGATGAGTGAAGGAGAGAGAAAGGATTTCATGTCTTGGTATAATAAGCAGAAAGATAAAGTCTTTGATAACCGGCGCGTGTTGGAACAGTATTGCCAAGATGACGTCACCGTCTTGCGAAAGGCATGCCAGATTTTCAGGCATGATTTTATGGAGACTGGAAATATCGAGGTTTTCCTAGAGTCAGTGACAATAGTGTCTGCATGCAATAAAGTGCTTCGCAAGAAATTCCTCAAACACGAGACCACTGGATTACTTGCAGCTGGAGGTTACAGCGCCAATAACATATACAGCAAAAAAGCATTGATGTGGCTTTTGCATATGGAACAGGCGGACGACTGTCAGATACAACATGCTAGAAACGGTCGCGAATACAGACTTCCAATTGGCTCATTACAGTGTAGACGGTTACTGTGCAGAGACTCGAACCGTATATGAATTTCTTGGATGCTACTATCACGGATGCGCATGCCAGCCTTTTTCGAGGCGTGAAAACGGTAAGTGGAGAGACGCTGGCGGAACGATATGAACAGAGGCTGGAGAGAATCGAACAGATAAAGCTGGCAGGCTACCATGTTAAAATTCAATGGGAATGTCAGTTTAACGAAGCCAAAATTGTGGAGCAGAAACCCGAATTGCTGGTGCATCACATTGTTAAGCATGCGCCCCTGATCACTCGAGATGCCCTGTATGGGGGTCGAACCGAAGAAATGCGACTCCACTAAAAGATACGGGAGGGGGAGGAATCTGTTCAGTATTGCGATGTAATGAGTTTATACCCATACATTTGTATTTCAAATTCCCCATAGGGCAACCTACTATTCATGTTGGTGACGCATGTGCTGATAAGGAGTCATGTCTAAAGAAAGATGGATGGATGAAATACACCATCGTGCCTCCAAAGGACCTCTATCACCCCATCCTTCCATTTCGATATAATAAGAAACTGTTATTGTCTGTGTAGATCGTGTGTCTTAGAACAGAACACAACTGGCGAATGTCAGCATTTCAGTGATGCTGAAAGATGTCTGGAGGGCACATGCGTCATTGATGAAGTGCGATTGGCTGTTAACACAGGCTACAAAATTTTAGAAATGCAGGAAGTATACCTGTACGAAGTCACGCAATATAATCCAGACACTGGCGAATGCGGACATTTGTAGAATACATAAACACGTTTCTTAAACTCAAAGCAGAGGCTAGTCTGTATCCTAGCTGGGTTCGAACGCCCGACGATGAAGATCTATACATTCGTGAATTCTATCACAGCGAAGGCATCCAACTGGACAAAGACTGTGGGAACACCCACATATCTTTTCTATTCAGTAGTCCGTTTCACATCATAACTCCGAACATCCATCCATACACTGACCCTGACAACAGTTGCTTAACCATCTCTTCTTTTCAGTCCTCCGTTACACATCACAATATCACTCTCTGGCTCCCTCCATCTCTTTCTACCTCCGCTAATTATACGGCCCTTTTGTGGGCCCCAAGCAAAACAACCCATGTCAACAAGCCACGCCCACTCACTCTGCCGGCTAATCAATGACAGAGCAGTCAACACGGCAGAGATCTGTATAAAAGGAGGGCAATTAAGACCGCAGATCATTCACTGGTTGGCCGCTACAAGAAGAAGACGAAGCAAGATAACCAGTATCAAGAAGGGAACAGTTGATCTCACATCAAGAAGCAACAGCCAGACCTGTCACCTCAAGAAAGCATTGCCGGCCCAATACCGAGAACAGTAATTGCCGTTTGTACCACAAAAGGAGACGTTTGCGACACCAAAAGGAGTGATACTGTCGGGTGACGCTCAGAAGGGAGTAAGTGTCGTGCGACACCATCACAGACACCCACAGGCAGCGCACCGTGTGCCTGCCATCCAGTCGGGTACCTCCTTGCTGCACACCTAGCTGCTGACCTGACGCCTCCTCGCCTCACGACAGTCCAGCTCCTCACTGCGACCATAATCACTGGGAAGTCCCAGTAAAATATACAGACTAAACCACGGCAGTCAGGCCGAAACTCCTACGACGAAAAGTGTACGAATACCAGACCAATAAAGTTGTTATGTGTTAACTGGGATCAATACTGACAAACTATCCCACAGTATCCCACATATAATTGGTGACCCCGACGTGATTCGAACACGCAACCGACGCGGCACGAGACTGACAGGATTTAACACTCAGTTCAATCTTCTGGTAACTACATATTTCGGCAATTTTTCAGCATGACGGAGCCAGCGGACGAGATCCACAGCTCAGAGGTTTACCGGGTAGCTGTCCGCCTGCCACCCTTTTGGCCCGACCGACCAGCCATTTGGTTCTCACAAGCCGAGGCGCAGTTTGAGTTGGCAGCCATCACACGACAACGGACGAAGTTTAACTACGTGGTGTCACAACCCAACAAACAGCAAGCGGCCGAGGTAGAGTACATCATAATTTCACCACCGGAGCACGAGCCATACAACCAGCTTAAGGCAGAGCTGGTGCGCCGACTGTCCACCTCACACGAGCAGCGCATGAGACAGCTCCTATCGCACGAGGAAATGGGTGACCGAAAGGCATCACAGTTCCTACGGCAACTCAAGGGCCTAGCGCCTGATGTTCCGGACGAGTTCCTCCGCACCATCTGGGCCAGCCGTCTGGCACATTTACAGGCGATACTTGCCGGCCAGACTGAGGTCAGTCTGGATGCAGCTTCCCACCTCGCTGATAAAATTTGCGAGGTAACACTTCAGCCTGCCACAGCGAGCATCTCCTCTACAGCACCCGACTACACAGCTGGGTTACTGGAGCGCATCGAAGAGCTCTCTCGCCAGGTTGCCTCACTGAGGGCCTCAGAAACCCACAGTCGCTCGCAGTCTAGAGACCGCCGCCGCTCCCAATCCAGGGACCCCAGCCGCAGCACCTCAAACTACACTCCGACAACCCACGCCATCTGCTAGTACCACCGGCGTTTTGGGGATAAAGCCCGAAAATGCATCCCACCCTGCTCCCACCCACAAAAGGACTTCCGACAGCAAAGGGATGCACGCCAACAGAGAGGTTCCCACCAGCAGGAAAACCCCACCAGCAGACGTTAACGGCGGCTAACGTCTGCACCACCAGCTCCGACCGCCTCTTCATATCCCACCGCACATCCAAACAGAGGTATCTCGTGGACACTGGGTCCGACCTGTGCGTCTTCCCCACGCAAGCTCCTGCCAGGTCGCAGGGAGCGCTCTGATTACATCTTGTACGCTGCCAATGGGACAGCCTTCCCCACATATGGATGGACCTCGCGGAGCTTGAACCTGGGACTGCGCCGTTTCTTCGCGTGGCGTTTCGTGGTGGCGGGCGTACAGGTACCAATCATTGGTATGGACCTACTCTCATATTACGGTCTCCTTGTCGATTGCAGGAACAACCGCCTGCTCGACGGGCTAACATCTCTGTCCACGCCAGGCTTCAACGCACCATCATCCGTCCGCAGTGTGAAGGTCATCGGAGGAGGCACGCCCCTAGACAGCCTCCTGGAGGAATTTCCGGAGCTGACAAAACCAACAAGGATTAATCGCGAGGTGCGGCACAACACCACCCATCACATCCGGACAACGCCAGGACCGCCGGTAGCCTGTCGTCCACGCCGCCTTGCTCCTGATCGCTTGGCCGTGGCCAAGGCCGAGTTCGACTCAATGCTAAGGGATGATACTGCCAGACGTGCCGAGGGTCTATGGTCGTTCGCCCTCCATCTAGTGCCCAAGAAGGACAGTGGTTGGAGGCCTTGTGGAGACTACCGAGCCCTTAACGCTCGAACCATACCTGACAGGTATCCAGTCCCAATATTCAGGACTATTCCCACCGCCTTTTCGGCTGCACCACCTTTTCAAAAAATGACCTCGTCAGGGCTTACCACCAGATTCCTGTCCACCCTGACGACATCCAAAAAACAGCAATCACCACACCTTTTGGCCTTTTCGAGTTCCCTTTTATGTTCGTTGGCCTAAGAAACGCCGCTCAAACCTTTCAACGTTTCATGGACGAGATCCTTAAAGACCTAGATTTCTGTTTCGCTTATATCGACGACATTCTTGTCTTCAGCCGTTCCCCCCAAGAACATGACCAACATCTCCGCATCCTCTTCACGCAACTTCAAAAGTTTGGCATCCTGTTGAACCCTTCAAAATGCGTCTTCCGTGTCCCCGAAATTTCATTCCTGGGATACAAAATCTTCCCCGTAGGTTCTCAACCCCTTCCAGACCGTGTCGCAGATCTCCAAGACTGTCCCCCTCCTAAGACCGTCAGGCAACTACGACGTTTCTAGGGAATGCTAAATTTCTATCGACGTTTCCTACCTCATGCAGCCTCCAACCAATCCCCACTCCACGAAGTACTTTCTGGCCCCAAAGCCAAAGGTTCCCACCCTGTCACACACACACACACTCATTACAGTTTTTAATGAGTGTAAGGCGAGCCTACCTCAAGCTGCTCTCCTGACACACAGATCTAACCGCTCCTCTCGCCCTGGTCACGGACGCTTCAACCATCGCCATTGGTGCCGTCCTGCAACAGAGAGTGCAAAACATCTGGCAGCCCCTCGCCTTTTTTCTCCAGAAAGCTGAGCCCGGCCCAACAAACGTATAGAGCCTATGACAGAACTCCTGGTGATTTATGAAACCGCGAAGCACTTCCGTCACATGCTGGAGGCCCGGCACATCACCATCTTGACGGACCACAAACCACTCACCTTCGTCTTCCGCCAGAAGAGGGACAAGAGCTCACCACGCCAGTTCAACCAACTCGACTTTATCTCACAGTTCACCACTGATATTCGTCACATTTCCGGACAGGACAACATAGTCGCTGACACGCTTTCCCGGGTTGAGGTAATCACCACTTCAGTAACTCATGACGCGCTTGCCGCAGCCCAGATAGACGATGACGAACTGCGGACACTCTTGGTGAGTAACACAGCTTTACAGCTTACAAAAATCCTCATTCCCGGTACCTCAGTCGAACTGTACTGCGATATATCTTCTGGCAAACCGCGACCATACGTCCCATCTCCTCTCCGCCGTCAAGTATTTAGTTCCTTACATTCTCTCAGCCACCCCGGAACTAAAGCAACGGCTAAGCTCGTTGCACAACGCTTTGTGTGGCCACCCATTCAAAAAGACTGCCGCACTTGGACTGAGCCTGCCAACACTGCCAGCGCTCCAAAGTATCTCGCCACATCATCACTCCAGTTGGCAACTTCACCCTCCCTCCTGCCCGCTTTTTACACATTCATATCGACCTGGTCGGCCCACTACCTTCTTCGGAAGGATTTCACTACTGCCTCACCGCTATAGATCGTTTCACGTGCTGGCCAGAAGTCTTTCCTATCTCTGATATCACGGCAGAAACAATATCACGTGCCCTGCTCTCTGGTTGGATCTCACGATTTGGCTGTCCACAGAACATCACCACCGACCAAGGACGCCAGTTCGAGTCGCAGCTGTTCCACAACTTGGCGAAGCTGTGCGGTATACATCTTTGCAGAACGACTCCCTACCATCGCGCAGCCAATGGCCTCGTAGAGAGGCTACACCGCACGCTGAAGGCCGCCATCATGTGCCATGCAGGCGAGCAGTGGACCGAAGCCCTCCCACTGTTCCTCCTTGGCATACGTACCTCCTACAAGGGGGACCTGCAGTCATCCGCAGCAGAGCTTGTCTATGGCGAGCCCCTGCGGGTTCCCGATGAGTTCCTGGTTTCAGCCAAACCGAAGGTCGAGGCATCCATCTTCATTCAGCAGCTGCGTCGCCACATGGACCAGCTGCGACCAACCCCAGCAGCACGCCATGCATCAAGGGCCACATTAATCCACAAAGATCTGTTAGACTCAACCCACGTCTTCTTGCGGCAGGACTCCGTACGCCGTGAACTGGATCCACCATACGGTGGCCCATACAAAATAATTGCCCGCTCGGACAAAACAATCACACTTTCCGTGCGCGGCCGGCAGGTCACTGTCTCAACCGACCGAGTGAATCCCGCCTACATACTGGAAGAAACCCAGCACGACACCGGCTGCCCACCAGCCCAGCCCTGCAGTGCTTCAACAAAACCTATCGCAACACCAATTCAACCAACCAGGACTACACGTTACGGGCGCTGTGTACACTTCCCGGATCGTTTCACTCCCTAAGTTCTACACTCCGCAGGGGGGTGATGTGGGAACACCCACATATCATAATATTTTCTATTCAGTACTCCGTTTCACATCATAACTCCGAACATCCATCCATACACTGACCCTGACAACAGTTGCTTAACCATCTCTTCTATTCAGTCCTCCGTTACACATCACAACATCACTCTCTCGCTCCCTCCATCTCTTTCTACCTCCGCTAATTATACGGCCCTTTTGTGGGCCCCAAGCAAAACAACCCATGTCAACAAGCCACGCCCACTCACTCTGCC
>Ga0268261_10001692_pt1 | contig 15413 bp, 9 predicted proteins | sample TergutNc150P1_FD_190353 | JGI IMG/M metagenome (GOLD analysis project Ga0268261, IMG submission 190353) | Nasutitermes corniger P1 segment gut microbial community from laboratory colony in Florida, USA - Nc150 P1 (SPAdes) (version 2) | ecosystem: Host-associated > Arthropoda: Insects > Digestive... | reverse complement strand
TATATATATATATATATATATATATATATATATATATATATATATATATATATATATATATAAAAAATATTTGTGCTCTTTGACTCATTCTTTACAGAATGTGTTCTCAGTGTTCTTATATTAACAGAGTAATGTTGAAATTACAGTACATGGAAAACAAAAGAAAGTGGTACAGATTAAAAAATAAGATGATAAAAAGCAGTTTCTTTCTTCTACTCATAGATAAGAGGTTGATATATGAATCATGAATCTATGTCATGTATTTTTAGAGATGAGGTCATTATGATGATTTATCAAGGTTTGATCTGCCGATGTCTAATTTCAGTAGTGAAATAAATCATCAATTGATTTGCCTCCTGAAGGTGGCCCAATTTATAAAACTGTTGTAAGAAACACATTTGTAATTGTTACCAACATATGTCTCAGAATTACACAGATACATTATTGCTGGTCTCTAAATGTTACCCGCAGCTTATACAAATTTCTAAAGTCTATACAGGGACATTATTTTATGTGACATTGTGCATCCCTACTTTGCTCAGACAATTTTGTATGACAGCAGATAGTGTAATGCTCACTGCTGTTCCATGTTGCAGTGAGTCAGGGTCCATGTGTTCTAGCTGAATGCATTGCAGGGAATATTAAATTTTTACTCAGTATCTAGAAGAGGTGCTGGAAATATTTTCCTTTGGCTCATTGCCCACCATAGTTTTAAAAGTAATGAGATGGAAAGGGACCAACAACAGTTGTTAGATAAAATAATGTGCTTATATTATCATTATCACTAGTAGAACCAATGTTTTGCATAAATGTACGCTTGCAATGACCACAGCCCGCATCATGACAGCATATGCTTGAGGATTTAACTGCCTTACCTGATAGTGTGTGGTAATTACATCTGATACTGTAAACATGTTCTCACTGAGTCTTAAGATAACAAAGGTCAATTAAACTGAGATTTTGTAAGTTAAGGTCATAAAATACAGTTCAGTTTGGAAAAGATGTGTGCTTATATTATGGCAGAAATGGGTTAAAGAGAATGTGTTAAGTGTGATTAATATGAATGTTGTACCTGACTTTGTTGTGATGTGGATCAACAAGTAAGTTTGTTTCAGAGTGTAACAGCCCCCCCTCTATGTTTGATGTTGTTGTGTGGTGCATATTAAAGTTGTTAAGTGGTAGCCAGATCTCAGCTATTTGTAATCAGCTTCCTCAAGAAACTTAATAAATGTTGATTGTTTAAAAATTGACTCAGATTTAATTTTTAAATAAAACCCGTTGTTGACTAACTTGGTTCCTAAGATGTGGTCCACTTCTTTGTTCAAACATCTTTTGAATGTTTGAAGTTTACATTAATATTTTGCTAATATTTTGTCTTGTCCTGAACAGATGGCAACCTTATATATTTCTGTGTAATTTTTTTTCCCAAGAAGTGCGCTTTTTATTTTCTTTTTTCTTTTCCTTTTTTTCTTTTCCTTTTTTTCTTTTTTTTTTTCTTTTTTATTTTTTATTTGTACCACAGTAGGTATAATAAGGAGGTGAATTACCTATAGCAGAGTACCAGTTGCAAGAAGTCTTCAAGGAATTAACGAAGTATTTTGCCTTACACTGCAGGATCTTTCTTCAAAAAACTGTATGTTTGAACAAGTGGTCAATGAAATCTTAATGTGTTAAATCTGAAGATTTATTATTTTGTGTTTACAGAGACTTGTTATTGGGCTTTGTTGTGAGTTTGCTAAATCCAGTCTGCTCCTACATACCGTACTTCTCTGACATCTTGATTTGATCCTTCCTTAGAAGTTGTGCCTCTCTGTCCATGTATGCATATTTTGAAAAGGGGTGAATATGTCAAAGTAGCAATTTTTTAAAATCATTAAGGACAGCACTCTATCTTGGAGGTTGATTGTGATGCTGATGCCCTCTCACTGTAAGAAACTGTCATCTTATGAAATCTGAGTCAGAACTTTGGTCCTAGTGTCTTATTATATGTGTCCTGTGATACAGGAAGGTGTACATGATTTGGAAATTGGAATATCAGGAGCCTTTAGAAGGCAAATTCATTGAAATGTGTAGCATTTGCTGGATGCAGGAACATGAAGAGTACCAATATGAAAGCAAAATGAGTGTTGCACACAAACAAGATTGGTACTGTTATTGTAATGGTGTTTCAGAGGGATATAGTGCTTCCATTCTAATATAGGAAGCAGGAAGTTCAGAAACCTATATACACTGCTACTAGATTACACATCGTTACATCCCTGAGACAGCAATCTCCATTGTCACCACCAAATAAATAAGTGAGAGCCCCATTTTCAGAATTTTTTTTTTTTGTTGAGGTATCCCCAACTCTTAGGTGGGGAAATTTAACAGAGTATTGAAATTGTATGTTAAATGAGAGAAAATCTTAAATTGAGTTACATTTAATGTGGATGTTTGTTTGTGCTGTGTACTTTTGCTGGCTTTATTTTCTTTCAGATGGTCATCATTTTATCTGACAGCTGTTGGCAGCACTTTCTGTCAGATCCCTTATTATATTAACCAAGCCTATGTAGATGACCGCCCACACACATGACAGAGTAGTGGGGTTAAATGATAAAAAGATAGTTGTTGGATGACTGACAGATCATGTAGAAGGGAAGTCATTCATAGAACACTTTATGCAGGTTTAGCTGTATGTTCACTTTGTAGGAGGGAATGTGATTTTTTTGAGAGTCTGTGTATGTTGTGTTGTCAGAGAACATACCTGTGGTTTGTAGATGTATGTGTTAAGTAAATTTATTATATTTACTTTCAGACTTTGTACTGACAGTTTTGGTTTTCTGTTTTACAGAATTTACAACTTATGAAGCAGCATCTTCATATTACGATGCAGGCAAGGAATTGTTTGAAGCGGGACTCAAAACTGCCTGGAACACAAACTTTACCCATCAGCTGCGAGCAGTTACTTCTACAGATTGTAAAGGCTTATCTCATTCTTGTCCCAAATGTGGTAAAGCATATTCGTGGAAATCAAATCTAACCAGACACTTGAGGTTAGAGTGTGGGAAAGCACCTCAACAGCAGTGTCCATATTGTCCCTACATCACAAATCACAAGTGTGTTCTGCAGAAACATATACAGCGACATCATAAGGATATGCCCAATATCCCATAGACTCTGACAACAACATCATCCAGACTCAGAAATGCATACACTGTATGTATACTGCTGTGGACATTAGTACTCATTGTGACACTTCACATTGTAAAAAGCCATATAATTGTTTGAAGAATGAAGGAAGCATTGTGCACCAAACTGCAGAACAGATGTGTCTGTCCAACATCATGTTAAGTTATCAACAAATACAGCCACCAGGAGGTGCAGATATCAAAGAGGCTTTTATAATTGTACATTTATTATAAGAAAACAACTTTCATATTTGAATTTACATATTTTTAAAAAATTTAAATCTTTGTTTGGCAATATTATCTAGATAGTGCATGTACAATGATGAAAATCATAAACATAGAAAATATATAAATATATATATTTTTTTCATCTTAATAAAAGGCTGAGAACTTAGCCTAATATATTATATAATATATTAATTATAATGTACTTAGTTCTGTAGCATTGTGTTTGAAGTTTATTTTGAAGTTTTTTTTTACTGTAAAACAAGGAAAGTTTTTCACTGACTTCATTACACAGTGTGCGTGAACATACTGTATTGATGGTATGCTTCATCAGTAGTTCAGCATTTATCAGTGATATTAAAGGAAGCCCCATTTTGTGTTATTCATGTCTGTAACATAGGACATTAGAAAGAATAGAGCTGTTTGCATATGGGAAGAAACCTAGCCTCATTTTGGAGTCAGCTGGCTTAGAATGGGGATAAATGGTCAGCTCTTGTAAATGTGATAATGAAACTTTGAGTATCATGAAAGTTGGGGGAATTTCTTTGCTGTGTGAATTGCTTGTAGCTCAGGTCTCTGTTCTCCTGGGATGTGACATGGCATCCCATCCCAGAAGAACAAAGATCTCAGCTACACTGCTGTGCAAGCTTCAACACCGGCATCCTGTTAGCTTCTCGAGAAGGGCTACTCCATGAAGTGAGTAGTATCTAACATTATGGTGGTGCATGTTGTAGTAGTTATGTTGGTTAATGTAATTACTTTACAGTGATACTGATTGATATCTGTGTGCTTATTTTGTTATTGGTCTCTTTTATTTTCACAGAATTTCGTACCCTCCAAGTTCCACCAACTTATACATCTGATACATGGTTCTCCAATAGTGGATGGATGACATCCAATCAGAAACAAACGTCATCTGATATGCATTATTGTCCAAACTGTGGGAAGGTGTATTCTTGGAGGAAAAATCTGCAAAGACATTTAAGTTTGGAATGTGGGAAACAGCCTCACCAGTGTTGCCCATACTGTTCGTACGTTACGAATCATAAGTCAAGTGTACAGAAACATATTCGACGTGTCCATAAAAATATGCCAAATATTCCTTAGACTCTTAAAGACAATGGTGAAGATTTATCTTTACTGAACGTTGATCATATAGTAGAAGCATTTCTTTTGTAGTGTTGTACAAGATGAATCAGAACATGTATCTTTTTGTATTTACGTAGAGGTTATGTGTTTATTGTTTGGAGTAAGATTAGTACTCTCTCTGATACAACAATGTAAAAGTTATATCAAATTATAGTGCCACAGCTCAAAATACCGATATCTCGGTACTGTCTGCCGTGAGAAAGTTAAGTCTCACAATGTTTTGGAGGCTGACCCTGTATTAAGGTGAACAAATTATAATGGGGCATCATCAGATAAGAAATAAGGTTGTAGTGGAGGTGGAGGAGGGAGATGCTTTTGAACCTCTCCTTGAATGTTGTATTCTGAAGGAAATGACTTGCTTTGCAGCCAACTTTTTAGAAACAAATCTGGGGATACAGATTAACTCCGTCTATTGGGTACAACAGAATGGGTTTATGTACTCTTACCTGACGACGAAGCAGCGCGAGTTTACGAAATATTTTTTTCTGTAATGAAAACAAGCCCGTGGGAAATGTCTAATGTATGTGTGAGTTAAGTAATATGCCTTTGTTACAAAATTTTAAACTTAGCATTTTTGGGGGGGTGGGGGTTGTGGGGCAGAGTGAAAGTGATATTTTATAATTGATATGTTTCACATAGGTTATTAGGCATCACCATCTATGTGACATGTAATGAATTCCTCTGAAGAGGGCAAGTAAAGACACAGAGACACAAGCCACTGAGCCAGCAAGGTGCATGCTGGATAACTTGCAATAAAAAAAAAGTGTATGTGATTTCAGAAGAGGTGTGAGTTGAGAACTGTTGTTAGTGAGATAACTATATCATTAAATTCTCTGCATTGGAAGGATCCAATATAAATTAAGTTCCGTCACAAAATGGCAGTAGTTTACTTTCAGTAGTGTTATGAAATGTTGAGTGTGTTACATGTAAATATATGTGATTGTGAAAATTAAGTCAATTTAACATGGCTGATTTCCTGATTACACTCTGTTACACTTACCTGAAATTGTATTTATTCTCCAGAAAACTTTTGGTTAGTGACTTAACTCACTTTTCTGTAACATCACAGACATTGTTTTTGTTAGTTTCAGAAATACTTGTATTGCCAGATGTATCTTTACTTGTGTTAAGCAATAAAGGATATAAATATCTTTTGTTACATGACACTGGTGTATTCAATACGAATGAATTTCATTAATTTGCTTGTTGATTTCAAGCTGCCTTGATAACTGAGGCCAGTTGGAAGCAGTACACATCCACCCTTTTCAGCACAAGTACAAGGTGCTGCAATGGAAACTGTCCCGTGTAGAATGTATATGTCAGACAAAATATATAGTCATCTATTTTTGGTGTTTACAAAAACATGTGCCCTCAAATTTGCCTGTTACTACAGTGTCATATTAAATAACAAATATAAAAATTGCGAGCTAAATAAACAATAACTGTGAAAGTATTATGAAAATATATTATGTATTGTATTCAAAGCAGATATCTTTAGTTATAAATCTTGGTGCATACCAAGATAACATTTTTCAGTAATAGTATACAGGTCAACTATATGAGATATTTAAGTAAAATGTGTATGGTAAAAACCTTTGAATGCAATACCATAAAATAAAAGATTTAATAAATGTTTTAACACGTTACATTTGAGTAATAATTGTAAATACTGTAACAAGATATGTCTGATATGTACAGTAATATAGGTAGAGAATAGAAAATGTCTTGAAATTTTAACAGTGACTACTATTGTAATGGCTAATGTAAACTTTTTTAATTTCACATGCAGATCATGTGTAAATATATATTACATTACATTGGTTCTGCAGAACTAAGTGTGTCACAATAAAAGAGGGGTGCCATTCACACCCATTTTTGTGTATACAGAGGGTTTGTATTTTATAATTATTGCAAGTACAGTGCACAGTGGTAATGAACCAGTTTAAGATATATTTTAATATTTTGTAGGATAATTTTCCATTGGGCCTTCATAAGGGCCACTGCTAATCTATGTGTTTATGGATTTACATAACAACAGTAGTGAAGATTTAAGATGTTTATAGCAGAGGGAGGCAGCATGTCCCTCTGAAACATTGATATCCACCAGTAAGACAACACTGTGTCACTGTCCAGAAGTTTTCATCTGAACAGTAGGTAAAGTTAAGAGACATATGAACATATATTTATGTTTTATTGCCAGTCATAAAAATATCCAGTCTAATGTAGTGTTATACATGCAGAAGCATCAACTATAGTGTCAGTAGTCAGTGATGTAATGTTTGCCTTCTAATTTATGTTTTTTTGTTTTTTACAGAAATGTCCATGTATCAACCGTCATCATCTTGTTTCGGTGCAATAAAGGAAGTGCTTGATACTAGGATTGAAACTGGCTGGAATACAGATTTTGCCAATCTGCTGCTTCCAACAGCTCCAGTAGAGTCTCATGGGTCAAGCCATTCTTGTACCAACTGTGGCAAGACATACGTATGGAGGACTAATCTCAACAGACATATGAAACTGGAATGTGGCAAAATTCCTCAACAGCAGTGCCCGTACTGTCCATATATCAGCAACCACAAATCAAATGTTAAAAAACACATTCGTAGGTTACATAAGGATATGCCCAACATATAATACATGAGAAGCAGGGAAGAGGTGTGATGTTTGAAGTAAGAGAGGATATAATTTTTATAATTATCTGCATCTGCGCATAGACATGCTCTGTAATTTGTATAACAAAGGTTATTTAAAATTTGAGGGAGTGCAGTAACTTTGCACAAATTGAAGATTTTCATTATGATACCATGTAGTCTGGTAGGTCTGCACCAACATTTCATTTTCAAGGATGAAGGCACTATATTTCTTAGATATGCTGGTATCCATTTGCCAGACTAAGTGGTTTCATGACTGAAAATGGTGCAATACAAACATTGACAGCTGTGTGGAAACTGCAGATCTCATGTACATGAGATCTGCTGTGTATGTGTATATACAGGGTGATCAAAAAGTTTCTGTGCACCTGACGATTACAGTACATCATTAGGTGCACAGAGACTTTTTGATCACCTTGTACACACACACACACACACACACACACACACACACACACACACACACACACACACACACACACACACGCACGCACGCACGCACGCACGCACGCACGCACGCACGCACGCACGCACGCACGCACGCACGCATGTCTTACATGCATTTACCGGACAGTTATTTGTTTTTTTTTTGGTCTTGCAAGTATTAAATATTTATTAGTATGAGTATGTTGAAAGTGTGTGAAGCTTCTGCTGTCAGTTCATGTTGACATATGCTATTGGCATTTAACAATTTAGACATTCAAATTTATGATTAAACAAACAATATGTACTTACAGTTCCATAATAGGTGGGGAATTTCTCGTGTAGTGGACTTATGTTTTGCTGCTACCACACCCCATGTGATGTAGCGAGTTAAATGCTAAGTCTGTGACATACGTGACTGATTTGAGTAATGCATTGGTGACAGTGTAGAGTAAATTTGCTGATAAGTTCTATTTGTTTTTCAGCATATTATATCATTACTGAAAGTTGCATAATTAATGATATCAGTTACAGTTAAATTCAAACAACATTGCCACGCCCAGTGGAAATTTTCTTTTACTCCACTAGCTTAATCTTGTATTATTAATAGACAAAAAAACCTTCAGAAACACAGCTGAAGCTACTGTCTGTATGAGAGCTGCCCATTTGTGGTTGAATCACAAATTTATACCGTGCATCATTTAAGTCCCTGATGCTGTAGATGGAGACAGTCTTCAAGATTTTGCACTGTCATTCCATATCAGTGCACCTAAACACCAGGAAATACTTGATTATGTCTGCAGTTGTGTATTAATGGACCCATGGAAGTTATTACTCATTGCCCCTCATTTCAGGATTTTACAAGGAATAATTATAATGGCAGAGTTTGGGCATCCCCGGCATTGATTGCATTTTACGTGCAGTGGCTGGTTATATTTAATTCTTATTAATATTTCTGAACCAATTGTCCACATTTGTTTCCAGACTTCAGTGTTGAATGAGCATAAGTAATGTGAGTGAATCAATGTAAATTCATGTGATATGAATAAATTTTTTTATTATATTTGTGCTTAGTTTTGGCTCCTCTGTGCCTTTGATGTGCTGTGTTATGTTAATCTGCTACGTAATTCCTTTCTCTTTTCCACGACATCCAGACCAGCTGTTGGGTCCAACCAACCTCGTGTTCCCTGTGCAGTCACTCAGCCTGCCTGAGATATTAGATTCAAACTCAGGACTCCTTGAATAAAATTTGGTAGTTCTAATTTTGCAAGCATGACTTCTGGCTAATATTCATGTGCACTGTTTTTTAGAATTTAAATTAAATTCATTATTCAGAGAACACATTAAAACTTATTGGAGAAATTATATTTTTTTATGTGTTTGTCCAATATAAGGTGTACTTTACACTGCATCCAAACTTAATATGACATAAAGCAATGGGTTATCACCTGCTGGGCTGATAATGCAGCTCTGGATTTTCCAGTGACTGGTACCCTGTCTGTTTTACACAGTGCATTTCAACTAACAATATTCAGATTTGATAATTAGTATCTCTGCTAAATGTATTTTATAGTTTGAAAGTTGTGAACTTTGTATGAGACTGAAGAGACATCATAATCATTCTCATTAAACACCTGTAATTACAAGTTACGTTTTGGACTATTGGAAGCGATTTAAATGATTGAATATGTATGGTTTTACTTACTTCTTTCTGAAAGGTATGGTAGACAACCCCCAAAATCTCTGGTTTATTCCTTTATAGTTCTGGTTACACCATTAAATGCCAAAATTTGGAAATTTTGAAATAGAGATGTGTTAAACACAAACTTTTCTTTAAAGTGAAATGATTGGCAGGTGAGCGAAGCATGCCACAGTGGTGGGGCTAGTGACTACCTGGTCAGTTCACGGCACAGTCATGTGGAATGACAATTTCTGATTACATTGCTGCTCTGGTAGCTAGAGCTGGTGTGAGGAATGCCCCTTGTGTCGGGGCACACGAGAGGGCCGTTTCTGACTGCGGTGGGAACTCGCCACAGTATAATGCTAATGACAATTTGCAGACCTTTGTGAGTTAAATGTCTGACCACTGTCATTTCATCCAAGCACAGAATAAACTGAATACCTTTATTTTTAATTTTTTTGCAATGTTATTTTTTGGAGCTATCTTGAAGTATTCATGTCAAAATGTTACAGAAAACTTCATGCTCCTGTAGTGTTCTTCTAATTTTAACAGATGTGACTAATTTTTGCTTGGAATTTGCTGCTCTAAATGAATGACTGTCACTGTGATTAATATCACACTGCATTGGTAATAAGCACTCATATATTTTAGACAGCTGAAAGTCAGTTGATGATCACATAAATTGCTTTTTATTGTAATCATTGATATTAGGACAGTAAGTAACATGCAATTATAAGTTTCACTGATGTGTGGATCTTTGTACTGACTGTCAGTTTGATTCTGTTTCTTCTACAGGGTTCACCACGTATGACATTACAGCATCTCATTCTGATTTTGGCCTGGAATCTCTACAACGTCATTGGCTGAGACCATCTGAACAATTTAATGTAGCAACACCCAGGACTCAGCAGGCACCCATTGTCTGCCCCAATTGTGGCAAGATGTATGCTTGGAAAAGGAACTTAATAAGACACTTGAAATTAGAATGTGACAAGAAACCACAGCAAAAATGTCCTTACTGTTGGTTTATCACTAAACACAAATCAGTTGTAAAGACACACATTTATAGGAAACATAAGAATATGCCCAACATACCGTAAGAAGTGTAGGTTGTCCGCAGCAAAGCTACAAACTCGGAACAGAAACTTGTTCAACACTCAACTCATTATCCTGTTTTTTGTCATTATTCAATAAAGGAAGTTAAATTTTTTAATGCTTTTTCATTTGAATGTGTATTAATAATTAAAGTGTACTGTTACTTCTTCTTGTGGTGTTTGAGGTTCTCAGAGCAAAAACTGTGTAGAGTACTGTCTTCAGGAATGTGATGCCGTGATTATCAGGACTGCGATCTTGATACCGATGTGTTGGTAGGTAAATACCGACATTATAGGGGAATGTGTAGTTCTGATCTTCAGCGTGAGAAGGTGACAGTTGTTTGTTGCATGCTGTTTTTGTCAGTGGAGGTATATAAATTATTGTTTGGGATTTGAGGTTATCACAATAGTGCTGACAAATATCAAACCTTCGGGGTTTTGACCCCATGTAGGTATGTACTGGTCAATGTGACGTAATATCCCAAAACACTAGAATATTCATGTATGTTACTGTTTTATGTAATTGGCATGGTCACTTCTGTTTCATACATTCCATAAATCCATGAGAGATTGAAAAACTTGTTGGATATTGAATAAGTCATTGCACAAATAAATCAAATATAAAGGTAAAGCAATCCCATTACAGGCCTGGAGAGGCCCTGAGGGTTCCAGGAAGCTGAGGCTCCCAGATTTCAAGACAGTCAGCACATGAAGGTGGTAAGGTTGTCAGCCCTACGCACCGGCCGCCTTTACCCCCAGGAAACATTCCTGGTACTCATTTCTGTTAGAGGCTGAGTCAACCCCAGGGCCATAGTGCGGCCGGAAGGATTATGTCAATGCAAAAATCCAATGACATAATTGGGAATCGAACCCGCGACCTTCCAGCTTGCAGTGCATTGCCTCAACCAACTGCGCTACCGGCTGCCCCAAATCAAATATACTTATGGTAATCAACAAGAAAACATATTAAAAATGGACTTTAATAAACAAACATATTCCTAATGCCATCAGTGATTACACTGAATTTAAAATTATTGTAGAAACATTAATAAAAATAGATATAAATAAAACCATGTAATACAAACTTTTAAAACAGAGAAAATATGTAATAAAATACCTTTAAAAAGTCTGCTTTTAACGAATTATGAAAGTTCTTGCAGGCATACTGGCGAGAAGGTTTCAGAGTGTTTTAAAAAGTGGTCATATTCCTTTCATTCATTGTTAGAGAATTCTTATCAATGAGATTATGGTGAGCTGGATTTAAGGTATATTATGAGGAAAAGTGGACAAAGAGTTTTTGAGTTCATTGTTGCCAATAAGGCATTTATTTTGACAGTGAACATCAAGATAAAAGAATAATAGGAAATATGGATCTTAATCAAATATTAATATATGCTGAGGGTAGTCTGATTGTGGACTTTGGCTTTAGCAGTGTTAAACTTTCAGACTCTAAAGCCAGACTGAGAGTGAGATTGTAACCAGTGAAAGGGTAATGTTTCTTATTAGTTGATGGCATTCATTGGCATGACACTTCTGTTATGTGGAAATCCCTTGCCAAGCACAGTTTTTCCAGCTGTTTTGTAGTTTTGATATTTGATATTTTATTTAATGTTCCATAAATCCACAAATAAAAACAGAGTAGGATATAGAACATGTCAAGAGTAATACATTATTATATAAAGTTGTATTCAGTTTTGTGACACCATAACAGTATTTAGTTTTGTATGCATCTTTTTTTTTACTTGTATACACACAAAAAATGGTGCTATAGGAAGAGGATAAACATTAATATTATTATTTCCATCAATTCTGTGATAGTTACCGTGGATTGCAACTCCCAATAACATGGCATCATAAGAGTATATAATACATCTGGTGACTTTATTATTTTAATTAGTATGTTACGTGGAAATGCGTTATTTTTGTAAAATGTTATAATTTTTTGTGTTTGGTAAAGGGGTGGGCAAGTTACGTTGGGTTTTGATGAATGTTAAGAGTTTTTATTTATTTATTTATTTATTTTATTCTCAGTAAATCCAAAAGTTTACAAAACCACTGGATAGAGAACATGTCAACAAAGAATATTATTATAAAATATATATGAGAGACTTATAATATTAGTATAAAATATAAGTATACAGAGACCATAAAGGTATTAGCAGATAATTTTAGTGACCATGGTTTTCCTGACTTCCAATTTTCCAAAATGTTTTGATCTTGCCAACTGTAGTTTTTCCACTGGTGTCTTTTTCTAGGAATGTAGCAACACAGTTGGCACATGATTGCTTTATGTCAAAGTCTGAGTGTCTGATTCTCTGTTTACAGAACTTCTCTTTGACCAAGTTCCATCTAGTTACTCTGATACTGACCAGAACTTCAAAAAATCCGGCTGGATTGATCCCAACCAGCAACAATTTGAACTAGAAGAGCAATCTTCAACTTATTATTGTCCCAACTGTGGCAAAATATATATGTGGAAAACAAGCCTGCACAGACATTTGAGATCTGAATGTGGGAGGAAGCTACAGATGCAGTGTCCTTATTGTCCTTATGTTACAAAACTAAAGACGAGTGTTCAGATGCATATTCAGAGACAGCATAAGGACATGCCCAACATTGGGTAGTTTTGTGAGACGGTTATGATCCAAGAAATTAGAAGTGTAGGAATATGTAGAGGAAGCAAGAGATGGGACACTTTGTCGCTGGGTAATCAGTTTTCTGATGTTCTTAAGGCTTCTATCACCTTCATGTTCAACGATGGTCAGTTTCTGATGTTCTTAAGGCTTCTATCACCTTCATGTTCAACGGTGATCAGTTTCTGATGTTCTTAAAGCTTGTATCACCTTCGTGTTCAACGATGGTCAGTTTCTGATGTTCTTAAGGCTTGTGTCATCTTTATGTTCAACGGTGATCAGGCCGTGAACTGATCAACTGATTTCCCATGAAGGTGAAGGTGACATGATTTTTTGAAATGTCAATAACTGCTTACCCAGTAACACAGGCATTCCAGATGACTTGAATCCTCATTATCACCACTCTGAGAACCTCAAATCTTGCATGGAGAAGGAGTGTCTAATTGTCTTTGCTTGCCTGTCTGCATATCTTACAGTGGGATACTTTACAGTTGTAAACCAGGATTGTTAGTATAGTGACTAGGCTGTGGTCTAGCTGACGGAGGAGTTGTGATTGGACTACTGGCAAGGAGAAGAGATTTCCCTCTTTTTCAAACTGTCTGGACTTTTTCTGTGGCCCTACTGAGGGCTCCTTCCCTGGAGCTAAAGCAACTGGTGTGTGAGACTGGGCACTTGCCACCATATATTGATGAGGTTAAGAATGAGTGGAGCTGTGCCTCCATCTCCCACTATGTACCTGCATGTTGTGCACAGGGTCATCTTTATTTTAAATTTACACTCCACGGTTTGCCCTATCCTCCCCAACTGCCACCTGTGTGCTTCAAATATGGAACACGTCTAATACAAGATCTCTGCACTGGGCAGATTAACCCTTTACAGATGAAGCAGAGACTGCTTTATTTAAAGACCCAGTTCATACCACGCAGTAAACACTTTTCATTATGGTTATAAAAACCAATCAGTTTATGCTGTAAGTGACACAATTTGCTGTTTGTTCTCAGATAAATACAAAACACATAAATACAGTGTGGGCAGAGCGTACAGTTGTTGAATGTTAAACTGCTGGTGCGTCACGTAGCCAGTAGGCTTTAAAATGTTAATTCAGAACAAAGGATATCAAGGCCATTATTTTACCATCTGACTACTGGGAAATGTTTTTAACCGAACTGATGTATAAATTTACTGTGTCCTGGGGAGTGACACCGCATAGTTAGGTAAATAGGTAACATCATCTTTAAAGAATCATTTTTCTCCATTTTAAGGTATCATGGAGGTAGCAGATTTCTCTGGAACGATGGTACTTATCTACCAAATTTCATGGTGTCACACCTGGGAATGTCATAATTTTCATAGTCACAAACTGTGCGAATCTTGAGTCTCACATGGATTGTTACCACTGTGTCAGAAATCTGATTGGCCACTGGCATCCCTTCTGTCCACCATAGTTTATGTCCTAACCACCATATCCACATTGGCTCTTGGGTTCATCCACACATCTATGCAATGAGCACACAGGTCACATTCCATGGATTTAAAACAGCCACACACCAATCTAGCCCATGGGCAATGGATTCTTCCTCCTGGGATAGAACAGCTGGAGCATGAACCTCACCACTTAACTCAGCCTGATTATGAATGAAAGGAGTTATACCTTAATCTGCCCTGCTCCCCCAATTTTTTGGAATGGTGCTTGTGCCATTGAATACCTTTACATTTTAACTTGGTGTGTGTGTTAAAGATGTTCTTGTTCATACGTTACAGGCATATAGGGGGATGGTGGTATAGTTCCACTTATTCTGAACCCTGGCACTACATGGGGATGAGTTGTCATCTTCTTGTCCTGGCAGCTTGGGGCAATATATACATAATTGTGAACTGGTGATGTTTAAAAATGCAGATAGGTATAGCATGGGCTGTTAGTTTAACGTAATTTAATATGTTATGTGGTTAAGACTTCATATGTTTATTCTATAATAATTCTTGGCATCAGGGTATGCTGTGGCTATCATTTCCTGTGTGTGACACTTTGAAGGCTCATGGTGGAGACAGTGCATAGCTCCACACATTCTTAATCTTGGCACTAGATGGAGGTGAGTGGTCAAGTTCGTGCCCTGACTGTGGAGAGGTAGCGTCCTGTACCCTGTGATGGGCTTAAGAACTGGTCTGTATGTGGTGATGAGGACAGCAGCTCTGCTGCTACCAGAATTAACCCTTTAAACCCCGAATTAAATCCCATCTGCTATTTGCTGGCATTATTAGGAGCTCACCATTTTCTCCACGTTAGCAGGATGAGGGTTAAATTATTAACCTTTAGGCTACTAATGTCATATATATATGGAGCACCCATTCTTGATGTTTCTAGATCACACACAACGACGCAGCACAGTCGG
>Ga0268261_10001691_pt1 | contig 15416 bp, 9 predicted proteins | sample TergutNc150P1_FD_190353 | JGI IMG/M metagenome (GOLD analysis project Ga0268261, IMG submission 190353) | Nasutitermes corniger P1 segment gut microbial community from laboratory colony in Florida, USA - Nc150 P1 (SPAdes) (version 2) | ecosystem: Host-associated > Arthropoda: Insects > Digestive... | reverse complement strand
AGATGTACCTTCAGGAGCATTAATTCCATCAAATGTACCACCTACAAACTCAATGAAAATAGGCAGTCCAGTATTGTTTGTAATCGTATAATATTGACCAGTAGCATAACCTGGAACAACACCTGGTATTTCGCCATCAGATGCATACTCTTCACCTGTGAAATCAAATGGCAACATATGCGTTAACTGTTCTCTAGTAATATCCTCGATACTACCAGCTGGACTAGTTTTATTTGTATTATTAAACGCATTAATATTGAAGGTAACATTCTCATCAGTTACCTCTGTTATTTCTAGTTCATATAAACCAGATGTTGCGATATTATTATAAGGCCAAAATTCTGCATTATCATTACTACTAGTACTATCAAAGAAATCTTCATTACCAGAACCCCAATTAATCCATACACCATCACCATGGGCAATATCTGTAGATAGAGCACCTGCACCTGGTGAAGGTCTACGTACTGTTTCTTCTGGACTTTTAGGTTCTGCGATATTACCAAAATCATATAATAATTCAGTAATTTCTTCACTAGATAAAGTAACTACCTCTTCAATAATATCTTCTTCATCTTCATAAATCACATCTTCTTCATATTCATCATCTTCTTCACTTATAACTACTTCATTATCAAGTGCTTCATAATAATAAGACTCACTAGCATTATTTAATGCTAGGACAGTGAACGGACTAATTGTTAGTATAAACACTAATACATAGACCATAAACAATCTTAATTTAATCTTAAAATCGTTCATCTTTAAATCCTCCCATAATTAATAATTAATATATTATTAACAATATATTAACATTTAATATATTTGTAAACAAATGATTAATTAATAATTAAATTATACTTAAGTATAAGAGAATTCTATATAAATAAAGACAACTTGATTAAACAAGTTGCCTATTTATTTTATAAATTACTAACCCTAATAGTAGTGTTGTTACTACTATTACTAATTGATCATTACCTGTTGTTGGTAAGACAATCACATCTACAATAATATCTCCTTTTTTATCTTCATCTATAATAATTATCTCTTCATCTTCTTCTAATGGAGTATATACTTGATTGTTTTCTTTTTCATCTACATTATTAGATAACTTCTCTAATTGATTATAAGCATTTCTTAAGATATTAGTCTTATGATCAATCTCTTCTTGAGTAGAATTAGTATATCCTTCCACTATAATCGCTTGAGATAATATACCTTCTAAATATAACCAAGACTCTCTAGTATAATCATCTTCATTTAAAGAAGAGATATGATCGATTAAATGAAATAATTCTCCCCTATTTGCGATAATAGGTCCTCTATCTAATTCTATTACTAAAGGTATCCTTCTTATTAAAAATAAGAACTCACTAGAGTCATTACCTTCACTATCAATGATTTGTATACCATGCATACCATCTTCTAAGAAAGATAAATCAATATTAGTTACGTTACTTAATGACTCATTAAGTAATCCATCTATGAATACTTCAAACTCATTATCAGATTCAACTAATGCATATAAGATATCTCCATCTTCTAAAGTATTTGATGAATAAGGTAAGACTTCGATACTTACACCATCTCTTAATACAAAGATACTAATACTAGGTTGATTAATTTCATTAGCTTGTATAGGTTGATAAATAAACAAACCAAACAACATCAATATATAAATAAACTTCTTCACTTTTAACACCCACTTAAAATATATATTATCTTTATTATATAAGATTGGGGGGTGTATGTTAAATGATACATACATATAAATGTATTATTATGAAGAAAAACGGTACAATCAATAAAAAAAAGCTCCTAAGAGCTTTTTCGTATATCATATCAAATGACTATTTTTCGTTTCTTCTTTTTAAAGAAACACCAGCTAATCCTACAACAACCATCGCACATGCACCAGCTGCATATAATGCACCAGTTTGTGACATGTTTGAGTTATTGTTTCCGTTAGATGCTGAATCTGATCCACCACCAACAGCAGGTCCATCAGTTCCAGGAGTTTCTGTGTTTCCATTGTTTCCTGGCACAGTTGGAGTAACTGTTTCTAATTCATCTAAATCTCCAGTTACATCAATTTCAGGTGTTTCACCTTCGTAATTTAATGGTTCTAAATTATCTAATGCAAGTCTTAAAGCAAGAGTTGCTCCTTCGATTGTAGGCATTTCGTTTTGTAATGATCTAGTGTTGTTTCCAGCTAAAGCTGCCTCAGCCATAGTAATTGCTTCTCTAACAGCATCAATTGATGCTTGAGTGTATAAACCAGCATTTTCAGTAATTCTAGTTCTAGCTTCGTTTACTAAATCACTTAGTATCACTCTAGGACCGTTAACTCCTGGTGTTTCAATAACATCGACATTAGATAAATCTCCATCAATTACGCTAACAGTTGCTGTTTCAACAATCATTTGTGGTAATAAACTTCCTTGTTGAGAACTTGTTATCATTATAAATGTAACTGTATATTCACCAGTCATGTTTGTGTTAACATTATGTGTAACTGTTAAATAATCAAATGCAACCCTTTCGTTATTTAAGAACGCTGAAATAAAAACATCACTTGGATTAAATGTTGAACCTAATTCAATTTCGATATTTTTTAAGTTAATACCATTAGCTAATCCAATTTCAGGTGTTGCAGGTTTAATATCGTTGATATCAGGATAAACAATATCAACATTTGGCATTTCTACATTCCAATCAAAATCTACAAAAACTAAATTATTAATTGATAATTGTAACAAGTTAGCTGTAGTATCAATTGCGAATTGACTATTAGTATTAGATAAAATATTTCTTGAGAAAGCAAGAACATTAGTAAACTGTAAGAAAGATGCCTCTGTATATAAGTGTGATTGACTTTCTAATCTAGATGCTTCTCTTACAAGATTTCTTAAGATTGCTCTATCAATACCACTAAGCATAGGTGTATTTGTATTTACATCATTAATATCAAGTTCGATTAACTCTAAACGATCAATACCTCTTTGTAGTGAATTAGCAGCTTCATCAATATTAGCTTGAGTAACAGAAGAAGCTGAATTTTGAGTAATTAAAGCAACAAGTAATCTTTTCTCTACTTGTAATCTAGACTCAACTGTATACCAAGATCTAAATTCTAATCTTTCTAAAGCTAATTCAATCGTTTCATTTAATTGACTCCAATTAAGTACATGTGTACTTGGATTAGGTCTTGGAATAAAACCACCATTTAATACTAAACGATCTATACCTCTTTGTAATGAATCATTAGCTTGATCAATTGTTGCTTGCGTTGAGTTTACTTGATTGTTTGCTAACATTGCAACCATTAATCTAATTTGAACTTGTCTCCATGACTCGCTTGTAAATAAATTACCTGCATTCTTAAATGATAAAGCATGATCAATTGTTTGATTTAATACTGACTTATCTGTTAATTCAAAGTTAACAGTAGTTGTATTCCCAGCTAAATCTCTCACTTCAACAGTAAAATTACCAACATGATTTCTCGCCCAATGATTTAAATTTATTCTTGGACCAGTTGACCCAATTAGATTACCATTAATAAAGTATTGTACATTGTTTTCAGTATTAATAAATAATCTGTTATTAGCATTAGTTCCTTGTTGTTGTAATTGTGCATAGTTTAAACTTGAACCTGATTCAATAATATTATTTTGACCATCAGTTATACTAACATTAGGAGCAGTTGTATCCAATACAAAAGTAAATGTATCAACGTTTCCTGCTTGATCTCTTAAAATAACAGTGTTTTCACCTTCAATATATCCAATCCAAGATCCAAAGTTTAAGTTTCCATGTCTGTTTGGAGACATAGGAAATACTCTTCCATTTACTTCTACTTCACTAATATTGTGATTATCCGAAAGAAGGAATGATACATTAGAAAACACATTATGTTCTACAGAACCAATAGTAGTATTTTCATTAACTCTTAAGTTTGGAGCTGTAACATCCGCCACAACATTGAAGTTGTTAGTAAAATTAGTAGTATTCTCATCACTAATACCAGTAGTTCTAATATTTAAATTACCATCTCTTAATGCTCCAGATGCTAATTCTGAAATTTTAAATGTTTGTTTATATTCATTAAAATTAGAAACATCAAATCTTCTTATCACATGTGGGCTACCTGCATTATTTAATTGAACAGTAATTTCTCTAGTAGTGTCTAAGTTAGTTGCTTCTATAGTTACAATACCTTCATTATTAACAACACCATTCACACTAGTAGTAATAATAGGTCTTACATTAACTCTAGGCTCAACAGTAATTGTTGCAACTTGATGATTCGACCACCCAGTACCATTATTAACTAGATAGTGAACATTTTGTTGGCCTAACGTGTTTGTATCAACACTACCAACTACTCTAACCATAGCGTTAGGTAAATTTGTAATTTCAACAAATGGATTCATACTTACAGGTCCATTTTGAAGTCTTCCCCAAGCACGTACGAAATTATCGTTTTCATTCCAAGTAGAACCTTGTACGATTGTAGTGTTCTTAACTTCTAATGAAGCTTGATGCACGACATTTGCACTAACAGCATTGCTAATACCAAAGAATAAAGCAAGTGTTAATACCATTGAAAAAATCTTTTTCATCTTCTTTCCCCTTAATCTATATATATATATATATATATTTTTTGTTTATTCTCTACTAATGTAAGCCCTTGTTTGATCAGCGAGTCTTACTTAGTTGAAAATACATACTTATTATATACATATTTTATAATAAGTAAATATTACTTCACAAACTTGTTAGTATCTTAACTATAAATTAATAAATCATCTATGTTCTTAACTTATACATAACTTTAAGATCAACTCATTACTAATATAAATTTTCCATATTTAGACAAAGAAAAAAGCTCCTAAGAGCTTTGTTCAAAATCATATAAAATGATTATTTTTGGTTTCTTCTTCTTAAAGATACACCAGCATAACCAACGATAGCCATTGTACATGCAGCTGTTGCATATAATGCACCAGTTTGTGACATGTTTGAGTTATTGTTTCCGTTAGATGCTGAATCAGATCCATTGTCAGTACCTGGAGTTTCAGATTCACCAACATTGTTTCCATTTCCATTATCTGCAGGAGCAGTTGGAGTGTTTGGTTGAACTTCTAATTCACCTAAGTTAGCAGTTACTGTTACGATTGCAGTAGCTTCTATAAGTGTAGTCATAGCTTTACCAACAGTTGGAGCTTGGAATGTGAAGTGAACTTCATACTCACCAGCAACGTTAGTATTAACATCATGAGATACAGTTAATTGATCGAAAGTTAATCTCTCGTTAGCAATAAATGCAGAGATAAACATATCTTCAGGATTGAAAGTTCCACCTAATGCAACTGTATGATCTTGTACTAAGTTAATTTGATCAGCTAAATCCATACCATTTTGTGGAGTATTGAAATCTCTCATTCCATTTTCGTTAGCGAATTGAATACCAATTCTTAATCCACCAGCAGCAATATCAACAGCTGATTGACTTGGGTTTTCCATATTGTTTACAGCATTAGCATAAGCTAAATGAGTTTTAACTAAAGTTAATGCTACATCTGTATAAATCCAGTTTTGTGCGATTAATTCATTACCAATTCTAATTTGCTCTAATAATTCAGTTTTTACTGCTCTACCAGGCGTGTTAGTTCCTAAATCTAAATCTGATCTTAATTCTAAATGTTGCATAGCTAATTCAATAACACCAGCAGCTAAATTTACTCTAGATTGATTAGCGTTTGAATCTTGTCTAACACTTCTAGCAAATGCTAAGTTAAAGTCTAATACTGTAATTGATACATCAGTAAATAAACCTCTGTTTGCTTCACTAGTCATTAATTCAGCAGCATTGATTAATGCGATTAATCTTTCTCTATCAACGAAGTTAACTGTTGGTCTTTCGTTGTTAGGTAATAATACTAATCTATCGATTCCTCTTTGTAATTGAGCAACTGCTTGATCAATAACAGATTGAGTTGATCTTAAATCAGCATTAACTAATCTAGCTAAGATAGCTCTTTTTTGTACTTGATTCCAAGTATCAGCAGTATAGTGTGCACCATTTAATGATTCAGCTTTTTCAATAATTGCTACTAATTCAGTTCTATCAACTGTAGCAGAAATCATAACTAATCTATCAATACCATTTTGTAGTCTTCTAGTAGCTTCAATTAATTGTGCATCAGATGCATTAGTGTTTGTTAAAACGAATTTAGCCCAGAAAATTCTTCCGTTTAATTGGTTTAAAGAATCTTGTGTAAATAATACACTATCAGCATTGTTTGCAAGATCAGTTGCAACAGTTACTAAATCAATTAAAACAATTCTTTTTCCATTAACTTCTGGAGTAACTCCAGTGAATTCTCTTAATTCTAATCTTTCGATTCCTCTAGCTAATCTTCCAGCAGCCCAATCAACTCTTTCTTGAGTTGCATTACCATTTTGGTCAACTGCGATAGCCCAGAATAATCTAGTTTGTAATTGAGTCCAAGTAGCTGCAGTATATAATGAACCTTCTAAAGATTGTGCTTGTGCAATTAATCTTTGTAATTCACCACGAGTAACCATAGTTCCACCTGGATGTCCATTTCCACCTTCCCATGGTCCTTCAGGATCAGTAGGGTTGGTTGGGACTTGTGGATGTGCTGGTTGATTAGGAGCAACAATTACATTCATAACTTTGTTTTCAGTTCTTTGTCCAGCTAAATCTCTAGCTGCAATAGTCACTGTATATTTACCATCTGCTACATTATCAAAAAGCATTGTGAAAGTAATTTTACCATCAACAATAGTTCTTGGTTCACTGTTATGAATAAGTTTACCATCAGCATTAACAACATTTACCCACATATGTGATAAATCACTATCAGTAGCTGTTGCTGTAACAGTAAATGATGATTTTCCAGGTGTAACTTCTAAAGTTAATACTGGTAAAGCATTAGCTGGTTTTACAGGAGCTACAACTTCAGCTTCATTATCAGTTTTAGCTTCTTTAGTTGCTGGCTTAGCTTCTTTAGCAACTTCTTTAACTACTTCTTTAGTTACAGGAGCTTCAACAACTGGTGCTTCAACTGCAACTTCAGCTTTAGGAGTTTCAACAACTACTGGTGTTTCTTCAACAACAGTCTCTTCATTAGTAGTTTCTTCTTCTAATACCATATCAGTTGTTGCGATCTCAGCAGCATATACAGCTGAAACTGGAGCAAAGATATTAGTAATTAAAGAGAATACAGCTAATAAAGTTAAAACTTTTTTCATGTTTTCTTTCATTACATTTCTTCCTTCTTTTATTTTTTTATGTTAGTTTTAAATGTAAGTTATCAATGATATTGCTTACAATCGTCAAAACTACAGGAGTTATGATATATTTTTTGTAAAATGATTGCAATAATAAATTTACATATTGATAAACTCTTAACAAACACTTAATCTAAACATAATGTAAACACTTCATCTTAACTGTTTATTAGTTTTCTATAAGTAATCATTATCAATCTAATATTTAACATATAGAAAACTATTATATTAAATATTTATTGGCTTATTTGACTAATTCCCTTAAATAAGGGCTTTTATTTGATAATCAAAATAAAATTATTAGATGTTTCTTTATTAAGAATATTTGAATATAAAAGAAAAAGACACTTGCATATGCAAGCATCTTCTCAATATTAAGTATTAGAACAAATCATCATCTTCTAGTTCTAGTAGAGAATCTATTGTTTTTTTGTTTATTACGATTCTTTCTGTTTGATCAATGGTTTCTTGTAGTAAGTCAGTGTAATCAAAGTTAGATTCTAATTTCAATGTTTTTTCTAATGAAGGTTTAATGACTGGATTAGATGGTAAGAATATCGTACAGCAATCTTCATAAGGTAGAATACTTGTCTCATAAGTATCTATCTTTTTGGCGATATCAATGATCTCTAACTTATCAAAAGCAGCTAGTGGTCTTATAATAGGCATACTTGTTACATTGTTTATCACAAACATTGAATCTAGTGTTTGACTTGCTACTTGGGCAATGGATTCTCCATTGATTAAGATTAGACAGTTATTCTTTAAGGCGATAGCCTCACTTACTCGATACATCATACGTCTCATTATCGTCATTGAATAAGACATATCGACATGTTTGTTTAATTCTAATTGCATCTTAGTAAATGGTACGTTATGTAGTATTACTTCATCGGTATAAGATAAATACTTACTAGCTAGTAGTATGACTTTATTTAATGCTTTCTTAGAAGTATATGGAGGTGATGCAAAGTGTATCGCATGGATATTAACCCCACGTTTCATGACCATATAACCTGCTACTGGTGAATCGATACCACCACTTAACATAAGTAAACCATTACCAGATACACCTACAGGATAACCTCCTGCTCCTTCTATCTTTTCAAAGAAGATATAGGCAAAGTCATATCGTATATCAATATTAATCCCTAGATCATAATCTTTCATTGATACCTTTAAATCAGTATCCTGTAGGATTCTAGTCGCTATCTTGCGATTGATTTCATCTGATATCATAGGAAAGTTCTTATTTCCTCTTTTAGTAATTACTTTAAATGTTTTATATTTAGAAAAATCAATAATCTTCATAATAGAGTTTTCAATGACATCGATATCACACATTACCTTCTTAGCTAATGAGAAGTTTTGTATACCAAAGACATTCTTTAATTCATTCAGTATGTCATTGACATCATAATTATCAAAAGTAACATACATTCTATCTCTTTGACTTCTTATATCGATATTCTCATAAGGTTTTAATTTCTTTCTAATATTAGATTCTAGTTTATTAATAAAGAAATTACGATTCTTACCTTTTGTATTTAATTCACCATATCTAATTAATATCACATCTTGCATAGTATTATCCTTTCACTAAGTTATCTAGTATAGATGATAACTTATTATAAAATGTATTTATTTCTTCTAAAGTCGTATCTAAAGAGAACGATATTCTAAAAGCAGTATCTTTATATTTATCTTCGATAGGTAATGCATCTAGTATTCTAGATCTTTTTACATTAGTAGAACATGCACTCTTAGTAGAGATATAAATCTCTTCTGCTTCTAAAGCATTTAAGATTACTTCAGATTTATAATCTGGTATAGAAATATTGATGATGTAGTGTGAACAATCTTCTAATGGAGAATTGATATGTATACGTTCATCTTTATTAAATAGATCAATCATTGTATGGTAGATATCATCTATTGAAGAAGATTCTTTCTTTGCTAAGAATAACTTATATGTCTTAGCAAAAGGAATATTATAATAGTAGTTTGATGTACCAGCTCTTAATCCATATTCTTGTTCACCTCCACATATTAGAGGTAATAAAGTTACATTGTTTCTTTTGTATAATAAGGCAGATCCCTTAATACCATTGATCTTGTGTGCTGACATAGAAGCTAAATCCATCTTAGAGAAATCTAAATCATACTTACCAAAAGCTTGTACACAATCAATATGAAGGATGGTTTGTTTATTTTTAGCTTTGATTTCTTTATAGATATCTTCTACCTTATTCATTGCTCCTAATTCTGAATTTATCTTAGTCACAGAGATTAGAATGGTATTATCTTTAATATTATCTAGTATCTCTTGTTTATTAATATGACCATATTGATCAGGTTGTAGATAGGTTACTTCAAAGCCAAGACCTTCTAATTGTTTACATGTTTCATATACAGAAGAATGTTCGATACTAGAAGTAATGATATGTTTAGATGATTTATTAAGATATTTAAAAGCAATACCTTTAATCGCCATATTGTTAGATTCACTACCAGAACCAGTAAAGATTAACTCATCTTTATGAATCTTTAATAAATCAGCTAAGGTATGTCTCCCTTTTTCTTGTAGATCATTAATATTAATGGCAGGCCAATAACCAGAATTCGCATTCATAAAATACTTATCCATCACACTCTCAATGGTCTTTTTAACCTCAAGATTAAGGGGGGTAGTTGCTGCATTGTCTAAATAGATCATTCTCTCACTCCATTCAACTATCATTTCTCTATTATAACATACATATCAAAATATTAATTGTCTTAGTTTAGACTAAAAAAGTATCGCTTAGTTAAAAGCGATACCTTGTGATTTTTCATTACCATAAGTTAATAGTTCTTCTCTAACCTTTGGATATACCGTTTCAATGGCTTCTACAGCCGATGATAATGATTTAGAGTACTGACCATTGTTAAAGTGTGTTTCTGCCTTATGAAGCAATGTATCAACTTCAGGACGACTAGAACGATAACGATTACCAAAGACAATTGTATTCTCAGCCATTTGGGCTGTTTTTACTACTGATCTTGAGTTGTCGTATAATTTATAAACAATATCGTGCTGTTTTGATACCGCAAAGTTAGAAGCATTGATATTTAAAGGTTTCTCATTTAATAAAACAAGAATCTCTTTTAATCCCTTCTTACATTGATCAATCGTATCATAGTAAGCTTTAGATAACTTAGGTAGATTCATCTCTCTAAGCTTAGCTTGTGTTTCATTGATAATATACTGCATGTTCGCATATTCCGCATATAAACGTTTCTCATCTTCTCTTAATTTTTCAATATGTTTAATATAAGCAGAAGTAGCGATAATTAAAGCAGAGAACTTAGGATGTAAATCTTCTACCTTTATGACTAACTCACTAGCGATGTAGTTGTTAGATTCTTTCGCTTGAATAATTTCATTCTTAGTTGCTGAGAACTCTCTTAATAATTGAGTCTCCATTAATAAGTTAGCTTCTTCATTCTTAGTTAAAATATATAAATGTTTAATTTGAGATAACTGTTCATTTGCTTGTGTAACTTTATTCTTAGCTTCTACTTCAACATTTAATAACTTCTCAATTTCAAAGTTTAAGATCTTATTAGCTTCTACTTCTGAAACTAACTCTTTATTGATTGCTTCTAACTCTGCATAAGAATTCTCAGTCACATCAAGTAAATCTTTTAAGAAGATATCATCATGATTTTTCAATACAGAAACAATCTCTTTTTTAATCGTATCTAATCTTAAGGCTACTTGTAAATGTGAGATATTGTAATCTAATTGAGCAATCTCATTATAATGAGCTAAAGTCTTATCATATTCTTTAGGTAACTCTCTTTGTAGGTTATCTAAAATCGCAGGTAAGTTATTTAAGATATCTTTCATCTTTAATAATTCACCCTCTAATGTCGCAGCCTTGTTTCTAGCCTTATCAACTTGTGATTGGTTTAATAGTACATCTATATTTGTAAATGAAATCTCAATGTTATTAAAGTATTTCTCAATTGCCATGCTATAAGGTTTATAGTTATCAGAATTAGATTGGTACATCTTCTTATAATTTCTAAAGGCTTCTTTTTGATTAGTAATCTCTGCACGATTCTTAACATCAATCTGTGTTGCTTTAGTTAGATCGTTCAATAATGCTTGGTACTCATTCTCATAAGCATCAATGTTTGTTTCTAACTCTTTAATACGTGCTGTAGAAGCAGAAAACTTTCTCGCATATACCAATTGTTCAATATCAATTAATTCTTTTTTAATAACGCTAGCTTGATCGTTAGTTAAACGATTGTAAGAATCATTCCATCCTTCAAATTGATCTTCAACATCTGGTGTCTTTGGCATTAATGAAACCTTGTTCAATAAGTATTGAACCGGTAATGCCTTCAAAGTCGATATACGATCTTGAAAATCATCCAACTGTTTAATTCTTTTATTCTTTTTAACCGAGTTAGTCACACCAAAAATGATTAGAACTAGTATTAAAGCCCCAACCCCTAATGCAATTAACATATTTGTATTTAAATTCTCCATATTTTCCATATTTATCACCCACCTATATTTTATCATATTCTTAATACCAATGTCACATATAAATTTAACTATTTTTTAACATTTTTGAAACTTCTATGATTTTATGATATGATATATCTAGAGGTGAAAGTATATGAAAAAAATCTTAGGTTTATTAACCATCTTTTTATTCGCATTTACACTTGTAGGATGTGGATCTAGAGTATCAGTCGTTAACCCTGCAAATGTCACTCAAAGAATGGAAGCTGGGGAAACATTTGTATTAATTGGTGGTGCTACGACATGTCCTCATTGTCAAGCTTATGCGCCTACTGTAGAGGAATATGCGAATGCACATAGAGACTTACCAATCGTCAAAGTAAACATTGATCAAATTAGTGATCAAGTAGAACGTAGTCAGTTTATTAATAAATTCATGATTACAGGTACACCAACAACTATCTTAATTAGAGATGGTCAAGTAGTAGGTTCTAGAGCTGGTAATATCTCAATGACTGAGTTAAGTAATTTTATTGATGAAAATCTAAACTAAAAAAAATTATCCTGAAACAATCAGGATAATTTTTTTATTTACGTAGTAATGGTTTTTTAATTGATAATGGTAAGTATTTAATCAGTAACCACGTTAACCCAACATTGATTGGTAATTGAATAATCGTACGAATAATACGTGTCGATGCTGCGACATCAAATGGTAGACCATACATAATTACTAACCATAAAGAAGTACCGATAACTGATGTTACAAGTTCACTTACTAAGATGATTAAAGTAATATGACTAGGACTTACGATTAGTTTATTTGTATCTGCCTTGTATTTGTTTCCAAAATAGAAATTAGTCCCTAATACCACAACAGACATAATAATTAATAAAGACATGATTAAGTTTTTCATATTAGGTGTTAATTCATTTCTAATTTGATCCATTGAAATAGCTTCAGCATTGGTTACATATAAGAATCCTAATCCTAACATCACAACTAATAAACCTAAAATAATTAAATTGATTTTCTTAGGTGATACATCTTTTAAACCACGAGACATTACCGATGGTAAGTAAACACTTAACATAGAAGATAATGTAAATCCTAAGAATGGCATAGATCCATCACCCATAGCAGCAGACATTGCTAGTCCTAGGATATCAATGATAATCCCAGAGATTAATGCTAGTTTAGGTGATACGATTAAACCGATAGTAGTTGTCATAACCATTGATAAAGAAATAATGAACAATGGTTGACCTGGTGGTATCTTAATCGCAATAACTCTTGCAACTACTGCAGTTAAGACACATAGTAAAGCAACAGTTGTCATATCTTTACTAGTAATCTTTGATTTGTCTTTCTTAATCTCAATCGCAAATAATACTACCATAATTAGTAAAACTACGACTTGAGCAATAATAACGTTTAAACTCATAAAAAAAGCCTCCTAAATTTATTTAGAGGCTACAACATTAAAATAATTTTAACTTGTAGCGGATGCGACTAGTTATTGCACCTTACGGTTTCGTTTTCAAGCAACTTCCCATCTTGAAACACTTAACATAACTTGTCTACTCTAACAATCACAATTATAGACCTATTGTTTACTATTTGCAATAGTTTTTTTTATTTTATATTAGATATTCTAGGTTTATGTTCACTACATAATTGTAGATCACCTTTTCTAATTTTCGTATTATCCATTAAAATAATGTAGTTTGCACTTGATTCTTTAAACTTACCAGTTAACTCTTCTCCATTTTTATAGACCATATAAATCTTAGTCCCTCTTTTAAATTGACTATGTACTGCCATTTTATCACACCTTCTTTATAATGTAAGAATTATACTAGATAAAAAAGAAACTATCAATGATAGTTTCTCATAAATATTAGTATGTCATACGACGTTTTTTAAGGATTAATAAACCTAGAACACTCAAACTAGCTACCAATATTAAATGGTTAGTTCCTGTAGTAGGTATTCTAGTTGCACCCATAACTCCTTCAGTAGGACCATCACCTGGTGTTGTAGGCGTTGGTGTTTCTCCACCTGGAGTTTGACCTCCTGGAGTTGTTGGTGTTTCTAATGCTGTTAAACGTACTAAGACAGTCTCTTGTGTAATTAAAGAATTATCAATTGAATGATTCGCATTCGCATCTTCAACTACATCTCCTGCAAAGTTAAATGCTACTTTATTAGAAGTATCCAAAGCTCCTACAGGTCCAGCTAAAGCAACAGCACTTGGACTAATAGTACTTCCTAAATGAGGTGTAACACCTTCTAAAGCAAGAATGATATTACGAGCATGAACCTCAGGATTCGTTGCATGGTTACCAGGCATGTTTACTGTTGCACTTGTAACACCATCAGCCGTAATGATAGCTTCTGCTTCTGCTCTAGTACCGATTACATTAGTAAACCATCCTAAATGAACATAACCTTCTCTAACTTTATACTCTGGATGATTAACAGCTGGTTCTAATAAGTTAGATCCAAATGGTACTGATTCCGTAACACCAAATAAACCATATTCAACATCTATGAATGTTACATCGAATCTTCTAAGTGTTAATTGACCACTAAACGTAACATTGTTTTCTAATGCAGTTGCGAATGTTGATCCACTTGTAGAAGTAAATCCACTAAATGTATAAGCTTGTGTCCAATCACCATTAGTTGATGCAAATAAACCATGAGCCATATGTGTTGTGAATCCATCTAAAGTATTTAAATCAAAGTTAGCTGTGGTAATACCATTTGCATTAATCGTAGAACCCTGTGGTAACTGTAATGTTTTATTAAATACTTGACTAGTACCTTCAGCAGTAACATTAAATGTTACATCAACAACATTCATTGCCCATTGAGCATATAAAGTCATAGAAGTATTTCTTGTTAGAATGTAATTAATTGGATATGATGTTCCTGATCCATCAGGGCTAGTATTCCATCCAACTAAATGATAGTTGTTCTTATGCCATCTAGTCGCATAGTCATTTAAATCTAATGTTGTACCTTTATCTACTTCATCTAATACTAAAGCTACTCCAGGATTGTTTGTTGCATCTAAACCACCATTAGGATCTAAAGTAATCGTAATTTGTTCAATCCAAATTGCATATAAAACAAAATCTTCTGTAATATCAATTACTGAATCAGGTGCATAGTTAGGATCTCCAATCAATGCACTAGCATCTCTATTCCATCCTAGGAAACGATATCCTGGTCTAACAAATCCTAATTGCACATTACCTGGTATTAAAATATCTTGTTCTTCTATCGTCTCAACATTTACCAACATAGAACCAAAAGCGTCTAATGGACCAGTTCCACCGTTAGGGTCAAATGTTAATATATGTGTATTTTCGGCTCTTTCAGAAATATCTTCTAAAACAAATTCACCAACAAAGTTAATATCATAGTTATTTAGTGGGTGATCAAAAATACTTGTAGTCTCAAATTGTATATCTGGATATAAAGCAATTATCTCAGGATTAGGTACATACGCGTAGAATGCTCTATTATATCTAAACACTACTGTATCATCAATAACTA
>Ga0268261_10001690_pt1 | contig 15419 bp, 10 predicted proteins | sample TergutNc150P1_FD_190353 | JGI IMG/M metagenome (GOLD analysis project Ga0268261, IMG submission 190353) | Nasutitermes corniger P1 segment gut microbial community from laboratory colony in Florida, USA - Nc150 P1 (SPAdes) (version 2) | ecosystem: Host-associated > Arthropoda: Insects >... | reverse complement strand
CGCCTGCAGAGGTCAGTGACCCGCCGGCTCAACGAGTGGAGGAACGACCAGTGGAGTGCCACACTCGAATCCCTCGATCCCGAAGACCAGTCGCTGTGGGGGACGGCCAAGCGGGTGATGAGAGTTCCTACTCTGTCTCCCCTGGTCACCCCGGGGGAATCGCTCTCTCAGACTCTGAGAAAGTCGAAGCCCTTGCTGACATTCTGGAGACTCAGCCGAGCACTTTTCGGCTACCCTGACAGGTTTTGCGTGATTTTCCTGTTGTAATGCAAATGTCAGGGTATACGATGTTAAGTCGGGGCACGGCCCGCACTCCCCTCCTCAGGCGCGGCGGCTTCACCTAAGCGCCTGACAAGTCGCTTTTGCGACGGAGTCAGTCTGGTCTCCGAACCCAGACAGCCAACCAACCAGTTTATCCCTCCCATAATTAGTTTACGCCACATATGCACTAGTCTTTGGCAAAACCAGTCAAGGCCCTCAGCCTGACTTCAAAATCGTTAGTTAGCGTATTTCCCTGTTAGAGTTAAGGTGCCTGTTACAGAGCCCAGCGATGCGGCCAAACGCAGGAATGGCTAACAGACAGGGGGACGTCGACTTGCGCTTCGCGCAAGTCTCCGCCCCAGTTAACAACTTGGCCTGGCCTGGCCTGGCCTGGCCTGGCCTGGCCTGGCCTGGCCTGGCCTGGCCTGGCCTGGCCGCAAATCATCAGTCGGAAGGAGTACTTTGTCAGACACAAATCAAGAAGCAGCCATCCAACACATCAGCAAGGAAACAACGCCAGACCGCCCGGCCACGATGCCTCGTGGACCGCGGCACACCTCTGCTCAGCCAAGCAGCAGCAGCAGCAGCTTTCGGCCCGGCATCAGCACCAGCCGTAATCCGTGACGATTCACCGTGGCCCTCCGGCCAAGTCCAGCCGCGGATCCAGCTGCGCATCACAACCACGCCACCTGCCTGGGCTCAACACCGCACCACGCACTACGTGGTCGCACCAAGCAGTCATCCCGCAACGCAGCACCCCGGCCGAGGCAAGACCAACGTATACAATCAACCACGCAACTGTATGACTTTAAGACATTTATGTGTGTGTGTGTTTTACTGTGGTTTTCACTACTAAAGGCCTACAGTATCCCACATATCCAGTTCTGATTTTCATGCTACCCACTATTGTAAAACGAGATCTCGTCCCCCCCCACCAGAGTACACCATAGATTGTATAGTCTCTTGACAAGTTAAATGCTAACCTGATAATGGCCAATGTAGAGGCCGAAACATGTAGTTGATACTGTAGATACTCCATGTACCACTTTTGTTAATACAGTTCTTCTAATTAATACATTTTATGAATTTGTATTGAATAAACAGAACGGGAATGACTCCCCTCAAAGTTACACATTCCCTAAACTTCAGCTGGTCTTAATTTGTATGTTCATGTAATATAATTTACTAGTGAAGTTCTCCAAAATCTGAGGCCTCCCACCCTTTCATATGATTTATTAGCTATTCTTACTTTGTGATTTTCTCTTACATTGTTTTGGCAAGACCTTAACATACACTTAGTTTCATCAGTACTCGCTGCCAAATCTACTTGCTCCTAGCTAATGTACTCGTATCAACCTTCAGTAACATAAGACATTATTTAAAATAGAAAATACATACTAGTTTCATAAATATCATGTTAGGGTTGCAAGTATTTTACATAGCACATGAAGGCCCTGCAGTCAATCAGCAGTATAGCAAGAGACAGTAATAGGCATGATATTATGGCAGTTACAGGCACAAGGGAAAGCAGGTCTTGTACCTATAACAGAAGATTTTTAGAATTTTTGTTCCTAGAGGGAATGTATAAAACAAGACACCTAGCACACAAAGTATATAAAGAGAATTTGGCAACCAGACTTTAAACAATGTATTTATTTAAGAAATTAACAGGATTTACAGAAAAAAATCTTATTCAAAATAGTCAATGTTTACATTTAAATTCTGAAGAATACCTCCAGTCCTTCACATACGTAACACTTCCTGCATAAAATCCAAATACACACAATTCACAACAGCACACAGTAGCCAACTTTGAGAGACGCAGCTTTACCTAATGTAACCTATAACAAATAAGTATCACAATAAAATCTTGTAACCACACAGAACTATTATTTAAAATACATGGCAATGACATTTCATAATTTAAAAATAATACATTAATTACCATAATTATCACATAATACAGCAAATGACAGGAACGAACAGTTAATGTTTTGTCCTACATTAACAATAATGTACAAACAAATACTGTGATATAACTCACTACAGACTATCACATACAAAAGGAAAGATCAGATATGAAACATAAGACCAGAGTTTATGATGGTTGGCAGAACAAATGCCCCATTTACCCACAACACAATTTCTGGCATTGTTCAAATGTTTACATGAGTGTTTCACAAAAATTTTTTAACTCTCATTTATCTGTTAAATTTATACTAAATGAAACTAACTCTGAACATCATTTAGCTACAAATACCGCTGCCACCATAAATTATAAGACTACCCCTTTAACCAATTAGTTTAAAATTTATTTATGGTAACATAACAATTATTAAACAAGTTACATCCTATTCAAGTACAATGCAGCCAGTAACAGCATAACTGCCAGGGTTTTAAGTTGGCAGTCTCATCTATATTTCTAGTCATTATGGATCAAATGTCAGCATCACCTCTGTATGTAAGCACCATGCCAAAAAGGCACATGAAAGGCAAAAAGGAAAGCTGTATATATTCATAACTTATGTGCCACATAATGATAAGTTTTCAGATTCCTGTTGCAGACACTTAACCACTGAAGAACAATTTGGAACATGGAGGCAGAAATACCCCTAACTCTGCTGGAAATCAAAACCCAGCTTTCCAGCTATTGTCACTACTGTCAGAGGTATTACAACCCCTTAAGTGTTAAGTATTTCACTTATTTACCTCTGTTACAAAGAACTGCTCACCTGTAGTAATTCCTTCTGTGGAGCAAAAGATAAACACGTCCCTCCCTCCACACAATATTGTATTTACTCTACACACATTTCAAATCTTACACAATATTAATAATTATGAAAATACATAATAAATGCATGTATGGCTTCATCCTCGGGAAAGATTTGGAGACTCATGAGACTTGAGGTTCTCATGGTGATGTCACTGGAGATACAAGTCTTCTGGGATGATTAGACATGTGAAAGGATTGCAGTAACTTCATCAACAGGGTCACGCAGTCCAAACAGACTGCTCTTGGATTCCTTGCCCCTCAAAGTGAGGACAAAACAATCCTTTAGAACATAACAACTTACCAGTTGATATGGCTCAACATCCCAAAAAGACCTGAATCTTCATTCAAAGGCCCTTCTGGAATTCTAAAAAAAAATTCTCTTTTAGAACTCTTAACATTAAGCTTTTAGCCAACAACAAGATGCACTGTACATCACTTCACAAAAACCTGAGAAACCTACACCTCTGTACCCAATTCCATTTAACTCTCCTTCCATGTCCACCCCTCCAACAAATGCTATAAACACCAGTTTGACTGAGTGTAGCAACTCCACACAAAATACAACACTCCTTTCAATAGTAAGTTCACTGCTAAATATAAACAACTAATTTTAATCCTCCATTGGACTACCGGGGCCAGGATAGCGTAGTCAGTATAGCGACTTGTTATGGGCTGGACATTCTGCGGATCAAATCCCAGTCTGGGTGAGATTTTCCACACCCATCCAGATGGTCCTGGGGCCCACCCAGCCTGGCATAAAATGAGTACTGGGACTCTTTCCCAAAGTTAAAGTGGTCGTGGTGTGATGACCACCCAACCCATTTAGCCCCAAGTTTAAAAAATAGAGCTATACCCCCTCTGGGCCTTCATGGCCTGCTCCAGGATGAATTTTACCTTTCTTATTGGTCTACTAACCAACAGAAACATACATACATTAGAATATCTGAAACAGGTAGACTCCAATCTAATGGCCCCAGCAGGTCTCCATACTCCACATATTTGATACACAGTGGACAGTTATCCCTGTATATGTTATAAAAGAAAATGGAGGAATGGAGGCACAGGCCTACTCATTCTTAACCTTCAGATTGGATAGAGGTTAGTGGCCAGTTTCATGCTCTGGCTGCTTTATCACTGGAGAAAGTGCCCTCACCGCCCACTGGGTAAGAGGTTGGTTAGGCCCCACAGCCAGTCCTGACTCAATGAAGAATGATCAAACCACAATGCCCAACTGTCCAGCACAATCACTATGCCAAGTATGCTAGCCTTGGCCTTAGGCAGACATTGTCACACATGTCATCTAGTTTTAAATAACAGTGGCCATAATGCAGGCTTACCCAAGAATAATGCCCCACACTCATGATTTAGCCCTTCAAAGCCCAGTGGTTACTTTATGTACCAAAACGTTCAGCACTAAAAATTCAACATTTTGCCCACAGATTGTATGTCTGTGATTTGTACATTTCTCAGAACTGCAGTTTTTTCCCCTTACAGCATTAACCGACAGATTTTTATATGGAAACATACTGTGCCTACTGTGCAGGACCAATCAATGAATATTTAAATATAATTCATGTTTCTTTTCACCTTTATAGGACTTACTGGATTAAACTCACAAATTTAGAACATTTGACATGAAATCCACTTCAAACTTTCTGAAGAAAGTGTGACAAATTATGGTCTTTGTACATGGTACACAATGAATACATTTAAAATAACACAGACATATCCCTCTAACATTTACCCAAGACACTACTCTTTGAAGTCAATATTTAATGCCAAAAAAAATGTTTTTAGCCCTATATAGCATGCAACTTAAAATTAGCTGAAGTGAATGTAACTCATATACAACTCCACTCACAAAATATAAATGTTGTAATTTGGTAGTTTCACTGAACTCTATTACAAGACCCAAACAACTGCATAAAAGTTAAACTGCGCCCTTGAAATGATCCAAAATAAACTAAAAGCAAGCTGGTTCAATAAAGTTTAATGCAGGTCTTCTGCACACAGTATGAAGGACACTGGCCAGTTCAGATGGGCACTTTAACTGTAAAACGACATACATAATGAAACTACAGAATACTAGGTCTCTAAGTTCTTTTAACATACATCATAAATTCACTTGTACTTTCTTTCAATGCCCATACAGATGCATGATATTCTAGACACAGAATACAGGCTTGGAAAACTGCATGCACTATTCAGCACAGTAACACAGCTCTTGGGTCCCCATTCTTGTAACAATGATGGCAAATATATAACTTATGAAAATCCACTGACCACATCAAACTTCTTATAACACACTTCTTATTGAAATAATGGCAATTAAATGCAAACAACCTTCATCATCACTGCCTTCCAGATGTATTACAAAATGTTACATTACATTCCTGATGCATCAGCCCTTCTCCTAATATTCTTGTTCCCATTTTTCCATGTGGATCTGTTACTGTTGGACATCTTCCAGTGTATATCATCTCAAATCTTTTAAATAATTTATTAGTACCTCCACATATATTACTGGCATAGAGTAAAATAGGTAAAGCTGTCTCTGTTCATGCCATGCTCCCCATGGAGCTGAGGTACACCTGTAGTTCCACTTATTTTTAACCTCAGCACCAGAAAGGAAAGGAACCAGGTACCCACTGAATAAGAGGCTGGGTGGGACCTCTGCCCTTACTGGGATTCAAAACCTGTATCATCTAGCCCACAGCCTAGTCATTATTCTGTATACTGTACTATCCCAGCTCCACTAACATAATAACCATTTTTCAGTTTTGCCAAAGGTAATTTAATTAAGACAAGATCACCAAATTGGGATTGCTCAGTTAATATAGTGACTATGCCATGGGCTGGACAACTGAGGGAGCAGTGTTCATTTCCCAACAGAAGAAAAAATTTGTCTTCTATAAAGCATCCATAATGACTCTGAGACCCACCCAAACTCCCATTAACCAATGAGTACTATGCATGTACTTTCTTCCCAGACATAAAAGTGGCCAAGGTGTGAAGCTGAATACTCATCAATATCTAGTAGCAAAGCTCAGAATGTGTCCACTCCTCCACATGCCTTCATGGCATAGTGCTTACATAAGCATAGGGAGAACTTAAAATGACATTGTGCTCATGTACTTATGTATGGGCAGCAGAATCATTTCATCTTAGCCAATGTACTGAACAGTCCAACTTCTGGGATATATCATCCAGACTGGCACATGGGTACCAACGTTTAAGAGGAGCTTCCTGCCTTCATCTTCAGGGTAGTACAAGAACACTAGAATCTTCACCAGCAGCACTGTGAAAATTTCAAATCCTGCAAACTACTGTTGCCACTAAATGTATCCACTGAACCACTGTGGTAGAATCTCCATCACTTCATTAACAAAAAAGTATGACTTCCCTTTTCACACCAATAAACATTTAGCACATTAAACACACAGAATAAACCCAAGATATGCAGTAAAATATACATGGTGCATTCATGTTGTCTGTTTTAACCCAAACTGGAATGTCAGCCACCTACCTACTATCAAATTCATGAATATCTTAATATGTTCCATAACCAAGCATTAAAGGAATGTTCAGACTTATGCAATAAAACCAAAAAATGCACATGTATAAAATATGTGGTACATATTACAACAAATATGCACCACATATTTCATACATGTGCATTTGTTGGCTTTATTGCATAAGTCATGAAAATATGTTTAGTGGTTCCAGGGCTGTTACATTTGGACAGGCATAAAGAAGCCAATAAGCACATTTTGCAAACATTCCCCCAAAAATAATTCAGAAACACAAAAGCCTCGAAAGGACATATCAAAGACAGAAAGCTCATACAAAAGACCTATTAAGAAGTTAACCAAGTTCCCTCCATTTCTGCAGCAGTATATGCATATCATGAAACAAAAGCCATGTAAATACATTTCACAACTGTTAGATGGAAAGTGGGTGTATAAAGAACTGAAAAGCCTGTTAATGACACAGATTTGAGAGATATGACAGAAACCAATCATTGCCTGAAAAAGTTAAATAAAACAGCTCCTCATATATCTACTTCTTTTGGTATGACTAGGAATTATTTTAAAATGTTTTGTTTTTTAAATTGCATGTAAGGGAAACAGAGTATTTCTCATTAGACATCTTCATACAGATAACCATTTTAACACTTTTTTTTAAACCACTTTACTTTACAGTTTCAAACACCATAAAATACTCTCTCAACACTTGTATATTATGCTCCAATATTACAGCTGGTTCAACTTTGAACAAGGAAACATAAATACTCAATAAATGATGACATGTGGACAACAACTGTTATATGTCATTCTTCCCTAAGCTCAAAGACTGAGTACTACAGACCATTATAATGTTCACAAACACCAGATGAAGAACTGTACAGATCCTTTCTCTATGTAGCTTTCACAGATAAAACTGGTCAACAAAGATTTTGTCCCATGAGGGAAAAAAGTCTGTTTCTGGTGTATTTTTGGACACTGAATTCAAATATGTTTCCAGAACTTCTCTATCACCCACAACTTTCACATTGCATCAGACTTTGTGAAACCACAAGCCTACATATGTGTCACTGGAGGCCTGTAGGTGGTAGTCTGGACATGTAACAAGCAGTCACGTGTCATACATGTGTGACTAACAGTCCTTTACTGACTGCTGGCCAGAGCTCAGTGTGTTATCGTCTCAGAAGTACATACTGTTTGTCCCACCATTAATATGCCAAGAAAGTGCGTAAATTCATCGGATGCATTCTGATACATCTGCCGTGAGGTGACATTCTAATCCTGAAGACAGTCTTTCACACCCCTGATTAAGAAATGCTATGAGCATTATTTTGGCTGCAAAGTGGGTGAACAGGACAAGAGGTGTGCTCCCCATTTTTGCTGTGTGATGTGCCAGGCTTCTCACAGCATGGCCAAAGGTTCACGCTGTATGCCTTTCACCATTCCTGTGGTTTGAAGAGAACCCACAGACCATGTTTCAGATCCCTACTTCTGCCTGACCAGTATCACTGTGTAACAGCAAAGTCCAAACACACTGTTCAATGTCCTAATTTACTATCTGTGATGAGGCCAGTACCTCATAGTGTGGAGTTACCTGTGCCAAAGCCTCCAACAAGCATGATGCTGAGTGACAGCAAGTCAAGTGATGAAGATGTAGGCCAATCAAACAACAATATGGATTGTGATCCAACATTTGCAGGAGCCTGTTCTTCCAATGAACCACACCTGCTGACTCAAGGGGGCCTGAATGATATCGTCCGTGATTTGAACCTGTCAAAGAGGCAAGCTGAACTTTTAGGCTCCAGGTTAAAGGGCTGGTATCCTCTGCATCAGGAAACTAAGGTCTAAGTGATGCAAAAATCAAGGATGGAATAATTATAGGACCCCACATCAGGGAACTGACACAAGACAAACAGTTCAATGTAGATCTGAATGAGACTGAAAAAAAATGCATGGTTGTCATTTAAGAGGATTTGCAAGGACTTATTAGAAAATCAAAAAGTGGTGAACTACCTGAATGCTGTGCAGGACCTGTTGACTTCGTACAAAGCTATGGGATGCAATATGAGTCTGAAAATCCACTTTCTGGAGTCACACTTGGATTTTTTCCCAAAAAAATCTCGGCGAAGTCAGAGACAAACACAGTGAAAGATTTCACCGAGACATTATGGCTATGGAAAAGCAGTACCAAGGCAAGTGGACCTCAAGTATGTTGGCAGACTATTGCTGGACGGTGAAGAGAGATGTATCTGACGCCAAACACCATGAGAGTCACACGCCTCAGCATTTTAGAGGAAAGTTTCTGCCCATTTCATGAGGACGTAAAGTACTATTTTGCACATTTAAATTCCTCTGTATCTTTGAAACACTGCCTGATAGAAAAATTCTGTACACATACCTGAATTCAGCATAAAAAGTACTGCTAAATTCACATATTGAAGTTCGTGGGACCAAAAAAAAAGTTAAACTTTGTTGACCAGTGTAACCTTTCCATTCATCCAATCATACATTACAGCCAATGAGCGATAATTTGATATCATGATTTCACTGCATCTGCATAAGCCTAATGGACTTGGAAGTTCTGGAAAGATAACTGGGTATAACCATAATTATGATGCTGGTGGTGCCCTAAAGACACCATTTTAAGGCAAGGCAACACTGCTGGCCAGTTCATTACTGTCTGGTCCCAGCTTATTTTCACACTGAACAAGGTCTCCCTCAAACAGTGTAAAGTCAAGCTTGGCAGAATAAGCAGTGTTCCTAAAGAAAACCAGGGGGACTGCGATAATGTAGCCAGTACAACAACTCACTACAGGCTGAACTGTCCGGAGTTCGAAACTTATGGGGGCAAAAAAACATCTCTTATCCACACCCATCCAACCCAGACCTGGGGCACAACCAAACTCCTCTACAATAGGTGCTGGGGAATCTTTCCCCAGGGGTACAGCAGCTGGGGCATCATACTGACAAACCATCCCATCCAGCATAGCGGTTAAGAATAAGTGGACTCCTCCTCTGTGCCTGCATGGCACATTACAGCGAGAACATATGCTTACAGTGCTATAATAACCGGGGTTGAATTTTATGGTTGTGATCAGCATGATAATACAAACTAAGGCATTGCCATTCACTGCTGCTATCTGAGGGTACTATTGTGACTGTGACTTCAGAGTTTCATTTGGTTTCCATTGATATGGACAACACACAAATAAACATTCTGACAAGTCATGCCCTGCTTAGACCAACCAAATAATGATTTCTTTACTTCCTCTAGCATACTCTCAGTTTAGAGCATATGCTTAGACATCTAACCTCAAAAAGCTGCTCTTCATAATGACAAAGAAATTCCACATGCAGCGTCCATTATTTTTCTTTCTCAGCTGTTTTACATTGTAGCTGCAACAAATAATTTCTTCTCGCTTCATTTTTAAAACATTTCTACATTATTCCATTTAGTCAGTTTCAAACACAAAAAAAAAAACATTCCTTTCCTCTGAGGTCCAATAATTCCAAAATTCTGATAATCCAGCACCCGAGGGCAGTAGTTCCAAGACCAAAAGTTTCGCTTTTTACCAGAAAAAAAACTTCATCAATGAAACAGGCCAATCTCAAGGGTATGTTTAAAAAGGCCTCCAAGAGTGTCAGTACAGCAACTGCTGTGGTTATTTCCGACCCCTTGTCTCCTAGACCATCAGCTACTTCAGCTATGCAGAAAACATATAAGATGACCCTGAATCAGCAGAGGAAGGAAATATACATATGAAACATTCCTCTGGTTAGTTGTACAGCATTAGTATAGGAGCAGTAACAAACAATTAACTGTAAGAACTTAGGTCAATATAGGTACTGACTGATAATCCAGAACATCCAACAATCTGCACCTGTCTGGTCCATATGAGTCAGATTAACGGGATTTTGCTGTACATGCCGTTTGTCCTCCATATTCACACTCAGTTGCTCAGATGCGCACATTCAAGTCTTCTGGGATGTTGTGCTGTGTTGCTGTAGTAATTTAATCTTCAAGGACAAGGACTGCTTCACCCAGGAGATAAAAGCACTGCAGTCCTTCAAAGACCACGAATTACTACCCACCCATACAGTGTTATATCCCAAAAGACTTGGATCTTCTGCAACACCAGAGTGAAAACCTCAAATCTCACACTGATCAGGTACATTAAAGCCAGGTATTTAATGATGGATACTTATTCAATAATATGCCCATTTATAACTACAGATGTTCCTCACCTAGTGGTTCTGAAAAAACAGAGCACTAAGTGAAAATACACCATATGAAGAAACTTTTTCCAGAAGAATTAATGTACACAGTTCAAATTTATACTTATGTAACATAACCAACAAAATGCATACTTTTCAAATTAATGGTTTAATTCAATTCTTGGTGTCTTCTACGTGTTTTGATCATCGTGTCTTCATCATCAGCAAGACCACGTGTACATACAGTTTTTTATGGCATGTTTTCATGCACATATGCAGTTTTTTAAGGTATGTGTTTTATGCATATATGCATGAAAACATACAATAAAAAAGTGCATGTACCAATGGTACAAAAGCTTTTTTCACACACACATTCTTTGACTCATCATGAATAATTACATCCAGGAGAGTGAGAAAAAATAACAACAGTACATGCAACACACAATGCAAAACACAACTGTATCACACTTTACCGCTTCAAGCACATCACAAAATTATGATTACGCATATCTGTGATTTCTCACAACTTGTTCCTCAAGAAGGGTAGTTTTCCACCCACTCAAATCAACAAGCAGCTAAACAAATGGAAATTCTGACCAGCCATGATAGGCCATCAGTTAATGCACCATGGCAGCTGTAAACATAAATGCAAGAGCTTAAAAATAGTTCAACTGCATGACATATTTGCCCAGAGTTTAAAAAAAAAAAGCAGTTGGTAAAAGCCCAGCAAAACAGTGCTAAGTGAAGTGCACCATAGTGCACCATAGCCCACATTTTCATTGCCTACCAATTCATTTTGGGTTTCTCTTTCAAGATTACACATATCACTTTGATTTAGTTTTGAAACTGTTCTGTGCAATGGTTTATCTGATTTAAGCAGACAGTGACAACTAGGATGGCAGCACCAGTAATCAGTGTGGACATGAGGCCAGTGAATCCAAAAATGCAACCTGATATGGGCCAGCACTTCCCCAACTGTTGCAGGCAACTTAAAAAAAATCCAAGTGGCACCATGCCAATGTCATGTCAGTGGCAATCAGTATATACAAATTTGAGGCAGTGTATAATATGATGCCAAACAAAGTGTTGCAAAGATAGATAACACTCACAGGAGGTTCTCTCAGTGTGAACATAAAGCCAGGAGACAGTGGCTGATAGCTGTTTTGAATGTCACTCACAGGTAAAGTTGGGTCATCACTGAGTGGCATGTAATGGCATTCCGCCATTACATGCCACTCAGTGATGACCCAACTTTACCTTCTACTTACCTTCTAAAGTTGCAAAAATACATATGATTAATGATTTCTTGTTACTTCAAAATCTCAACTCATTTATGTTTTTTGTCATGTCTGCGAACACTATAATTTAATGAGTTTACATGTTAAATAAAAATGGAGATAACCCACATCCTTGGCACAATCACATATTAATTTTAATTGGTTCAGTCACATTTTCTCAGATAATGATATATACATATGCATACATACATATATATGTGTGTATAATTGTATTTATGATTGCATTTATTCAGGTTATTAACTTCTCACAACATTTCACAGTTCATCTTTGTCCAGTCTACCATATGCCTCTATAAAAACCAAGATGACACTGGTCGTAGACTTCTGTCTTCTTTTCTCTATAATGATGTAACAAAAAACTTGCTTCCATCATACCACATTCTTTTCTACACTCAATATGGTTTGATCAGCAACTACATAACATTCTCAAATGTTGGTTTCAATTAACAAAAATTTTAATAAGAGTGGCATTAGCACAAAAATTACATATGTATTCAGCTTCTACTGCACAGTCAGCACTTTCTCCTCCCTTGTAAAAACAAATGTGTTAAACCTGTAGCGTATATGGCCATGACTGCCATTACAAAAACATAAATACAGTATGTGGCAAACTGCAGTTCCTTAATGTTATGGCAAATGGTACATGCAGTACTACTGCTTTCAAACATTTAATATAAACAAAGTACTTCTGAGCCAGTTCTCAAGGTTTCTGGTAACTGTATAATTCACACAGGATTATTCAGTTTCTATATATTGTGAATTGTCTTGCATTTACAAACAATACATCATTTTGAGATATTTGGGTGGGAAGAGAATTTCTTCGAAACTCTCAATTTTTCATAATTTCATACTTAGAGCTACAATTCTATGCAACCTGTCCTTTGCTTAAATCAGGCAACACAATAAAGGCTGTGTAGAATACTTACATATCTATTTCATCCAAATGGTCTCTTACAATCTGGTTGATTTAACCAAAATCATGTATGCATTTCCTGGTTCCTCCATGTGTGCTACATCTCACACCCATACCATCCTTAACTTAACCACAACATTACACCAATAACATTCTGAAGTTAAATGTCTAATATGCTAGATTTTTGTCACTAACAAACAGTGCAATATTAAAACACCACATAAGGGTGTTATTAAACAGTAAAAAATAGTCAGTCAAATCAACTGTAACTAAAATTGCATTACCTACATGAAGTCACTACATGCTTCAGCCCATGAAAGGGCCATCTTCAGGCAATACTAATACAAAATACGCAAAGGAAGGTAATATTAAGATGAAAGAGGCCTCTCTCTTGCATACTCTTAATAGAACCCGTGTATCAGAGTATCTCGAGTAGTTGTATTATTAATAAATATTAAAATCTTGATATGTAAAAATATAAATATAAAATCTTAAGAATTATTCAAATTGGAGTACCCAGTAGTCTCTTAATATTCAATGACAATATGGGTGGTAAGTAGGCACATTGAATTTTATTTGTTCCAAGATGTCAATTCATATGAACTTGGAGCTACTACAAAGTATTCTTCCATATATGAATTCTTCATAATAAGGAATGTTCTAAAATTCAAAATCAGAAAATAAGTCTGAAGTTACAAAAACTGTGCTGTGTATTAAGTGTAAGTTGAAATTCACTTAATGTTTTAATATTACCTTCATCTGCCTATTTTGTATTAGTCTTGTCTGAAGATGGCCTTACTACAGGCTAAAACACGTAGCAACTTCATGTCAGTAATAGAGTTATATTATTGACAATAAGGTGCTAGGTTTGACTGACTTTATTTGTTGCTATATTGTTACAAAACACTATAGAATGTCCTCTCCAAAAATTAAGCATGTCAAAAACAGACCAATGTACAACACCACACGCAGTTAAAACATACATGTCATTATCTACCTTCAACAAAATAACAATTCCAAATATGAAGGCTGACTGCTGCTTTCCAATACAGCTCTCTCTTTCAAATCTCTTCTATATTTATTCAGTAAAAACAACTTTACATCTATATCTGACACGTACAATATTCTCTCTACACCACATTTCCTGACAATCATCACCTGAGTGCCTTACAAAAATGTATGCATTATGAGTTAACAAAAATGTAATTAACTGCTCTTCCCATCACCAATGCAAACGGGAACTTCAGCCCAATAAAGGAAAGGTAGAGACAGAATCACATTCCCAGCATTGCCACATTTACATTAATAAGAGCTATAAAGCTATTAGTCCAGCCACAAATCCAAAGGTTCAGGATGGTGGTTTAGTAATGCCATGGGAATACAAGTGTTCCCTTTACACAATGCATACAGTGCACATAAAATAGTAAAAACAATGTGTTAAATCTCCATCTTCAGGTTGGAAGAAATGGCACCTACTCAAACTGGTAATGTCACTAAAGAAACGAATATCCTTTCCTTACCATGCAGACAAAGAGGGGGTTAGGGGGAAAGGAATCCAACCTCTCAAATGTCATGTATCCCCTGTTATCCACAATATGGACACAGGACAAAGGCAACATTCTCGGGACAATTTTCTTATGAGTGGTAGTAAATTACTACTTTGAATATTAAAGACAGCCACAAGTAATTGCAACACATGTCATAATTTTGAAAAAGTATCAAATTAAGTTAAATTTTGAAAAACGTATCAAATTAAGTTACTTTATCTATGACTATATACTATTTCCTTTTTGAAAGCATAAATAAATTGCATTATTCTGAACTATACTTAATCTCAAACCTGATTAAGAACAGTGGTGTAGTTAAAATATTCCATCTTATCAGTCACAGTCTCTATTAAATGTTTCTGGTCAAACTTAGCAATTACAAATAAAAATACCATGGCCTCCTTGCACTGTAACTGCTGCACTTGATATATTTTGATCATACACCTGAATGACTTACTTATTTTAAAATACCTTAAAATACATTTGACTAGGATTTCTGTTCAATACACCTGATGCACAAACATTTTTATAACACACAGTGACCATGCCATAGCTCAGGCACTTAGTCAGTGGTTTCTCATCTGCGGACTGGGCTCGGTCTCAGGATAGTCCACATGGAATTTTTTATGAACAAAGTAGCACTGGGACACATTTTGTCTGAACACTTATTCCACCAATGCTCCATATTTGTTCATCTATTATCCAAGGGATGAACAACGGGCCTGTCAAGAACCAAGCTCCACAGAGACACTGTCTCACCCCACCATGAGAACAAATAATATATACTGCTGATATGATGGTCAGAGTTGAGTCACAGACTTAAAAAAAAAAAAACTTCCACAGATTCTAAATAACTTATAACCAATTCAAGCCCCCCCCCCCCCCCCC
>Ga0268261_10001689_pt1 | contig 15426 bp, 9 predicted proteins | sample TergutNc150P1_FD_190353 | JGI IMG/M metagenome (GOLD analysis project Ga0268261, IMG submission 190353) | Nasutitermes corniger P1 segment gut microbial community from laboratory colony in Florida, USA - Nc150 P1 (SPAdes) (version 2) | ecosystem: Host-associated > Arthropoda: Insects > Digestive... | reverse complement strand
GAAGGCAAAACCAGAGGCTGCCACTGCAGTCACCGAGATCCTAATGGTGGGCGGGAAAACGCCCGAAACTTGTTGAGCTGTAAATAAACGTCAGGATATTAAACTGGAGATCTGTTGCATCAGGTTGGTGATTTATTTGAATTGAAACGTGCATGAGTGTGTTTCGTGTTTCTTTTGCTCAGTGGCCGTATTTACCTTCTTTAACATTTAAAGTCAGCAGTGCCAGCCACTTGCATTCCTTTCTTTTTCAGACATATACAATTATCTTCACAAGGTCCTTTTTCGAAGACAAAACAACAATCCAGCACTCTACCACTGTTACTTCAGGCCTCCCATATATGCTTATTTCTTATGCATAATTAAAAAAAAAGTATTTCAGGGATATTACACCTATTAAAGGCAAAATATACGCGGATGGGAACTCTGTTGTGGAAGGCTGTACACTGGCCTCCATAATACAGCCTAAGTGTTACCTTCTTGTGGCATTCCGAAGTCATGTGGAATTTCAATTATGCGGATACGTAATTTAATTCGGCAAGACCTGTAATTATATGTGAGTATCAATAAAACATAAAGCGCCCGGTATATCTTAACCCGATACGAAATCCTTTTATGAATCCGACGTGCTTGAAATTTTCTTTTCACAGCTTTAGTCTTCTGTAGTCGTAAATGTATATCCTTTGTCGCTTACCAGAGGCCTCAGGCTAGACAGAACCGCAGTGCACAAGTGCAGTTTCTTTCCGCTTTCACGTCTCTTCTGTTATTTCTTTTGACAATAATTTCGTTGCTCAAAACCGTGCATCTTCTCTTAAATCATTGTACCTTTCTGTCTTTACTGTTTGAGAATAACATATTGGACTATTTCACATAGAAGTGTAATTTCAGTGAAACGGAGACTGCCAATGCAAACGCCTAATCAGGTAACTGCAAGAAGTAACCAAATAAAATTCATGGCACAGGCCTTCCTTCGAAAATTCATTTTTATTCACCACCCTACTTCCCTGCTTTTATTGACTCGATTGTCCGTCACTCTGCTCACAAACGTCTGACACAGGATCACAGCCTGATCAAGAACATTCCAATCCATACCTCCAAAAATGACCATTTTCAATCCACTTTAATATTATTTTATTTATGCCTAGTTTGTCCAAAAGTGATCCTTCAACTCGGATTTTCCAACTAAAGCTTTTGTATATTTCTCATCTCCCCCACAGAAACTATCTCTCCTGCCCTCTTTGCTAATTCTGCATTTATTACACTTATATGTTTTATGAAACTTCTCAGCATGCAACTTTCTGCATTAAAATTTAACATATAATCAGATGCTCTTAATATCACACTACCTTGAGTGCTGAAAAGATTACCGACCGGAATGACGGAGTTCGAGACTCACCATTGGCATAGTTTTTTTTCGTTCAGCAGCACACCACCCGTCCCCCTTTCTTATTTGTCACATCCACCGCTACCTTCCTATGTACAATTCGTAGTGTGGGTCTTTTCCAGGGAACAAAGCGGCTGTAGGCTAAAAGTCACAGTCATCTACACGCAATGTCTATTTCTGAAAAGTTTAGAACTTTATCTCCAAGCCCGTATAGCGTAATAAGAACGACATTAATTACACTCTGTGTATTTCCCTTCGGACGTTAAAAACTTTTTGACGTGTATATTAAGTAATTCTATAGAGTCGTCAGGCTGTGAACTTGATGTTCGTGGATCCGTGCATCAAAGTACAATTCATGAGGAAAAATCCAACAAGATGCAACAATGTATCAACATTTTATTATTCCATATTTATATAAAGCTCAACATGTTTCGGGCGACACACCGCCCATCATCAGGAGCCTAAAACTGCACTGAGAGCCTCTGGTTTTTCATACGTGGAAGGTTGCTAGGACGTGTTGTTGGCGGACATTGTCAGGCACAGTCATACTGTGCCTGACAACGTCCACCAACGACACGTCCAACAACCTTCTACTTATAAAAAACCAGAGGCTGTCAGTGCAGTTTTAGGCTTCTGATGATGAGCGGTGTGTCGCCCGAAACATGTTGAGCTTCATAAAAATATGAAATAATAACATTTTAATACATTGTTGCATCTTGCTGAATTTTTCTTCATGAATCGTCAGGCTATCTTAATTAAATATTTACTATGAAGTTTAAATTTATGGTTTGTAAGTCCGTGCATCATCATATATTCAAATAAATCAACCAACCAGTTGCATCAATCTCTCAGATTTATTGCCTGTCGTTTAAATACCGACAGGACCGACCACGACCAACAACACTGTTACCACCACGTTCCAACGGTAAACCAGAGGCGGCTACTGCAGTTAAGCTCCTGATGTTGGGCATGAGGATGCCCGCAACATGTTGAGCTGTATTTAAACGACAGGCAATAAATCTGAGAGATAGATGCATCTGGTTGGTTGATTTATTTGAATATGAAGTTTAAATTTAATTTGCACGATATCAATTACATAATGTATGCCCGTGTTAATAAGCTAATGCACTAGAATTCTTCTTGGAAAGCTTACAGTTTTTGTAGTCAAGAATATTCGGCGTTTTATGCAAACCCAATATTCATTACATATTAAAAACTCGCGCTACTGGTCCTCGTCTTGAGCCACATAATACCAATCCACACTTTCGTGTCCCATATTCAAGGTAGACCTAAATATGATTGTCCCATCTACACTTATGTCTTCCAAGTGATATTTTCTGTTCACGATTTCCATCTAAAATAATGTAGGTACATAAAATCTTTCAATGCATGCTACATATCCCTCCCATCATTCTTAATTAAATCATCCTAGGATTAGGTCTACAAATTACGAGTCACTTAAAAGATGTTTGGGTTTCCATTAATTTATTAAATAATCTGTCATATAATGTTGCTGCAGACGACATCTCAATCAATAAGCAAACACAAACTGGCACGTCTTTCGTGACCTGGTTACATGTTGACCCTTACTGCAAGTTGCCCCATGGGGACACCTGCCATGGGGACACCTGCCATAAGGACAAGCAATATTTCTACCACACTTGTCATTCGACAACAGGTAGCAACCTATTGATACGCAACCACGTGCTGTTACTACATGAATAATCAACTTTGTAGGCGATGTATTGATCTGAAGCTTCTATAGTAGGAAGCCACTAATCTGATGATGGCTTCTGAAAGTCATTCCACATCTCTTTAGACCCTTAAAAAATCTCTTCCTCCACTTTAAACGTTTGTGGTGATGCCCTTTGATATTTAAAATTTAGTAGTGATGCACTTTGATTTTCAAAATTTTGTGATGATGCCCCTTGATATTTAAAATTTTGTGTTGATGCCCTTTGATATTTAAAAGTTTGTGGTGATGCCCTTTGATATTTAAAATTTTGTGGTGATGCCCTTTGATATTTAAAATTTTGTGGTGAAGCACTTTGATTTTTAAAATTTTGTGACGATGCCCTTTGATATTTAAAATTTTGTGGTGATGCCCTTTGATATTTAAAATTTTGTGGTGATGCCCTTTGATATTTAAAATTTTGTGGTAATACCTTTGATATTTAAAATTTTGTGGTGATGCTCTTCGATATTTAAAATTTTGTGGTAATGCACTTTGATATTTAAAATTTTGTGGTGATGCCCTTTGATATTTAAAATTTTGTGGTGATGCCCTTTGACATTTAAAATTTTGTGGTGATGCCATTTGATATTTAAAATTTTGTGGTGAAGCACTTTGATTTTTAAAATTTTGTGATGATGCCCTTTGATATTTAAAATTTTGTGGTGATGCCTTTGATATTAAAAATTTTGTGGTGATGCCCTTCGATATTTAAAATTTTGTGGTAATGCACTTTGATATTTAAAATTTTGTGGTAATGCACTTTGATATTTAAAATTTTGTGGCGATGCCCTTTGATATTTAAAATTTTGTGGTGATGCCCTTTGACATTTAAAATTTTGTGGTGATGCCCTTTGATATTTAAAATTTTGTGATAATCCCCTTTGATATTTAAAATTTGATGGTGATGCCCTTTGATATTTAAAATTTTGTGGTGATGACCTTTGATATTTAAAACTTTGTGGTGATGTCCTTTGATATTTAAAATTCTATGTCAACTGTACACGCTATGAAGCAAGGTCAGGTAGGATGTACTGAAGTCGTATTGGAAAGGACGTTGAGGAAATCATCGGCGACGTATTCTTAGGCAGTTTACCAGAATTTTCTTAAAGGAAAGCAAAGCGAGATATACAAGGTGTGGTAGAAAAGTAATGAGACTGGCAACGCTGTGCACGAACCGAAAATGTTGCTGCCTCCCCCTTCACATGGCTGTTAGGTTAACCTCTGACGTAGTTTCAGTACAAGTTCGAACTTGCTACAGTTGCTACGCGATTGTTGAGAGCGTCTGAAGTGAAGGTGTGTTTGTGAGGTGCGTTGCAAAAATGGACCGGCAAAAGTTTGAGCAACGTTGTGCCATCAAATTTTGTGTAAAGCTTGGCGAATCCGCTACTGTGACTTATGAAAAGTTACAAAGGGCTTATGGAGAACATTCCGTATCCAGGGCACAAGTGTTCAGATGGCACAAGTCCTTATTAGAAGGCAGAGAACAAGTGGAAGACGAACCTCGTGCGGGAAGACATTCAACCTCAAAAACGGAGACAATGTGGAAAGAGTGAGGTCTCTTGTGAGGTCAGATCGTCGATTGATGTTGAGAATGATCAGTAGTGAGTTAAATTTGAACCGGTTTACTGTCCATCAAATTTGGACGCAGGATTTGGACGTGAGAAAAGTGTGCTCCAAGATGGTTCCAGAGAACCTCACGACTGAGCAGAAGGCCAGTCGGAGGGATGTGTGTCTTGGTCTTCTGGACCACCTTGAGAGGGAGCCAGAATGCTTAAGTCGCGTTATCACATGTGATGAATCATGGATTTTGAAGTACGACCCCGAGACAAAACGCCAAATTCGGGAGTGGCACACTGCAAACTCTCGCCGTCTCAGGAAAGCGAGAATGAGCAAATCCAAAATCAAATCAATGCTCATTTGTTTTTTTTTTCTGACAGTCAGGGAATCGTCCACAAGGAATTTGTACCACCAGTACAAACTGTCAATCAAACTTTTTATCGGGAAGTCCTTGAAGGACTCAGGAAAAGGGTGGCACGTGTGCGACCAGGCATTGAACGCACTTGGATGCTGCACCACGACAACGCCACGGCAGTCTCCATCCATGAATTTTTGGCAGAAAAATGTTTGTGTGGTTCCTCAGCCCCCCTATCCGCCGGATCTCAGTCCCTGCAACTTCTTTTTATTCCCGGCTCAAAAACCACTTGAAAGGGCGTCAATTTGGTACTTTGGATAATATCCAGAAGAGCGTAACCGACGAGCTGAAGGGTATTCAAGCAGAAGCCTTCCAGCACTGCTGCGAACAATGGAAACAACGCCTCCGTCGCTGTGTAGCTGCCCAAGAGAACTATTTTGAAGGAGATGAACTTGATTTGTAAAAATAATAAAATTCATGGTTAAAAGAAAATCAATCTCATTACTTTTCTGCCACACCGTGTAGTTCGTCGTTTTGGAGTAAATGGTTGTGTGTAAACATGTTTGCTAACAGGAGTATCTTCGCTTGGTAAGGGAACTTTAACGTAAGTTATTTATTTAACGCCAGTCCGTATTAGTGACTGTCCATTTCGATTAGTCAGCAATCCCGAGGCACCAGGTTCATGTCAGGGGACCGGTTATATTTACTCAACTTCGTAGATTTTCTCGGTCAATTGAGGCAAATTTCAGGATAGTATTTAACGGTAAGACAGAACCGCTTCCTCCCTTCTTCTTTCCAGTTCATCTGATTATAGCAGTCTGGGATTTGACAACGTATAAGACTGTAGGTTAGCGTAGACGTTTCGGAAAAAAGTTCTGCCACTCTATTTATCTTTGTTGAGAGTAAACAACAAGGCACGTCTACATGGCAGCCATGTTTATTTCCATACTGCTCGTTACAAAGAGAAATGAAGTTAGAAGCGAGGGGGAGGGGGATTCAGAGTTGCTGGCAGCGAGGTCTTAACAATCTCGATATCATTCCTTCACATCCTTCTCACCCTGGTCGATCTCTAAGGGGAAGACCAGCTGGACTGGGCGATTGAATCTTCGCCCTTCCAGGGTGCGGAAAATGATTCTCCGTACCTTGTAATCTCTCCCTTCCTGTAGGCCTTCAACTATTGCTTTCCTCCACATGTGTCGCGGGCGCACGTCCTCTTGTATCAGGACGACGTCCCCCTGACGTAGGTCTCTGGACCTCTGTGACTTTCGAACTTCGTGAAAGTTCCTCAGTTGAAGTAGGTACTCTTTCTGCCAACGTTTCCAGAAATCATCTAAAAGTTTCAGCCTCAATCGAAACTCCTTGGCCAGATCCTTTCTTCTTTCGGGTTCCGGTCCTGTTGGAATGGTGATGAGACCTCCTCCTATCTAGAAGTGTGCCGGAGTGAGGGCTTCCGAATCCCCGCATTGCGTGTTAGGCCTTCAGTTCACAGCGGCTTCGATGCTGATCAGCGTGGTGTTGAGTTGTTCCTCAGTGAGGCTCGATTGCCCGAGTACTTTACGTAGACAACGTTTTGTAGTACCCACCATCTTCTCCCTGGACAGCACCATGATTAGAATGGACAGTACCATGATTAAGATGGACAGCACCATGATTAGGCCATGACAATTTCTTTTAATCCTTTCTAATTTATCCTGGTCACGGCACCAAAATGTTGAGAGTAAATAACAAAGCACGTCTACATGGCAGTCATGTTTATTTCCATACTGCTCGTTAAAAAGAGAAGTGAAGTTCGGAGCGAGGGTAGAGGGGGAGTCAGGGCTGCTGGCAGCGAGGTCTTGACAATCTCGATATCATTCCTTCACAATCTTCTATCTGTATGTAATTCACTTCAGAAGGCAGAATGTTAATCAGGAAACTAGGTGTCAACATACAGTTATTGACGGCGATGAAACCTAAGAACATTATCTGATGCACACCCACCGCTGTTATTAATCACCCACTACTTATCCCACCATTCGACAGCATATATCTGAAATACACAGAGTGTTGTTAAATAAACCATAATCGAACATACCGTTCATGTGAGATCGGCTAATTGGACACTACTTTTCGTACATCCTTCTACTTCAAAACCATGTGCACGATACAATTATTGTCATTTCTTACATAAATGTTGTTTGAGACAGCTTTTATGGTCAGCACTGTTAGTGGGGTACAAGACTGAGGGTGTGTGAGTGGACAGCGTTGAGGGAAGTATCTGGAACAAAGTAACAAGTACTGAACAAATTATGTAATAAGGCTCTTTATCCTTCGTACTGTTTTCTAATAAACGTTAAATAAATAATAGTCGGGAGGGTCATAAAAATGTGTGGGAACGTAAAGGATTCATATAAATTTCTGTCGAAACAATGAAGGAATTTGGCCATTTGGAAGAGCTGTATGTACGGTAGACAGTGTATGTTAAAACGAATCTTATGACAGAAATTCAGTTTGAGGTGTGGGTTGGACTGAATTGCATTGAGGAGATTATAACGGCAGATTATCGTGAACTCCGTGATGGAACCTCGGATTCCAGGCAAATGAATAATGTCTTAATGGCATGAATAACCACTAGTTCAATTAAACACGATGTCACATAACTGATTTATTGAAAATAGTGAACATTAAATTTCAATAAGAATATTTTTATTTTTATTATGGCCTTATACATTCCCATTTCCAGATTTAATCAATCTGGCCGCAAAGGCATAAATAAATCTAAATCCCAACCACATTATTTGTAACACTTTGAAGTCTGAAATTTATCTAAATTATATACCTTATTCCAGTTTCAACATCACAGAGAACACAGTCCGTCTGCACTACGTGTACAAAGACAAATCAGTTAATGCAGTTTAGGGAAAAAGTCGATGTTGACAGGTATAATAATATTAAAATGTACTGTATAGAAAGAATGCAAGAGTCTTCAGTGTTGTAGCAGGTCGTACATACGGTTGCCACTGCTCTTTAAGCAGGTAAACTAATATTTAAAATATGTACGGAAAGAAGCGTTTGTCTTTTGCAACTCATCCGTTCCGCAGACACGCTCAGACTCACTGCTTTGTATGCGCTGTCTGCGATCCCGTCTGTGTCACCAGTGAATACTAAAGTTTATGTTTCAGTGAGTAATGAAACTTTCTGCATCCATCACAGGTCTCCAGCAACGTTGCTCAGAATATCTTTCTGTAATCCAATGATCGTGACGATGTTTATGTTACGACTGTGGATCACGTGTGAACCTGTAAGTCACGATGTGCTGTTTTTCCTCCCCCAAAGTAAACGCAACTCAGAGCAGCACCTAAAATTTATTAAGGCGGATTTAATTCGGACGTGTTTGCTAACATCAAGTACTCAACTTTACTTTTATCTTCTTAAAACATACAGATATAAAATTTTAATTTTTGATGCATTATATATAAGTGTGACACCAGTGCCACTGGCCGAGCGGTCTAAGGCGTGGGTCTGCGGCCGCTCGCCTCCTGAGATTGTAGGTTCGAATCCCACCGGGGGCATGGATGTTTGTTGTGTCGTGTGTTGTCAGGTAGAAGTCTCTGCGTAGATCTGATCACTCTTCCAGAGAAGTCCTGTTGATTGTGGTGCGTCGTTGTGTGTGATCTAGAAACCTCGTGAATGAGGAAGCCCTGGCCCACTGGGGGAGAGGGGGCTGTCGCGCCAAAATCAAACATATAAAAGTGTGAGAGGGTCTATCACTCTAAGCAAAGGATACATATACTAGATGTATGTAAAAAATAGCGTATAGAGGAAATGGCAGAAGGACTGAAAGAACACACAACGAGAATCTCAATACAGACTGTTTATCTGTTAGTCTTAGATAGATTAAATGAAAGAAGGTTAGGTTGGCAAGATCTGCAGGAATTTTGGGAGAAATAAAAAATAAACGCTAAATTTTAGCGGAAAATTGGAAAGAGACAACTTGATAAAAAGGATACTTTTCTTCTGGAATATGATACTGTGCCAATGGGTAACCGAATCCCAAAGTTTCGACGCAATGTATTGTTCTCATCTTCTAGGACCTATCCACATTGGAAGATGAACACTAAGTTGTCCAAACACGTCAGCATCCCATTTTCCATTGACACCACGATATATCCCTGAAGACTGGAAATTTCAGCTGTAGAGCTGCGTAAGCCTCAAGACTTACAATTTGACAACAATTTATTTTGTTTGGTAAGTTAACACGTTTCATACTCTTTTTTTATCATAACACCTTTGTATTGGTATACATTTCATACTGTTGTCAATTTTTATCCTCGAAGAGCCAGAAGTAGTTAGAATTATGTACTTCCACTAATTTACTAAAACCCAACATAAATTCAGACTGTAAAGAACACAACTTCTAAGCGAGATACGTCACGGTTACGATATGAAGGAACAGTTGTTGTGTTCTCGTCTTTAGCGCACGGAATAAGAAGATGGCATTCAAATTGCTAAAGAGGACGCTCACAACAACGCCGCACACATCAGTATCGCTGACATGCTGGGAGACTGACTGCGTCCCTCAGATAGTTTCCGATAGATCCTTGAAACAACAGCGAAGAGGAGCTGAATGTTCAAACGCACTGAGGAAGTGGTGTACGGATATGAGATTCGCACGTTACTGCTTGATATCTTCTCTGTTTTATATGTCATAACTTTGTTTATAGCTGGCATGAACCAGGAGCCGAACTCCTTGCATTATCTTTTCATGCATTCAATTTATACCCCTGGAAGGATCAGATATAAAGGACTAATGTCAAATATGCAGTAATCGCCGTACGAAGCATTTTTTTCTTCTCACCAAATTAAATTTCTACACGGCTACTTCAATACCCGAGGTACCGGAAACACCGTAATGACTATACGAGTGTAATCATTATATTTGGTGGGTCTAGGAAAGGAGTGTTACAACCTAAATTTATTTTCATTCCTTTTAAGCATAATTTTTAATTTTTTATACGTCTGTGTTGTCAAACAGAATTTGTTTCGACTGTTAACTCATTAAACCGGCAACAAACAGTGCAGTGCAATATTGCTTTGTAACTGGTCATTCACTCATAACAGCAGTTTTCTGTGTACACGTGTAAAATATAGACCAGTATTTAACAGACTGGAATAAGTGATAGTAACAAGGTACTGGCAGGCTGAGATTTCAAGTACTCACAGTGGTGACTATTATATCTTCTTGGATATGGGGTCTGGTGTAAATTTATAGATGATTTTTAAAACGTCAGTAAGTGTCTACCAGATTACGCGCGTCACATCAACTAAAGGCACGTTCAGGCAATTTCGAGCAACGCGTTCTTTAACCCTTTAAACGCCGAGTTAAATCCCATCTGCCGTTTGCTAGCATTTTTTGGAGCTCGCCCTATTCTCCACGTTGGCAGGATAAGGATTAATCTGTAATATGGGTGCGCAACCGTATTCCTTCTTTCCGCTATTTCACTTCAGCAGTAAATGGACTAAAGCTCTTCCCTTTAGAAATGCAGGTCACAGTTGACGCTTGTGGTATTCGAAGTATTTCAGTAAAGAAACAGTATCAAAAACGACATCTGTGATACTGGTATTTGGATTCGATGTAACAGGAGAATCAAAAAAAGTCCAATATATAAGTTGTGAGGCCTGCTTTGCTTTAAATGCATCTGTGCAATGTGGAAAGAAAATGAGGAAATGTTACCTGATAGTCATAAAAGTTAGCGGAACACTTCTCTTCTTCCAGGCGCTGAACTTCCTAGTTGAAAGTTTTGGCCTTCTCAGCGACCTTTTTCCACTTCCCTCGATCCTGGACGCAGGCTATCCAGTTTCTTTGTCTTCATTTGGCAGATGTCCTGTTTAATGTTATCGTCCCATCTGTACTTGGTTCTTCCTTGTGATCTTTTGGTTAGGAGTTTCCAATTAATTATTTTCTTAACTGTAGTTAGCGGAACACTTTCACGCATTAATCCAGTAGTAAGGATTCCAGCACTGTTATTGTGCCAGGCACGTGCCTACCCGAAAATAAATCCCCCGTTACCTTCTCCGCAATGATTAATTACATAAAGAAATATTTAATACAGAAGTTTTTCGCAATTTCATAATTCACCGTCACCGACTATGCCATATGCATGCTGGGTTCATTACTTATCACCACCAAATCAAAACTCAAAATATTTAGAGCTGCTGATATGTGTCTGTTTTTGGAATAGTTGCAGGTTCTACACATATATAACATCACCGAAGATAATTATATTTGTAAAATATTGTCGCATAACAAACATCACTATCGTTCATATATCAAATGACGCTAAGGTCTCGTACCTCAGAAGTTCGTAGACTACCACGATGATAAAGGAGTTAAACATTTAAAAGTACACAAACACGAAGATGTCATTTACGTATCAATTTTATGAAAATGAGTCCCGTTGTGTTAAAGATAGTTGGAGCAGGTGCGGAAATACGCACGGACGAAATCAAGTAGCAACGCGATCACAAAATCAACCTATAATTCCTTACCAAATAAGAAAAGTAATTCACACTCTTACCCGAGAACTACAAAAAATAAATAAAACGATTTCTGTGGAGTGTAGTCTACTTACTTGAAAATGTATTCCCTTTGTTACCCCAGCCTTGAAAAGGTGATAGATTCTCAGTTTGTACAGAAATTGAAACACGAAGTTTATTACCATATTCATAAAAGTCCGCTGACTAAACCACTTTAATCTAACTCGCATTTTATTCCACATTCCACTTTAATATCATCCTCCAATAAACTCCTCTCTTCCCCAAGGTGTCTTTTGCCTTGATCTGTGACGACCAAAATTTTGTGTTCATCAAACTTTACCAGACATATGACCTCCTACTCTCATCATTTTTAATTTAAACATCCTATAAATATTAAAAGAAGAGTACAAATTTAATGCTCCTCAAAATTCAGTTTTGCTCAGTCGTCTGTTTTTTCATATCCATAAACATAAGCTTCCAGATCGGCTGTCGTATCCATTCAGGTTCATACAAAATGGGCAACGAGAACGGCTTTCCCGGGATAAGACAGCCTAGACAGGCGTCTGACTGCTTACCTCTGTCTAGTGCCGAGATTAAGAATGAGTGGAACTGTACCTGCACTCCTCCATAAGCCTTCATGGTGTACACAGGGACAATTTTATTGTTACATATTTTGAAATAACTTTATTAACAATGGTATATTTTAACACCGTCTTAAACACAACTACACATAATACTTAACAGGTGTTTACATTAAGTCATGGCAACATGTTTCGGTTGTACATTCAATCATCATCAGGCCTTAAAGAAATCAGTCCAGGTATAAAGTGTGTGTATACACACTTTTTATACCTGGACTGATTTCTGTAAGGCCTGATGATTATTGAATGTACAACCGAAACATGTTGCCATGACTTAATGTAAACACCTGTTAAGTATTATGTGTAGTTGTGTTTAAGACGGTGTTAAAATATACCATTGTTATACAGCACAGCGGGATGGCTCGTATCAAACTTTATTAAGCTTGGCTTTCTAGAAAATTCTATTATATTCACTTTTCTAACCACCCAAATAAGTGCATGAGTATTATTCAGCTGCAGATGAAGACGCTGTAACTGAGTTTGATGAACTCATGCAATATACAGCAACGTGTATCACGTGTCCTGCTCATCGGTCTTCCACTCAGACATAAATGAGGACTCCAAACGTCATTGTCAATCGCCAGTCTAAATAATACACAAAACTTCAGTTTCTACCTCGCAGAAAACATTGTCCGTGTCCATATAGGGAACATCCTCTTAATGCTGTGTGGAGTAGTAATCGGTATTGGCTATGAGAATTCGTTGAAACCACACAAAACACTGAGTGGCAAATGCCCCTTCATATTACAGCGTTATCAGGCAGCTGTAATTTCTCAGTAATCCAGTATAACCTTTAGTCATTCAAATATGATTTTGATGTGGGGGGAGACCATCAAAATTATGTATGTATTTCTTGTCTCTCACAAAACTGTAACCGATCCGTAAGTATGGTCTGTCATAAAGTCCTAAATTTCACTAACATAACAATGAAGGTTGCGCTATATACAACTTTCGGCCGATCCCAGTGGCCGCGCAGGGTAAGTTGTGGGTCTTCGGCCGCTCGCTTGCTGGGATTGCGGGTTCGAATCCCGCCGGAGGCATAGATGTCCTCTTGTGAGTGTTGTGTTTTGTCAGGTAGAGGTCTCCGCGTCGGGCTGATCACTCGTTCAAAGGAGTTCTACCGAGTGTGATCGTAAAACCTCGATAATGAAGGGGCCTTAGCCCACTAGAGAATGTTTTTTATATATATATATATATATATATATATATAATATAAAATATTATATTATAATATACATTATACATGTAACTTCTAAAATTACTAAGTAAAAGCTAAAACTGTCAGCTTGCTTCACTCTGTTGGGTCCAAATATTTTTCTCAGCATTTAGTTGTTCCTTTCACTTCATTCGTTATTCAACCGGCACAGGATTTTATAGAACCAGAAGATTTTAAAAAATGTCATATGAAGACAAAAGGGAATTCGCAAGCGGAATGTGAATATGAGGATTCGTAACGCAGAGCGGGGTTCCGTTACAGGCTTTGTGAAACGAGGATGAAAGGTGGAGTTTCAAAGCAGGGCAATTCTTGACCGTGTAAATAATAAATAACTATCAAGCGATCAAGGTAAATGTCGTACCGTGGAGTTCGTGTGAAGTTCATAAAATTAACACTGTGTGTCCTTCCTATCCGTCTGTACGCCGATCGTCATTAATTTTGATAGCATGTCGTTATGGAAGGTAATCTGTCAACGACGTTCTTCTATGTTAACCTCACCGAAACCATATAAATATGGCATATTTTTAACCTAAATTATCTATTACGTTTGGGGTTATGCTTACGTCATCCAAGTTTTCCACGTATAAGTATTAACGACTATGTGGGACGTCACGTAAAGGTTTCAACATCATTCATTTGGGTGTGGCTGTTTAACAAGGTTTCGCAGTTTGCTTCTCGAAAACAAACTTCATTGCAGACCGGTAAACCGCGACTGATGAGGTACTTACACGAATAGCACCGAATAACGTGAAGACCTTACACATAGGCACGTTCAAAAGCCTTCCCTTTGACACTAGTTTTGTTATTGAGTTAAATTCTGAACACAATTATGAAATTCTTACGCTTTCATTTAGTTTAGGGCCTAGTCATTTGGTACGTGGTATCCAGAAGCGACAGTAAATGTGGATGTGACCATTGTCAAGATCCTGACCGAGCCGGGTGACTACGGATCCGGTTTCTTTTGACAAACTGAGCAGTGTGACTGTACATATCAGTCGTTTTGAGATTCTGACCGAATCAAGTGACGGTGGACATGGTTTGTTTGAGATACTGAGTACGGTATCAAACGTGATACCAACCCAATACGGTGACTACGAATGAGGTCTCTTTTGAGATAACAAGTAAGTTGAGTGTGGAAATTGTTTCTTTTCAAATCCTAACCTAATTAAATGGCTACCGTTGTGAATATTGGAATATTAACCCAGTAATGCGACTATGGATACTATCTATTTTACTTACTGATTCATGTGACACGCGGTATAATTTCTGATCTGTATTTAGCGGAGCTGTCTTCGAATTGGTCAGCATGAAGACCATCCTGACTAACAGTGTGTTCCACATTATTTGCAGTTCCTAATAATTTGCTATAGTCAAATAATTAGATGCTGTAATTTTTGCGTTCCTCAGAGAGAGCCTCGTTAAAAGACTACAACTAAAATTCTGGGATAATCCTGAATCCTTTTTTCTGGAACCCTGAGGAGGCCCCACGACACAGAAACAGCCTTCGAATCAGTCTTGAGACTCCCAGCTCTTCACACACGAGAAGTTGCGGTTTGCAGATAAGGACACTGCTGACTTGCAGCACAGCAGAGTAGCGTTGCACTTTCAGTGAGCTCTCTATCCAAAATGTCCGAGAATTTGTTCGTAATAACATGAATACTTACTTTAAGTCTTAATTTCCACCGTCACCTTCGAAGTAGTCACCTTGGGCTTGTATACAACGATCCTAGCGATTTTGCCACTTTTGGAAGCACTGAAGTCTGCCGGCGTTAGCGTGTTTAGTATCTGTTGTGATTCTGCTTGGACCTCTTCAATGGAGGCGAAACGTCGCCCTTTCAACCGGAGTTTCATTTTAGGGAGCACACAGAAATTGTAGGGGGGCCGTACATCACCAGTTATGACCCTGGACAGGAAGTTAGGATCATGTCTAACTGCTTTTTGCAGCTCGGTGCACACCTGAACCCGATGGTCTCACTGTTCATATTTCAAGAGGCGAGGAACAAACTTTGCTGCAATTCGTCTCAT
>Ga0268261_10001688_pt1 | contig 15426 bp, 10 predicted proteins | sample TergutNc150P1_FD_190353 | JGI IMG/M metagenome (GOLD analysis project Ga0268261, IMG submission 190353) | Nasutitermes corniger P1 segment gut microbial community from laboratory colony in Florida, USA - Nc150 P1 (SPAdes) (version 2) | ecosystem: Host-associated > Arthropoda: Insects >... | reverse complement strand
TTAATAATGCAATAGCGAGATGATCCAAAAGTAATACAAATGTAATTGTTTAACCCTAAAGCATGTAATATTACCTTGTAATGGGGCATGCTGAATGTTAATGAAAAAAAAAAAACACACACACACGCACGCACACACGCGCGCGCGCGCGCACGCACGCACACAAAAAAAAGAGCAAAACATCCATTTTTCACCCTGGTATTCTTTAATAAACCGCAGTGAAATGACAGTAATCACATATATGTTAAACTTATGACAACACATACCTGCTGGCCACACAGACAAAACACTAAAGCACAAATCGATGCAACAACTTATTTGTCAGGGTGCCTCACACAGTAAGAGAATTACTTGGGTGGGGGGGAGCAACCAGCAAGTTGGGAGTACCGAATTGCAGTATGGAAGATAGAAGCAAGCCTACAATTTCCATAAAATATCATAGATGCTGATGGTTGCCAAGTGCCCAATTCTTCTGTGTGTAGGATGATTTAACCCTTGTCAGTTGAAAGTTAAGTTACACTTACAGCACATTACATTGTACCAGGTCCAACATCAAGCTCAAATTGCCATGTTACTTTACAATGTTTCATGTTATTTTTCCATAAGCTCCTGCCGTCTACTGGCTGATCTTCAAAAATTCCAGAGATTTGAAATTTTGTGCAAAATTAATTTGCACCAGGCTATCGAAATTCACAAAAAAAAATTATTTGGCCCGCAAAGGGTTAAAATTATACCAATTCTTAACCGAATGTATTATTATTATTATTTTCAACTTACGCACTGCAGCCTTCAAGGCTTACTGTGCGATCTCGGATAGACGTTCAAACTTTCGCCAACAGGCGTCTCCATGCGTCACCACACGAGAGCACCCAGCGGCAGAAGGTGGAACTGTGGGCGAGAAATGTCCGGGAATTTTGCCTAAATGTCGACTTCCACGTTACATTTAGGGATCTTTTACGTGCTGTAAAGCTACGACATGGGACTGATGGCTTTACTTCCCCTCCGAAGGAAGGCGTGCTGAGGATTTTTTCGCCCTAAAAATCCGACGGCTTCAGCCGGGTGTGAACCCGTGAACTTGAGTACTAAAGGCCAGCACACTACCTCTAAAGCACCGAAGTTGCATAACCAAATGTAACACAGTATGACACAGTAAAGTCATGTCTCTTACACATTTAATGACAAAGCAAATTAAATAGACGGTATTTACGTCAAATGTCATACGACTAACTTACCTCACATACTTCACTCACAGCATCAGTGTCAATGACAGAAGAGTCCTGTTCTACTGGAGATGGAAACAGATATGCAGGCAGGTCGCGTTGGAACCACTCATGTTTTCTTGCATGAAACAAAATGTAAGATTTTTAGCATCTTTAGATGACACATCCACGTTGCGCTCAGATTAATAAAATGTATTTAAGAGCCGTTTCGTCATGCACAACACAGTTATAAGAAATATAACTGTGTTGTGCGTGACGGAACTCTTTTAAATACATTTATTAAGATTATTAGACCTGAGGGTAAATAAAACTGTGCTCACTTATATCCTAATACAATCACATTTTACATTTACTCTATTGTACTGACTACAATGCACAACTCATGCATTCAATCCTCTCCCCAACAACCTCACAACTATTATGAAAGTAACCAACAAGATGCAACTATACAGGTTAATTTATTATTCCTAGTCAGCTCTACATGTTTTGGGCGATGTTTTCGCACATCGTCAGGAGCACTTGACTGTATTTACAGTATCTGTTAGTATTCACCCAAGTTGCTGCCAGCTGGTGTCAAGGATGAGTTGGAACGCAGTTCCAACTCATCCTTGACACCAGCTGGCAGCAACTTGGGTGAATACTACCAGATACTGTAAATACAGTCAAGTGCTCCTGACGATGTGCGAAAACATCGCCCGAAACATGTAGAGCTGACTAGGAATAATAAATTAACCTGTATAGTTGCATCTTGTTGGTTACTTTCATAATTGTATCACAATGCATGGATTCATGAACGTCAAACCTGACAACTAATAAATATTCTTGTAACAGATTGTACGAAAATTGCAAACAAACTGAATGTGCATAACAGGAATGTACAGTCAGGTTTTTTGGGAGCTATACAGAGTAGACAATTTTAGGCACATATGGTACTTGTGTTCACAGTGTGCCTATGAAATGTTTCACACAAACTGATGCTGAGATCACGTACAGGTCTGTAAAGCCTAGCGGACACAAGGCAAGTATCATTACTAAACGTCCTACAGCAGCAGAGTAGAAAGCAAATCCTGACCTAGCATAAAAACAATTTACACGATTGTTCCTTGGCACAAGCAACTGCTCACTTCTACTTTCACAATTTTCTTAGCCAGTTACTGTGAATGCTGAGATGGGACAGCTGTTAATTTCATGTAATTTTATACCCCATGAAACTGATTAAATTATTTTTTGTACATAAAGGTAAAAGGATTGAAGTGTATTACTTCGTGACAACAATGATTAATCTTATCATTTCATATCACACTTTCTTAATCAGTTGAGAAAATATCAGCTGCTCAAGGAAGACCATGTTAACATACAGCTATGGTGCTACAGTAAAACTGTTCAGCAGTGTGACAGACCTTAAACACATTACAATGTTCACAGCCATCTTGTTACAATATGCATACAAAATATAACACCTTATCAACAAGCAAATACTTCTATATTACATCCAATGTAACAAAAAAAAAACAAGATGGCAAACAGGGACGGCACAGCCAGAAGAGCAGCAAGGTTATGGGCTGGCAGGACAACCAAGGAATCATGCTTCAATTTTTTAAACTTCTCCAATTTATCAACAATGGCTCTGGGATTCACCCAGCCTTCTATTCAACAAGCGCTAAGGGTTTTTTTCTGCTGAGGGTAAAACAGCAATGATGTGAAGCTGACCACTCACCTCTGCCAAAGGCCAAGCATAAGAAGGAGGGATGCTATAACTCCACCCTCCTGCATGCCTCTAAGCAGTGCATGGGCACAACTTAACCTTTACCTTTGAGTTGCACTCACTTTATATCTTCAATGGTGGCCCTCTTCATCGGGTCAATTTGCAACATATGGCACAGCATGCTCACAACTGCTTTGTTCAGGTACTCAGGGATGGGAAAAATTCCAGCTATAACAACAATTAACAGTTGTCACTTCTTAACAGACAACAAAAACACCACAGACATACAGTGAAATCTGTATGGCTTACTACTGCTTTATGTTGCCAAATGCATAAATTTTTCTCACTGTCTGGAAGCTATGAAATACAGTCAGGATCAAACACGTATTTCATAAAGCTCAGATTTTGAACAAAACAGCTACTATTACCATTAAAATTCATAATAATGGTCAAAATGATGCTCTATTTAACACAGGGACAATTTTCCTTTCACCAAACAATAACAACCACTAACCTCAATGCATCCACTCTCAAAATGTTGTGAACAATGAATATACACCTCTGATGACATACAACAGTCCATAAAACCGTGGAGTAGTGAGTGACTTTTCATTTGACAACTCATGAACATGGCAAACATAAGAAACATGATAGATTATTGAATTTTCTGACCCCTTCCTTCCATTTATAGAAAATCTGTAAAATGCACATGGAGATGAGAAGAAATGAGATGCGAAGTGTTTATCCAGAATCAACAGAGTCATCCAGGATGACTGTTTCAAACAGGCTTCAAGATTGCTTATCAACTACAAATACCATTTATCATTTTTTGTATGGTTTGGTTTAGGCTGACAGCATCTCCAACAATTACAGAGCACTGATAGTTGATTCACTGAATGATTGATTAACAACGGGTTCGAGCCCTTACGGTCCCAATGCACCTAGGCCTTAAAGACTGGCCCTTTGGGCCCCATAATCTAATATCAACTCAGGAGAGCCCTGTTCCTTTACTAAAGTTCCAGACGGCCCCCAGACTTAAAATCTTAATGGTCTCCGGGTCCAAGAAAGGAACCCAGATATACTCTTCTTTTCTCTCAAAAGTCCCGGCAAACGAACCCCCTCCAGGTTCCCCAACAGGACCCCTATGGAGAGGGAGGCCTGTTTACATTTTGCATATCTCTCAAAAACCCCATCTTTTGGGTTCCCCAGTAAAGGAGCCCTCCATCAAGATCCCCTTGATGAAATCCCAAGCAGAGAGATGCCCCACCACTAGAGCCCTCCTTCACTCATCTATCAAAGTCCCCGGTATACGAGCCCTCCCCCCACATACCAGGCTCCCCTCAAAGGAAAGGGGCCCCCTGAGCACTGACAGTAGGAAAACTGGTAAATGACACATTGGAAAGGATCCAATAACACACAGTCAGGACCAACATGGGGACAAAAATGAAAAACCTTCATCATGATAGCTTTGTCCTGGCTGACATTAAAACCACACACCTTCCCAACACAAATCTGAAGAATTAATGCTACACCAGGCTGTTCTGTTGCTATTTATCACTGACTAAGCTCAAACAATTCATACGATGAAACGCAAAGGAAGGGGAGAGAAGGAGCCACTGTTTACAAGTAGTGGGAAACATAACAGCTGAAACACCAGCAGAGACCAAACTGCATACCTTGTATACAATCCAGACATGTGAATTATTGAATCAAACAGTTCTGTGCTTTGTTTGGCTAATGGTAACATACATAGGCCCTAAAATTGAGAATGAAAAAGTAGAACCACAATATACTCCACAGAAACTTACACTTTATTTTCCGAAACAGCGTTGGAACATGTTCATCATCGAATGGTAAAGTACCACACAATAAGGCATAAAGTATCACACCACATGACCATATGTCCACTTCAGGGCCTGCATACAGCTTGCCTGAAATCACTTCTGGGGCAGCATAATTTGGAGACCCACAGCTCGTACGAAGAAACTCACCATCCATCATCATGTTGGACAAACCTATGAAAATTCAACACAGTTTTACTTTGGTTTTCAAAACAATAAATGGAAAGAAACACTGTACAATGCACTGTAGAAACATTCTCACAATGAATGAATAAGTACTAAATCCTGGATGAAACCATACTAACCTGAGAATAAATGAGGCATTTTCAATTTTATTTTTGTTTGAGCAGTTGGGAGGGGCAACTGTATTCAAAAACAGTGGTCACTTAACTTTCAGTATTACTGCAAAACAAACATACGCACAGTTCCGTATTACTTGAATTATTACAGTAGAATCAATGACTATGTCTCCGGTGCACGTCATGATGCAATATCCATTAGAAGCGCTGCCACACTTCTATTGTCATTGCTTCCATGCAACCAAAGGGGACGACGTCTGATGAAAAACACTTATTCCATCAACAGTCCGCAGACGCACAGAGGCTGAGGTACGCCACAGTGCCAAGATATTACTTAGAGAGTAAGTGTAATTATCTTTCCTATCATGAACTAAGTAAATAGTACAAGTGATAATATTAATTTGTTTCAGAAGGTCCGATTTTTTTTAAAGCCTTTAAGCTAAAGTGCCTATTAAACAAATGTTTAGTGAAGCACATTATGAAGGAGCTCCCACTGATGTAAATACTGGCAGAAGCCACTCAGCTGTCATCTGACACTATACATGGAGACAGTAAGGACCAACAAAAGCTAGAAATACAGTCTAACTATACATGGCACCATCAACACAAATATTAAACTACGCTTACGTTTACGGTTTATGATAAAAAAAAAAACCTGTAGCGAATTACGGATATAAAATCTCTGCAAGACAACAACAAAATCAAATACTTCCTCCTGAAATTTATACAGTTTAGTTACAGTGCTGTCTCACATGAATCAAAATGCTGGACAATATGACAAGTACATAAAATAGTTACTGACTATAAATAAAATGTTCATACCAAAATCTGCTATCTTCACATGCAGGTTATGGTCAAGAAGTAAATTTTCTGGCTTCAAGTCACGATGTACTATCATATGCCGGTGGCAATAATCTACACCAGAAATAATCTGCTGGAAAAATCTACGGGCTTCATGCTCCTTCAACTGAAATTAAAATAAATGCACATTATAGTCTAGTTTCTTTTTTTTTTAACAAAGAGGTAAAACTATTTGAAATGCTTCAAAAATGTAGGTGAAGGTAACCTTGAAGAACACCAGCAAAATAATGCATACAGATCAAGCTGATAACTGATGCAGATATTGTCAGTGCTATTGCAGAATGATGAGATAAGGAATTCAATTGGGCAATGACAGTGAGGAAGGAGGAAACAGTAACTATGTCAGCCACAGCATGGAAATACAATGTGTAAACATTTAGCTAGTCGACATGCGTCGGTGGGGACTTGACTGTAGTGATATCAAAATGGCCATGGCAAAATGTTCTCTCACAAAGTGTCTACCTGTCCTCTCACCGCTCACCACCACCCCCACCCCCCAAACACACACACACATGTAAGCATATGTGACAGAGAGGAGGAGGAGGAAGAGAAGGAGGAGGAGAATAATGAGGAGGACGAGGAGAAGAAGAGGAGGAACAAGGAGTGGGGGAGGAGGAGGAGGATGAGAAGAAGAAGGAGAAGCAGAAGGCAAAGGAGGAGGAGGAGGAGAAGGGGAAGGAGGAGATGGACAATGAGGAGGAGGAGGAGAGGAGAAAAAGAAGAAACAAAAACACAATACAGAACAAACATCACAGGCTATTTGTTAAAACGAACATCATTAGTGTGAACTTAGAATGTAAAACACAGGCAAATAATGCGTGATGGGCTGTACAAATACAAATCACAAATCAACACGTTGGGTTATCCTTAATGTACAATTACTGGTGCATTAGCCTGGAAAATCAGCCTGGAGTTGTATATGATTTCCCTCCCCCATTTACTTTCTAAACCTGTATTCAAAACACTGAAAAAGTACGATCATGTTTCATGAAAAAATAATTACCTTCCCATGTTTAACAATGTAGTCAAACAGCTCTCCTCCGGACACATATTCCATTATCATAAATATGTCAGTTGGGGTACTGATTACCTGGTACCTGCACAATGACACATACAAATTAGCTTCACACAAAACAGAGTAGCTTGTCAGCTGTGGACAGAACTCAGTTACCTGCAATGTACATGTAAGGAATTGAAGATGAGGATACAGAACAAGGCTACTGTTTGTGCCCACCATGTATATCTCTATTAGGGTGGGTACACACTTGTAACGTTATCTCATATTGTAACACCGTATCGTGACAGTGTGGACGAGACTCATGCCCGCGTAATGTATCAAAAGTTGGTTACGCGGTAATGTTACGGGCTTGTTCGGTGCACTGTTGGTATATGGCCGTGGCATCAAAGGGATGATACGGTTACAGCCAGAGCAGGTGTGGACGTGCAACGTGTCATGTTGCATGTCCACACCTGCTCCGGCCATAACCGTATCATCCCTTTGATGCGACGGCCAAATACCGACAGCGCACCGAACAAGCCCGTAATGTTACCGCGTAACCAACTTTTGATACGTTACGCATGCACAAGTCTCGTCCACAGTGTCACAATACAGTATTACGATACGCGGTAACGTTACAAGTGTGTACCTACCCTTAAGTGTTGGCATCCCCCTGACCACCAAACTGTGATGAAAATTTCTACACATTAATGCTCAAACAACACACAACCTATAAATCTAAGCAACACAAGAGACACAAGTACAAGATATATGGAAAAATAATTATAATTTTTGTATCTTTTGTGTAACAAACTCACAGTTTAATTATGTGTGGATGCCGGAAGAGTTTAAGATTTTGGATTTCTCTGCGAATTTTTCCGACGACATCAAGGCTCTTGATTTTCTGCCTATTCAAAATCTTCACAGCCACTTTATGCTTTGTAAGTTGATGTTCACCAACTGCAGAAGTAAACACAAGAGATGAAGGTAAGGCTATGCCTGCTGACAAAAACTATGTCCTGAAGACATACACACTGTGTACATTACAGCTAGACCTTAAACTACACGAAGTGCACCCATTTGTTTCACTTGTTTCATAGACACATTGGTTTATAATTTTCTGACTTACATGCAAGATGAGGTCCTTTATTTTCTTTTTAATATTATCTTACTCAATTTTTTGATCGAAAAGAGTTTGTACTCAGTGGAAGTATTTATGACAATGGATTCTCAACTAGTGAATTGTGATTGAATAAGCACAAATTAAGGCTTGATGTATCTTGATTGTGATTTGTGTGTGGTTTTCATGCTTTATGTGTTGGATAATGAAAATCGATGTTTGATGCATCCTGGTCATTATTCATTGTGTGGGACTTGTGTTTGATGTGGCATATTTCGTGACTCGGGGCATTTGCTGTGTATTGCTTGTATTTAGTTATTTTCCACTTGCTTATATTTCTGGAATTGTTAACTTCATTACCTGCTTACTTTGTAATCCCGTTTTCTGTCTGAAGAGTCCACCATCAATACTATACTACACTACACTATACTATACTATACTATACTGTACTATACTGTACTACAAATATATGCATACATTTGCTGTACACAGATCCAAAAGGTAGTAAGAATAAAAACAGGACGCAGAATAAGTAATAAAATTTACAGTCAGTCACACAAGTACCGTTTAAAATATTATAAGAGAGGAACAGAGACAAATGTTAATAGACAGTATCCAATAAATATGCAGCTGAGCTAGTAATATACTGTATACATTTAAACTACATGATAAAAAACACCATGCAAAATATGTAGTGTTCATCATTCAAGGAGGATTGTAAACATTTGCAAAGCACATAACAACTAAATCAAAATTATGTACACAATTCTTAGGAATGTGCTAATGGGCTCTCTGTAAGGCTGATGGTAACACAATTACTATACCTGTGTTTTACAGAATTCATACATGCAAACAGATCCAGCAATCAGTTTCTATGCTTGTAATTCTCATATTTAAAAAATGTTTTCTTTCACAGACATTACATTACGTTCACATTTCATTGATCCATTAGTTTGCCCTATGGCTCTGGAAATGAAACCCTTTCATATATCACAATACACACACTCAATAAACAAGAAGACATACAATATCAAAACATTTAGCAAGCAACCTCAACATTACATACTGAATATGACACATACATCATAGCACAACCACTACATTTGAGTCACACAGTAATCTAAAAATTCATCAACAGAATAAAAAGACTGTTCAATCAAAGGGCTTCTTAATGAATTACCATGTTATTACATTTTGCTTTTATCATTTTAAAAAGTGAAAACACAAGTGTATTATGTAATGACGTAACACACGGCATAAAGAGAATTACAGCAGCAATTATACAATTTGTGATTTCAGGCTTCTGCCACAAAGCAGATGAGAACTGGGCTCTTCTGGGTTATTACACAGCATAGTGGCAATTCCTTACCGACGTTCTGGAACAACCTATTGGTCCCATCTTCCATCGTAACCCTTGAAGATGGGACTGATAAGTTGTCCTGAAACGTGGGTAAGGAATTGCCACTACTTGCTATGCCATAACCCAGAAGAGCATAGTTTTTAATTACAAAGTTGATCAGGATTTGTAAAGAAAGCACTGTACATATAAAGCAACAAAACAAACTGAAATTTTAGATGTTACACGAATTCAGGTGTTTTATTTCACAAACATAATCTTTCATTTATTAAACCACCATTTTCACACCACCTGAAAGAAATCTATACATCCCCTTTCCCCTCTCCAAACAATAATGCAGGATTGCAATGAGCAGACAGTATTGAAAAGGAGCTCACAATTGTACCACTGAGTGGGAATAACACGTGTCAACTGTCTGGGCTGGGCTTTCCTTCAGAAAACTCTTTTATGTGTTTTTCATTATTTGGTATGGTTCTAACTACACTGTGTGGACCAACTACAGCAAACCTCTGCATCTAATCTGAATGTAAAGTGAGATTTAAAAAAGCTTACAACCTTATGTCACTTGGCTTCTAGATACAGGGATGGCTTTTAAAGGCTGATCAGTTTGGTTCCAATGGTGGAAAAAGACACTTATTCTTCCTATTCTGGTGCTTAGGGGCTGATTTTTTTAAGCAAATCATAATTATTGTGACTTAAAAGTAATCATTCGGCGACTTTTAGTTTAAGAACTTCGTTTCCAAACGGATTATCCCACCGTTTAAACTTCAAGAATAAGAATTTTCTAAAACGATTCACAGTCTAACAAAAGCCAACAATTTTCATTACACACACTCCACATCAGTCGAACCCAGTGTCTTGTCTACACCCTGAGAAAATATCCTTACTTCTGTACCGCAAACTGAGTCCCATGAAGTTAAGCGAAGCCCCTACGGTTTGGGACACTACAAAATAATTTAAGTGCCGTGTCAGATCTTTCTGCCACAGCCTGAAAATAAGAAAAGGAATTATACACGTTTAGCAAAGGTCACATCTGCACTTACTCTTTACTTTTCCAAATGTACCCACACCTAAAGTCTGCCCCAAAGTGTAATGTCCAATCTTCACAATGGGCTGCTGTGCAGTTTGCTGCAGTTTCTCCGCCATTACTAACATGTGGTCATAATTTCTTCCGTAATTAATATTACAGGCGCGAAAAATTCGTTACACGAACATATAATTAATGTAATCTACAAACCGAGTCACGTAACAATTCTGATACATTCTGAACTACATTATGCATCACTGACCGCAGTTAGTCCGTGACGGACAACCATGAAGTATGCCGTGAAGGGACACTGCACGTCCACGGTTGCTTGATATCACTGTAATTATGCAGTGACATTTGGCGCTAATGTAAAATTACCTTTTTATTTTCAAGTTCACATCAACTTATGACTATCGGCCCGTGTTGATTAAATGTCCCTCTTCTGGTGCACAACGGAATTTTAATAAAGCGTTCGATCATTGCGGTTCATGTACATTTCTCAACCGGATGGAATTAAGGATACTTAACAAGCAACAAGTTGAAAGGCTTTGATTTCCATTAACTGTGCTGAAAAAAAGTTCAAGCCTTCTAGGAAATGACTACCCTGAAGATGGAGGCTGTAATCTCCGCCAACATATTGATAGCTCTACACGATACCGTGCCCCATAAGACTTGAATATTCATGATCACTAGTATGGGAATCCCAAATCTGGCAAGTTGCAGGCAACGTACAATATTTTTTTTTTACTTTACCTGAAATTTCGTAAATAACAATTTGAAAAATGTAACTCTGACTCTTCAAATCTTGAATTAAACCGCTGTTTCCACCACTGGTATTACTGACAGCAGACTGAATTGTGTTGTTCTATATGCCACCTGAAACACAGGGTGGCAAGAGCAGTAATGAAAGTTGTCCTTGTACACCTCATAAAGGCATATTTGGAACCGATGGACAAGCTCCATGCATTCTTCACCTTCTCAGGATATGGAGGCAAGGAAAGTAATTGTACTACAGGTACACATTGAACAGGAAGCTGGTTGGACCACACAACCAGTCCGAATACTTTGAAAAAGAGAAAAGCCTCTACCTGTTGGGAATCCAACTGATTCCTGTCATCTAGCACACAGCCCAGTCACTATTCAGCATGTTCGCAAAAGTGCAAAAAGCAACCATTTGTTTTGTCATGTCTGTCTGCCCACGTGGAACAATGCAGCTCCCACTGGATGGATTTTCATATTCGGTATTTGAAGACTTTTCAAAAATGTCCAGAAAATTCAAGTCATATTCAAATCTAACAAGAATAACCGGCACTTTACATGAAAACCTATGGACATTTATGATAATATCTCACTCACTTCTTCTTAGAATGAGAAATGTGTTACACAAAATTTGTAGACAAAATTAAACAACCACTTTATGTTCAATAAATGTTTTTCTGAAAATTGTACCACTTATCGGTAACAGGAAAAATATTATACAGCCTGACAGGCCACAGATGACAATAAAATAAGGCACATGTTTTGCATGCCTGATAATTAAGGCATGAATACAGCCCCACTCACACAGTATTCAATGCTTATTGCTTTTCCATGGTATAACAGACACCCCTCAATGATATGTTATACATACCTTGCCTACACTGTAATGTCTATGCTATCCTGGCTCCTAAATATCAAAACATTACAACACTAAAAGCCATAATACAGTATGACTATGATGACTACCAGACAGTTCAATGCAAAAGTTTCAATGTACTACAAAGTTCAAATTCTGAATATGATAAATCTGTCTGCAGTCAGTAGTACTGCAAGATGCCATCCCTACTTCAACACATTCAATGGTGAATGAAACAGTCTTTCTCAACATGCCACAACAATGGTTGATGCCAGAGGGGAAGACATGTACAAACATTTACTTCAGTCCCCATATTTTCACAATAGAAGTAAGGTTAAACTTCCCAGAAGATCTGAATCTTCAAGCTATGTAACTCAGTTGTACTTCTGATTTAGAAGACAGCACATTCTCTTCAGTCTCACTTAATGTTTTCTTTTTCTTTTTCTTTCTTTCTTTCTTTAGATGCACATTACTTTATATGAGCAGTCATGGTTAGTCAGCTGTGTGGATAGGGGGAAATAATGAGTCCAAAAATGACCCTCTGCCCAGTACTGTACATTTCTTAGGCAAGCTATTGCCTGCCTGAAATAAAATACAGAGCCCATCTGATGCCACCACACATAAAATACAGCTATGCAAACTGTGATAGATGTGCGATCTGTTGCTGCATACTGCAGTATGTGTACTGCTATCTAGGAGGAACTTGCTGCCTCCATCACGAGGGTAGAAACATCAGTACGCATCTCCCAGAGAATACAGTGCCACAAGCTGGAAGACTTCATAGTAACTCACGTCAGAAATTCAAATCTAAAAGCTCAAGAACTTATGAAGGGTAAAAAGTATATTTATTGCTTTGCATGTCATTAAGGCACATTGGAGAATGGAGGTACAGCTCCACCCATCCTTAACCTTGACAAAACCATTAAGCAAGTGGTCAAATTCCATGCCCCAGACACTTTAGGAGTACAACATACTCAGTACCCAAAGAATGGAAGGCTGAGTTGACCCTGGAGCCATCTGAATGCTTTGCAGAAGAGAAAAATCTCTTGCCCCTGTAGGGAATTGAGCTACGATTCTTAAGTCATCCAGCTCGCTACCGATTCACTACACGAAGTGCACTTTCCTAGCTCCCTAACTTGTCATGGAAGGATTGAAAAGTGTTGTGGTAAGGCATATAACATAATATGGATTTTAAAAGCAGATGATATGAATTCAAACTGGATAATGTATTTCATTCTTAATTTATAAATTTTATAAACATGTCTTCTAATGCTGTAAAACACAACTCTCATAAAGGATACAAATACAAACAGTCTACATTTTGTCAGTATTGGCTCTGGCTTTCAAGTGAATAGTTAGAGCTCACTGGTCCCTTGTACACTGCATGACTGTCATGCAATTCATATTGGAAACAATTCCCGTCTGGATGGAATTCTCCATCCTCGACTATGTCAGGTACAATGAATGGTGAAATAGCTACCAGCAATAACAAGTGAGGAATGCTTAACAACCCACAGCTGCTTCTGTAAAGGCGAAATGAATCAATGAGCGTATATTAAATAATTATGTTGTTGACAGTTTCTTTGATACAAAGATATTCAAGTTCTTAACCATCTCCATATTCCAACACCCCAATTTCCAAAGCATTCATAATGTAAGTACTTTCAATTCAGTAACATTACTGCCTCAAAATCCCAACAATATTCAAAATAAAAATTAGTTTTCTTAATATTTTAGGCTACAAATTACAGCATCAATATTTTCCTTCTATTAAACATAGCATTTTTACAAATCAATGCAGAAATTCTTGCACCTTCTATGATTAGGTACAACTGCCACAATGTATGTGCAAAACAACATCAGTAGCCAGTGCAAGTGGAGCTGTTCAACTGCAACAACGCACATCTGACATCAACTGTTACAGTCCCTGCAATGCACATTCATAGTGAGACTCTGTTTACATATTCTGAAATCTTACTTCAACTTCTATGGCATATTAAAAACCTGAAATATTTCCAACTACCAGCACATCTGAAACTGACTTCTGAAATCATGAACACTTCCAATTCATAATTACTGTTAAATTGGTGGCAAATTTTAAGATTTAATTCATTACATTAATGTTGTGGATACAAGGAAGTGTTTGAAAATGCTGATGTAATAAAAATACATGAAAGAGTTGTACCATGGACACAGATTTCTTCACAGGTCATGACTTCATCAGACAACCTCACTTCCACGCAAAAAAAAAAAATTTCAGTCCGAATATTGTTATGAACAGTCCCAGAGAAAACAAAAATGTCAATACCATGCACAGTATTGTTAAAATGTGTGACTTTTCAGTCTTATTTTTCTCTCTCATGAGGGAAAATGCGTTACTTGAATATCTTCTCAACATTTTGGAACAAGTTCTGTACAGTCTGTGCAACAAACCTCAAGCAATTAAAATTTTCTATACCCAAAGCAGAAGTGACAGAACTCCATACCTGGAAACAAAATTATAATCCCTCATAACCTCCTTGTATTTGTCCACAAGCTGTTTATCTCTACATTTTGTTAATTACAATGATCTATATCAGACTTCTATCACGCAGACACCAATATGTCCGCCTAATTACAGGAGAAGACAATGACTGAAGTTGAGATAGGGGCTTACATTCCACTGCAAAACAACAGTCAAGACAGTACTTTGCCTGGACATCCATACTCACTGACACATCAAGTAAAAGATCAGAACTGATGCATAAATCAAATATGCCTGCTCAAGTCACTGTACTGGCATAAACATTTTTGCGTATGCTGCATACACAGAAATACTCATGACTTGCTGTTCACAGGCATGATTTAAGGTTCCACACTTGAATGTTACTGTAAACAAATAAATTTATTTAACATAGTGCACCAGCTTGAATGTCCAGGCAAAGCGAAGTCTTCACCTCTAGTCTGTAGCAAAAGTCAGTCACATTACCAAATTCATTAACATTAATTAATGTTTTTCTTCACATTAGGCATGCAGATTGGTGCCTCTGCTTAACACAAAGCTAACATTAGTAACCATAACTAATGTAAGATAAAGAAAAGCCCCATACAAAAAAAAAAATACAGTACAGGGAAATTAAAAACTGGAATTATTATACACAAAACCAGCTTTCATCACCCTTGTTTCAGGCTTAAATAATTTTGTAAGTGATTCATTGCTGTTTGCAAAGAGTTGAAAAAATGAAATATGGAGAACCAAAAATGGAAATTTTTTAAACTCAAGCTCTGTCTTCAGTTATGCGCTTCAAATTCTGACATTCACTTTTATGCACTATAATTGCAAATGTGACCTCACGATGCAGCACAAAATAGAAGTTTCACATTATTAACCCCTTCCACCCCCCC
>Ga0268261_10001687_pt1 | contig 15429 bp, 12 predicted proteins | sample TergutNc150P1_FD_190353 | JGI IMG/M metagenome (GOLD analysis project Ga0268261, IMG submission 190353) | Nasutitermes corniger P1 segment gut microbial community from laboratory colony in Florida, USA - Nc150 P1 (SPAdes) (version 2) | ecosystem: Host-associated > Arthropoda: Insects >... | reverse complement strand
GGGGGGGGGGGGGGGGGGGATAACACAGGAAATCCCAAATGTTCTCAGCAAAACACCAAAGCGAAAACGCCCAGCAGGAAAATCAGGATCAAGATGAGAATAACGTGAGCAGATGTCACACAGAAGGAAGGAAGAACAGAGAAAGCTGTTATTGAGAAGGAGGATCTTCAGCAAGACAGAGCTAGACAGGGTAGCTTCGTTACTGACTGACCCACAGTGAACAATGTCTGGCAATGAGACTTTGCAATAAGACACACAAAGAAAACAAGAAGTCTCCAAGACTGAAAGAGTGTTAACTTTAAAAAAAATGCTGATCTGCTGTACTGTTCCTCCAAATCAAAGTCAACCAAACATGGTACATTTGAGTTTCAAACAGTTACAACAGCACACTGCCTGAAAAAAAGACTGAGATCTGCATCAGGTGTTCCACTGGCCATAAACTCAAGATATTTCCTTTGACCCTGTGGTTTATACACTAAAAATGGCTAGGCTCTTCAATATCACATATAATTTCTATGTCTATGACCAAGTATTTAATACACTCTGTTCAATTATGTTGCAATGAAAATAACACATTCTTCAACCCTCTCTGTCAGTAATGGATTACAAAAAGATGAATCTCAGTTAGCAGATACCATGTACATAATTTTGCTTGCTCACGTTGTGTAATAAATGCCTCCTGACAGGTGCATTCATGTGCTGGATCAAATGTCAGTGGCCAGAGGTACAATCACAGCTTGTGGAGTGGGGTGGCTGTACACCATACCATATTCATGATACCATCTGGCTCACCATGCAGAAATATATGGTGAGATACACCAAGCTGTCTTGATGTCTGCAGATTCCACATCTCACATTAACAGACCTACAGCAAACTACTTCAACAGTGTCCAATCCCAGCCCTGCTATAAAGAGTCACAAACTCTCTTACACTATGGACTGAAAGTCATACTGGTTACATTACTATTGTGATGTCTGGCAACAATATCTCACCCACAAAACCTGTAGCCTTTGTGTTTGGCTACTCCAAAAAACCACATGCCACAATGCTGAGATGCACAGTTTCTGGCTGTAGATGTGTTATTTTCATTGCAACATAATTGAACAGAGTGTATGTTTTCTGGCTGTGTGTGAACCATGACCATTTACAACCTTCACCATTTACATTCATTATCAAATACAAGCTCCAGACAATTTCTCTGGTCAGGCTAAATAACTGGCAGGGCTCAACTTAATCCACTTCCTCCCGACTCTTTACCATAGCCCTATACGACTTGTCTCTGTTCTGACTGTGTATCTGAATTGGTATCATTCTGAATGTTGACTAGTCCACTTAATTTGGAGGTTATAACCAATATAAATATGGGGAGAGGGATTCAAACTGATCCAGGCTAGGATTCTCCCAAAGTTTGGCAACAGGGAGATCAGAAGCCAAGAATTACCCCTGGCAAATGAAAGGTACATCATTCTCATAAACTTGTGTAGGAAAAAACCATGTCTGAACACTGCAAGCACTTGGGACTACTTATGAAATAAAAACCCTGTCTAAAATTAGCTGGAAGGCTCTCCAACCCCTCCCTCAGAGAATGTGTCCACTGTTTAGGGCTATGTAACATGATAGAACTGACCACCACCTCCAGGATGGAGAAACCCTTTAACTTGGATGTGTCTGGATGACAATCCTGTATGTTGATTCGGGCTCTATGACCAGAACTTCATACACAATTTTTATTTCTCCCATTCATGCAACATGACCCTTATGTATCACAGCTGCCATTAGTTCTGGTTGAAATCAACTCACAGTATGTGACACATGGATCACAGAAGGCGTTGAATCCTGAGAGGAAGAGGCTCCTGAAGTTTGTGGTTTTGACAATAAAGGGGTGACATCTTGAACCTTCAACTGTGATGCAACACCAAACTTCTTCTTCTTTTCAACACTCAGCTGCATGTCTGCAACCCAGGAACATGTGATCCAGCTGCAACTAGTTTTGACTCAGGTCCCAGCTTGAATAAAGTTCATCAGTCATTCGTCTGAAAATTTTGGTTTATGAGGCAAGAAGATCAGAACATAAGAATCTAAACAGTGTATAAATTCTCATACAAAAGTAAGTGAGGATCTCAAATAATCAGCAGAAATAGATGAAGAAGAGAAAGCAGCTTCAAGCATAACTCATGAAGCCTACTTTCCTTCTAATACACAGATGGTTAGTACTACCACTCCATTACTACCATTATTATATTTTGTTTTCACGAAGTATTCACTACTTAAGTATGCATTCCTTCTATGTGAAACCTGTCTAATAGAACCTCAAAGTTTTGCACTGCTGCCATATTTGTAACTGCTGACTTACATCATGTTACAGTTTATTAAATAACACTGTCCATAGCCCAGACTACAGAGGTATTATGATTTATAAACAATGAACTGGATATATGTGAAAGACAATACTCAGTTTGAAAGTGTGGATAAGTCAGCACAGACTCATAGAACTTCTACTAGAAACAAAAAAACCCCAAGTATAAGGGGCAATGATTTTTTATGGTGAATAAGGCACACAGCTTGAAAACTGATATAAACAAAAATAAGTTAACTAATAGTAAAAACCTTTTTAAAATATTTCACCAAAATATTAGAGGATTAAAATCAAAAGTGGACGAGTTATCAAACTCCTTTTTTCCAGATTATCCCCATATAATGTGTTTAACCAAACATCACATGAAAGATTATGAAACAGATAATTTACCCACAGACCATTTTAAATTAGGATCCAAATTTTGTAGACACGAGTTCCAAAACGGAGGGGTGTGCATCTTTATTCGTGAAGATCTTGAATTCTTCTCTATTACACTCGATAAATACTGTAAGGAGAAAGATACTGAGGTTTGTGCTGTAAAGTTAAACATAATTCCCATACAGTTAATCATATTACCTATTTACAGGTCACCTTCAGGTAACTATATTAACTTTTTGAAGAACCTAGACAGTGTTTTGAACACACGGCATAGCAATAAAACTGAATTCGTGATATGTGGTGATATAAATATTAACTATTTAGAGAACTGTAAGAAAAGGCAACAATTAAGTGCACTATTACAAACTTAAAACCTAATAGGAACAGTATCATTTCCTATACATAAAACAAATGCATCCACTACTGCTATTGACAACATATTCATAACAAGGACAAAAAACTATATTATAAACCCCCATATCAATGGGCTTTCTGATCACAAGGCACACATAATAGTGATGGAAAATATTGTTCTTGCAAAACAAAGAAATAATATCTCCTCAACGAGGGACATCAATGACCAAAGTACGAGTATACTGGAATTTCAATTACTACTACGTCACAAAAATTGGGAAGAAATTTCTTTCAATAAATTTTTAAACATATATCTACGAATTTTTCACTCTTGCTTCATTAAGAAACGTAAAAACGTCAACACAATTTCTAAACCTTGGATAACTAAAGGGATAAAAACTTCTTGTAATCGAAAGAGTGTGTTATACCTGAAGGCGAGGGATAATAACGAAATGGAACATAAGTTATATTACAAGCACTATTGCAAAATATTATCCAAAGTTATAACGGAAGCAAAAAAATCATATTATAAAGAAGTTATTACTAAGTCAAAAAATAAAATGAAAACCACATGGAATATTATACATAAAGAAACATATAACTGAACGAATCCTGGATTGGACAGTAAAAACTACAAGAAAGGCATTGTTTCTAGTTACAATAAAAAGAAAAGTCAAAAAGGTGAATTTATATATTACTTTATGTACAACAATCTGTGACACATGCAAAGGTATAATTTCTCAACATAATCACCTCTTTCCTCAAGGCATATTGTGTAGCAATTTACACACCTTCTGTTGTTATCTGCAGAGAAAGTTTTCAGCTGTGATCATAACCATATTTGCATCACGTCCTGAACTTCATCAACACTGGCAAATCTTCATCCACAAGCAATGCTTCTTTTTGTGGTCCAAACATGTGATAATCCAATGGAGCTAGGGCCAGACTATATGGGGGGTGTGGAAGCAGTTCAAATATCAAGTGCCTGATGGCTTCAACAGTGGCTGCTGCAGAATGTGGACGTGCTTAATTGTAGAGAAAAATAACCCCCCTGGACAGCAAAACTCTGTGCTTTTTGTGATTCAATGGTTTCAGCTTTGATGTCAATAGTTCACAGTATGATGCAGCAGAAACAGTGGTGCCTTGCCCAAGGTAATATTCCAGTATCAGACCATTACAGTCCCAAAACAAGAGCAGCATCAATTTACCTCTACAGGCCTGGGACTTGGATTTTTTTGTTTCAGGAGATGAGGGGTATTTCCACTCCCTACTCTGCTATTTAGAGCAGGGTTTGTAATGATGGACCCATGTTTTGTCATCTGCGCAATTTGTTGCAACAGGTCCTCTCCTTCTCAGCTGTGTCTCTGCAAGAAACCCTCGGATATCCATAAACAGGCCTGTCTGTGATCCTCCATTAGGTGATGTGGTACCCATCTTGCACAGACTTTGGGATAGCTAAGGTTATTGAGGATGATAACACATGCTGATCCATATATAATGCTCACAGTTACTGCAATATCACTTACCATAATCCATCTGTTTTCTTTAATCAGTGCATCCACTTCAGCAAGGTGGTCATCTGGTCATGATGTCAGTGGTTCTGATTGTTCTTCATCGTCAAGAGTTGTCCTCCCACATTTAAATCTGTCCACCTACTTGTACAAATTTTTCTGTGCCATACACTATTCACCATACTGCACTAACATTCTCATATAAATTTAGGATGTTATAATGCCTTCTGACCACCAAAAACAGACCACAGCTCACTGTTCTACAAGGGGGCATCTCGAAAATGGTGCCACCATCTTTAAAGATTTGAAAGAACATACAACACTGACTAAACCGGACAGTGACTCATCATGACAGCACCTACTATGTAGTTACTTAAGACAACTGCTGGGTTTCACAGTGTGTTGAATGAACACCTCTACAGGCAAATTCACATTACTTTTTGATTTACCTTCATAATTTGTTGGGGACAATACAAATGACACAGATAATCTGCCAGTAAAGAAATGAGTCTAGAAGAAAAAACAGATGAAACTCTTCTCTGGCAGTACAGCCTGGCTATGCCCTCACTGCCTCAAATATGTTCCTCCACTGGTTCCTATCCGGCATTTTGATCATCCAGCCACTGATCTCCAGAATCTGTAATTTCTTTGGAAATTCAAATTCTTTCATTGCCACAAGTAGCTAATTTCTCCTGACAATATCACAGACTACTCTGATGTCAATAAATACATGGAAAACATATTATGTGCTCCCCAATAAAATTAAAGGACACCCCATTTTCCCAGTCATTATCCTTGTGTTTACTAGGTCACCTAAGTTGGTTCCATCTGGTTAGCATAGTTTGAAGATTATCATATTTTTTTAAAATGAGGATCAGTTGTGACCCCCACTCCCCAGCTTCCAATCAGGTGGACCAGAGTACATCTCTTTGTCTGGCGTGAGAAGCCCTGCCAACAGCTACGCAGCACACAAAAACAAATTAGGAATAAGGTTACATTAAAAAGCCGTGTAATGTTTATGGGCAGTCACTTGTTGTGTGAGATAGTCAAAGAGCTCCAACACATGTGACATGCCTTCACATCTCTCTCTCATGTGTATCGCATGCTTTCTTACACACACAAGAGAATGCACACCTTGGGGGAAACATGTGAAGTAAGGAGAAATAAAGAAGAAAAGAGACAGTGTTTGTACTACTCACGTTGCTGCATCAGAAGTTCAGGTGCCATGTTGAGTGCCAACTTCCACCAACCAGATTCTCGCAGTTCCTCTGAGCCAGAACGGAAGTAAGTGGGACTGTAGTGGGACAGGGTCCCTGATACTGTTCCCATCCAGCTGCGCTTTTTCTTTCTAAAACACAGAATACAGGTCAGCCCATATAATCTACATTCGAAACTGAGGCTTATGACAGTCTCACCTCACACCTGAATGTGGTCATAACCTTCAGCAAACCTCACCTGATAACAAATAAACTCAACTCATCACTTCTGATGTGTGAATACAAACACAGACATAGAAACAGGTGTACAAATGTACACAATTCAAAATGAGCTGATGGTTGTAACAAAGGAAACACAATGATCATTAATACTGTCCTAGTGACAGTCAGACTATAAAGCACAATAATTACATGTGCCATATGCTTGAACATAAAAGTACCCTGCAATATGCAACATCTTCTAACAATGTATACCCAAGGAGCAAGCAGCAGATTAAATGTGTTGTGACTGTGGTTATCTACAGGGCAAAAGTGTTTATCCCTTCATTACATAGTAAAATAAATGTGCTGAAGTGAAATGTTTTTGCATTAAATTCTGCTGAAAATTTGGTAAAATGACCACAGAGATGTACAGTATGCTACAACAAGCATTCACAGAAACAGTGGTGAGTTGGTTCAAGATATATATGACTGGTAATCCCATTGTAAGAATGGCTTCATTTCCACTCACAAATCAAGAAAATGCTGATCACTTTCAATGATACAGACGGTCTGGTGCATCACAAATTTCTTGCCCAAGGCCACAGGGCCACAACATCAGTCAGACTGTCTACATAAAGAATCTGCAATAACTCTGAGAAGCAGTTCATTGAAAACTGCCTCACACATGGCTTCTGGTACCTGCTTCTGCGTTTTGACAATGAAGTGTGGCCAGTGGTCCTGAATGTCAGGGACTTCTTGGCAAAGCACAGCATTTCAGTGGTTTCACATTTACCTTACCCACCACATTTGGCACTCTGTGAATTATTGCTGCTCCCCAAGCTAATGATCATGTTGAAGGGGAAAAGATTTCAAGACATACCACAGATACAAATGAATACAACATGCAGATGTTGGCCATTCCAAAAGGTCCTACTACAGATGCATTGAAAAGTAGAAGGATCACTGGAATCACTGCACACAATCTGGAGCATCCTTCTTTGAAGGAAAAAACTCAACAGTAACTTGAAAGTGCTTCAGTTTTCTTACAATAAATTATGTCCTGGATATTTTTGATCAACCCACATATGCCATTGACCTCACTCATGCAGAACTGAATCTCACACACACAAAGACACACAAACAAAAATGAACATGAGGACACACTCACTCATTCATTCACTCACCAAATATGTATAACAAGACAGGCAATGTACATATAACATAACACTCAGGCATGTTCATTTAACCATCATTAGAATGGAAGAGCAGTAAATATTACATATTCCATAGCATTAGTTAACCAACAGTCATCTGTGGCCTGTCTGGCTCTACCATAGTGTTCCACATTATCTCATAAATGGGAAGATTTTTGGAAAAAAGTTATCAAATATAAAATCGGTGTTTTGATTTTCTCTGCAAATTTTGTCTGACACATTTCTCATTCTAAGAAGAATTCAATGAGATATTGCCATAAATGTGCATACGTCTTCATGTAAAGTACCTGTTGTTCTTGTCATATTTTAATGAAACTAGAATTATCTTGACAGATTTCTGAAAAGTCCTTAAATACCAAATTTTAAGAAAGTCTGTAGAATGGGAGCTGAGTAGTTCCATGCATACAGATGAACAGATATAACAAAGCTATCAGTCGCTTTTTCTGCGAACTCACCTAAAAACCGAATAAAGACCCATGGACCAAAAAAGCACTGGAACAATTGATTAACAGACTTCATCAGAACAACTAATATGTCGATGTATTTGACTATCAAGTGACTAAAGAATTCTCATGAGAAATGAAGGTAGGTACTTAACTGTGTGGTATGTTAGGTAACACAGGAAACAATACAAAATACAACCATAGAGGCTTATTCAGCAGTACCAGGCAGGTCACAGGAACTGATGTTGCAGTCATAGACTTCATTCAGATTTAAAGTCCAGTGCCATATTTTAAGGTTCAGCTGAATTAAATGCCAACAAGGCCAGTACTGATAACTCTGGAATTGATATGCAGAGGATCACCAGAAAGAGGAGGGGCAGCAAAGTGAGCTCTGCAGTTGCTACAATGAAAGTTCCTCCACATGGTACAGGGTTTTCCACCCCACAGTAAACTACAAAGCACCAGTACTTCTTTGTAATCAAGAAGAAGTGTTTTCTATAAGGCATGCACTGCATCTGTGTTTGTTACATTGACGAAAACCATAATTCTTTTGACTGAACTGTGAATCAAATTTCAGAGAACTTTTCTGGTTAGTAACTTGGGTTATCGGATTTGTACTGCTACTTGCCCAGCATGTGTTTAATATCACACCATAATCATTGTGAACAAAGTATGACAGCCAAGAGTGCTACCCAACAGGAACCAAAGCACCATGCACAAGGCCACTATGAATAGTCACACTGTGAACTTCAGGATTGTGACACTGTGCTGTCTGGTATGTGAGTACCACAGTTTCAAGTGATACATCACTTCCATCTTCATGGCAGTATAATCTTACAAAATGGCACCCACCTATTCAGATTTCACATTATCATAAGCCTGAAGACCCCAACATGCTACACTCACACATTGCTCCCAAACAGAATATTCCAGTGACGTTCAATAAAGCTGCAGATGTGCATCTTCCAGTGGAAGTACCCAAGGCGACTCATGCCTTCGGAATGGTGGTTCAAGTTGTGCAGTGTCAAAATGATCAGGTTGATCCTGAAGCAAAAATTACACACCTAATGCTGAGGTATCTAAATGGTAAATAACATTTCTATACTTCACATTATCACATAGTTGGCTTTGACACCATACAGCCTGGTGTGTGGGTAGTAACAACTCAAGCACTCCAATTCACACCACCACCACCCTTCCAACAAGCCAGCTGTTCTGTTCACTCTGGTACATGTTGCTTGAGCTATGTGTGACCATGAGTCTTCAGGATGAGTTGGTGTTGCTAAATGCCACTTTCATGTTGGAGTTAAATGGGTTGTGATCAGGCTGTGACTGGGCTGACAGGAAAGTTGATGGCTTTCACAGAAGAGCTGAAATTGTGGAAGAGGGAAATGGAAGACGAGATTGCTCCTTCCTCAACACTAAATTCGCTTCTGGAAGATGAAAACATTGAACTTCCTGATGTAAGAAATGTTATCATGGAACATTTGGAAAGACGAGCTCTTGAATTTGAATACTACTGGCCAGAGGATGTGATGGAATACAGGTGGGTGACAGTGATGTGAAAGATCTTACTGATGCCATTTCAAACACTACTGGCCTTCAAGAGCAGTGTACTAAGATCTAAACAACAAACTGTCCTACAATTTTTAGGAAAAAATATGATCACTGAATTCTTTCTGGATCAAAGGTAAAAACTAAATACCAGTATTGGGAAATGAGGATCTGAAACTTTTACTAACCCTTTCTACAAACTACTTGCGTGAAACAGAGTTTTCAGCATTTTCCATCACTAAAATGAAGCTTTTGGCTGACAACAACCCATGCATGACTTAAGATGCAGCCTTTCCAATATATGACCATGGGGTGACGAACTTTCCAGGTTTGGGCAAAGTCAAGATTCACTTAATATACCAGTAATAGGGTTAAATTTGTTCTTCTTCTAACATCTGTGCTTCTGCAGAACTTTGTTTACTACCACCTAGTTAGCTAATTATTAAATGTACTTTAATATAATTATTTTGAATAAGTACCCATTTTCCTAGGCAACCCAGATACCACAGTAATTGCAACCACTCACCATGGGCTGCGAAATCTGGGGATCAAATCCCAGTGTGGTGAGATTTTCCGTGCCATCCAGACCGATCCCTACCCAGACTCCTGTACAATGGGTACTGGGGCTATCCTGGGGGTTAAGAGGCCAGGGCACAGTGCTGATCACCCACCTCCTTCTAGTGCCAGGTTGTGAATGGGTAGGAGCTAAATCTCCACCTCCCCTCTGTGCCTGCATAGGCATGATATTGGGGTGACCTTAAACTTGTACCTATTTTCCTTAGCATTCGTTATATATTAATAACAAAAATATATTTAATTTGTAGAAAACAGTGATGTAATTAAAGGGAAATACATTGTTAATCAAGGGGCACGCGGTAGCGCAGTTGGTTGAGGCACTGCACTACAAGTCGGAAGGTCGCGGGTTCGATTCCCGATGGTGTCATTGGAATTTTTCATTTACATAATCCTTCCGGCCACACTATGGTCCTGGGGTTGACTCAGCCTCTAACAGAAATGAGTACCAGGAATATTTCCTGGTGGTAAAGGCGGCCGGTGCGTGGGGCTGACAACCTTACCACCTTCATGTGCCGACTGTCTTGAAATCTGGAACCCTCAGGGCCTGTCCAGGCCTGTAATGGGACTGCTTTACCTTTACATTGTTAATCAACACTGAACATTTGGTCGTGAAGGTTGCTGCCAGGACTAATACGAGTCCCAGCTGAAGAAGTTTAAGCAAACCTACTCTACTCATTTTTCCACACACAGCTCATTTCTCCTACAGGGAAATGGTGGAGCTTGAGTGTAGGGGTAACAATGGAGGTACCCTAAAGAAGGCAGCACGAATATTGTCAAACCATAGGGAACACTCACTACTCCTAAAATTCAGAAACGTGAGAGAAGGGCACACATTACTCCTATGAGGAAACAGTGGAGCTCCGTGCAGAAATAACGATGGAGGTATCCTGAAGAAGGCAGCACAAATATTATCAAAAGCCCAGGACTAACTGCACTGCTATTGCGCTGTTATACGCATGCGCCCTACCCCCTCTGCCTACAGCTGCCTACATAAGAGAGCGCAAAATGCTTGACATCTCTAGTTGTGTGAACCACACAACTCAAGCAACTTCTCCTCCAAACCTAACCTAACTCTTCCCTCCTTAACCATTCCTCTTAATATTTAACCTCACCCATTCTCCCAGGAGGAGGGCTCCAACCCATGTGGGGGCCCTCTTCCGAGGGGACTCTGGACCACTACCTTAGGTTAGGGCGGGGGACAGGCAGGGGCAAGGGGGTCTCTGTGGGGACCTCCCCATAGGTTTTCCCCAGAGGGCCCAAATTTAGGTTAAGCACTTCATTATGTCATCGTTGCGGCTGGCGGCCATCTTGAAAAAAGTGGACCCAACCTACGCCATTCTACTGTCAACCTATGTACCAACACACATGGCGTCATATTCCAGAAGACTGGAATCATCAGCATCGCTGTAAGAAACTCAAATCTCGCACAACACAGAACATACTTCACTCTGTTCACATCACTAAAAAATTTCATGGTTTTATCTTGTGGAATAAGAAGTGTGATTGACATCAAACCTTTATTCCTTAAATTATTTTTTTGGCAATTAAAATATAATTAGCCTGTTCGCTTTCTTTACTTTATCAAAAGCATTATCAGCACTCTATAGCAAAGATGATGCAAGGACCAGTTTGATGCCAGAACATATTTTTTTCAAGAATGACAACCAGGAACACTCAACTCAGCAACAATTTATACTGCATTCAATACAAGTACAGAGTAGGGTTGGGGTCCCCTTATAATAATAATAATAATAATAATACATCTAGCACAACAAACATGCCACACTAAAACTATTTGGGATACAAATAAAAACTCAAGATTAGAATTCCGAATTAAATTAAGCTATGAATTACGGAATGTCTTTAACAGTGATAACGGTAATGATGTTGATATCTTACTGAATTCTTTTCTCAACTATTAACTTCAAATATTTTATTCAAGCTTCCCTATTAAAAAATTCAATAAGAAAACGAATAAAAAGCCTTGGATAACAGATAGAATTAAAAATATGTGTCAACATAAAAAAATCTACATTTACTTAGTAGGAGTAGCACTGATTTAGAATTAAAAAATAGTTACAAAGCATACTGTAAAAGTCCGAATAAAGCTACCACAGAAGCTAAAAAAAAACTTGGTATAATAAGAAAACATCAGCTTCTATGATAAAACTAAAACAATGTGGAATATTATTAAATCTAACACTAACAGAAAAGGTACGATGAAGATATTTTTTGTTTCGGCAGTGGTAATGATGAAAGTTATGATTATCAAGATAATTCTGATTCCAAAATAATGATAAAATTACTCTAAATAAAAAAATAGTAATAATCATAATAAACATAAAGATACAAATCCCTTACATTATTTAACACAACTATTTAGTGATACATTACCGGATACAAAATGTACGAACACATCAACTCAGGAAACAGAAAAATTTATTAATTCCCTACATACAAAAAATTCATACGGTTATGATGAAATATCGACACAAATATTAAATAAATTCCCCTTATGTCTCTTCTCCCCTTAATTATATTTGCAACAAAATATTAGCGACAGGATTCTTCCCATCGCGCTTCAAATATTCTAAGATAAAACCACTCTATAAAAAGGTGATAAAAATTAATATAGCCAATTACAGACCCATCTCATTTGTACCTTCATTTTTTAAAATTTTTCAAAAAGGTTACATATATAAGACTATTCATCATCATAAACATCAGGGATTGGACCCTTTGATCCGTTCCCTCTCCAGAGTTACAACTGCTCTCGCCAACGTTTCTTCGGTCTTCCAATTGTTCTCCTTCCTTGTGGTCTGTAGTGATATGATTTCAAAGGGATTCAGTTTAGTAGCATTCTTTGCAAGTGTAAAAGCCAGTTCCGTCTGTATTCATCTATCTTGTCTAGTATGCATTCAGTCTGTAGTTCACGGCGTACGGAGTCGTTTGTTTTCTGCCGCTTCAATTCTTCGTCTCTGTAAGTTTGTCAGAGTCCAATTTTCTGACCCATATAAAAACGTAGGCAAAACTAAAGTGTTGTATATTTTCAAAATAGTTTCCATTCCCACTTTCCTAAAAATAGTTCTCTCAATAGTACCAATAAATTGTAAAAATTTTGCTAATTTAAATTCCACATCATTGGAAAATTGGTATGATATACTGCAACCTAAATAAGTAAACAGGCTAACTTGTTCCAGTGTTTCATCGTTTATAATGATTTTTGTTCTTAGGTGGTCTGTCCCAACAAAAACCAAATACCTTCATCTTTTTTTGTGGCAATTTCCAAATTATATTCTTTGGATATTCTATGTAATAAATAAACTGCCTGTTGCAGATTGTCTTCTGTGTCAGAAATAATAAACTGGTCACCTGCAAATAACAGTGTGTTAAAAAATAACTCTTTAAAATATTTACTAGTTTTTAGTTTCGTTAACCAAGTCCTAATAACTTCATCCAAATATAAATTAAATAAAACAGGTGATAGAGGGCATCCTTGTCTCACCCCTTGGGTAATAAATCTAAAATCGTCAGATACTCCATCACCTGCATTGACTCTTATAATGTTTTCCATATACATTTTCCGAATTATTGTAATTAACCCTTTAATGCCGAGTTAAATCCCACATGCCATTTGCTGGCATTATTAGGAGCTCACCCTATTCTCCACATTAGCAGGATAAAGGTTAAATGAGTTGGGATTCCTTTGCTTGACGTAATGGTCCATAATTTGTCTCTGTCCACAGAGTCAAAGGCTTTTTTAAAATCAATAAATGCCATATATGTGAGAACGTTAAATTCTCTATGTTTTTCAATTATTTGTGAAGCTGAAAATATGCAGTCCATGCAGGATCTACCTTTCCTAAATCCATTCTGCTCTTCCAATAGTAAAACTTCTGCAATTACTGTTAATCTCTTTGCAATAATTTTTGAATAAATTTTGTATCCAGTATTTAATAAACTAATGCCTCTATAGTTATCTGGATTATTTCTATCTCCTTTTTTGTGTATTGGTATAACAATGGCTGCACTCCATTCTTCAGGAATGTCCTCGCAAATCCAGCAAAAATTTAAAAAATTAAAAAATTTATGTAAAAAACTTTTTGGTGCATATTTGTACAGCTCATTATTAATCCCGTACAAGACTATTGGAACTAATAAATAATAATATTATATTAGTTTAGAAACAATTTGGCTTTAGATCTAAATTATCAACAAAAGCTGCCACTTACAGCCTTATTTCAGAAATCTTAAATGCTTTAAATAGTAAAGACATAACTGTGGGTATTTTTTGTTACCTCACTAAGGTTTTTGACTGCGTTAATCATGGCACCTTGCTGTCAAAATTATGGTATTATGGTATAACAGGTATATTTTACTCATTAATTAAATCCTATTTAGAAGATACACAGCAGAGGGAAAAACTAGTAAATAGTGACAAAAATCTTGCTCCAATTGGGGAATAGTAAAGCACAATGTGTTCTTGTTCTTGCTTTATATTAATAACATAACAAAAATAACAAATACTAAAGATAACAACAATAAATCCAAATTAGTTTTATTTGCAGATGATACAAGTCTAATGATCACTAGTCGGAATCCTACTAATTTTAAACATAACATCAATGGGGCATTTACAAATATTAAAAACTGGTTTAAAAAAACTCATCACTGAATTTTAAGAAAACTAGACTCATACAATTTTTAAATTAGAAGAGCTCACATATTCCTATTCATAATGGTAGTGATAACAATATAAAATCCAGTATTACTAACATAAAATCTTTTAGAAATAAAGACTGATAATACATTAATGTGAAAAAGCCATAAAGAAATGCTTATACGGAAATTTATTGTGGCTTGTTTTGCAGTTTGAGCCATTAAACCTTTCGTGATGCAGGATACCTTGAAGGTTTACCATTCCTACTTCCATTCTATTATTAATTATGGGATCATTTTTGGGGGAAATTCCTCATATAGAAATAGAATTTTCAAACTACAAAAGAGAAACATTAGAATTATTATGGGTGTAGGAATCAGGAATTAATGTAGAGAATTTTTTAAAATATTAAATACAGTGGGGTATGCTATAACAATCGATGCTACAATGAACGAATGCTACAACAAACAGTTTTTAATCAATTAAAATCAGGATGCCACAAAGAATACAGATGCTACAATGAACACAAAGGAATACTATTGGCCGATGTAGCACGCATGTGCGCATGATGTGTCGGGCCTTCCCACTTTGATTAGAGCGACAGTCATCTTTGTTATCATTTGTAAGGTTCAGTTATCTGCTTATTTGCGCCTTTAGCGGTGAAAATATATATTTTTTAATTATTCTGCTATACAATTTTAGCCATGAGCCAGCAAAATAGGGTGAGAAAGCTAATTAACTTAGACATTAAGAGAGAAATAATTTCCAAGCGAAAAAGTGGAAAAAATGTAGGAGACCTAAGTGCCGAATATGGTATGGCTAAATCAACAACCAGTAAAAGCAATCCCATTACAGGCCTGGACAGGCCCTGAGGGTTCCAGGAGGTTGAGGCTCCCAGATTTCAAGACAATCGGCACATGAAGGTGGTAAGGTTGTCAGCCCTACGCACCGGCTGCCTTTACCC
>Ga0268261_10001686_pt1 | contig 15431 bp, 12 predicted proteins | sample TergutNc150P1_FD_190353 | JGI IMG/M metagenome (GOLD analysis project Ga0268261, IMG submission 190353) | Nasutitermes corniger P1 segment gut microbial community from laboratory colony in Florida, USA - Nc150 P1 (SPAdes) (version 2) | ecosystem: Host-associated > Arthropoda: Insects >... | reverse complement strand
TTTGTCTGTTGTGAGTGTCGTGTGTTGTCAGGTAGAGGTCTCTGCGACGAGCTGATCACTCGTCCAGAGGAGTCCTACCGACTGTGGTGCGTCGTCGTGTGTGATCTAGAAACATCAAGAATGGGTTCTCCATATATATGTGACATTAGTCGCCTAAGGGTTAAATTAGTCCATGAGGGACTGAATGCACTTACTGCAGCATTCATATTAATGTTGGAAACACTTAGTCTTCGGTGACAGAATTAAATTCTTTCGTCACATTCTTTTGAATATTAATGAATATGTCAAATTAGCAACATGTCACTCTGAATTTTGACATGGGAAAGAGGAAAAAGTATGGTACTATCTGCTGTTTCCACAGGATGTTTACGTTCATTCAGTTGCATGAGTTTTTCATCACACAAATTGAGAGGCACAAACTTTGTACATTTTCCTCACATAACCAGTCTGTGGTAATTATGGACTGTCTAGATCCCTTATTTAGGTGTAGTTCACTTTGCACCATTCTTAGTACCATTTAGCTGCTAATCAATGTGTAAATTGTATGCTTTGTTCACCTGTTCTGTGTTGGAGGTCATTTTTAGTCATCTACTTTGAGGGCCACCTTCCGCATCCTCTTCGCCCTTCAGAAACAGACCTTGAAAATGTTGATGCTTGGGACAGTGCCTCATCCCCAAAAGTTGTTCGTAACATTTCTTATGTTTCAGTGTGGTTATTTCCAAGTTTCCACAAAATTCATTGTTGCTTTGTTATTGCAATTTGAGGTGATGGACGGTGTTTTGAAACACAGTGGACAAAAAACGTACATAAGAAAACACAGCATGATACAATCCGGTCAGATCTTGCTGGAGGGCCACACTTCATTGCTTCACCAACAGCTCTCATGAACCTGTACTTATGGTGCATATTTATATTTCAGTTCCATTACTTTCTTGTCACACAGTTTAGACTTCTTTTTCAGAACAAGTCAGCATTTTATGACATTATGGCTTTACGTTTGCCACTGTGAAATGTCAGCATAATAAAAATCAAATTAACCCTTTAAACGCCTATTTGAATCCCATCTGCCATTTCCTGTCATTATTAGGAGGTCACCATATTCTCCACGTTAGCAGAATAAGGGTTAACGAAATTTTAAGTTAATGTTATTACGAGGTTTGCACAGAGAAATTTCAGATTTCTATTTCCTTCTGTATTAAATGTCAGGAAAGGGCAAATTTATTACACATGGAGTTTAATTTTTTTCTATGATTAAACACTTAAACGTTTCACATTTATTGCATTCCTAAATTTTACTTTTTGTATTAAAGAATTGCTACAAAACGAATGGTGTTGTGTGTCAGGTGCGGAAGGTGGTTCGCCACTCTGTTAGTTCAGACAACCTGTCACTGCCATCAGTCACGGGCACCTCAACAACACCTGAATTGCCACTGGAGGAGGAAGAGGCTGTAGAGGAGAATATGCAAGGTAATTACAGTTCAATGTCTTTGTTATGTTTATATGAAGGCAATATTATGGAGTCACATATGAAGGTCATAAATTGCATAAATCTCCAGATATAACAGCGTGGAGGTACTAACACAGTTTCGTCTTTGAGTTTGTTGGCGCTGTTGGAGTATATATGATGAGATTCTAGCAGGAGCGGTAATCTTTTGTTAGTTTCAGATGAGGAAGTTCTACCAGGCAGGCAGATTCGCTTCAGTCTTCCATCAGGTGAACAGCACGATAAAAATGTTACACCTGAAGACAGCCCGTTACGCCCAGTTACAAGGTAGGTGTTATGACTGCAGTTTGTGTGAAACTGAGCATGGAGTGTCAGAGAAGGAACATTGGTTTGTTCTAGTAGACCTGAAACATGCCTTTTATTGATCAATGGTTAAAAACTTTAAGGATTTATCTCCTGTGTTTGTATGACTGTAATGGGTGGCTACAAAACTGAATATTTTCGTACATGCAAAATAGTGAATTTTTGGTTGTAAAACATCTAGTGATTAAGTATTTGTGAATGCATGAGAACTCAAGTTACTCTGTGTGCAAGAGGGCTAGGAACATGAAAGTTCGAAGCAACCTTCATTGTTGTCTCAAACTACTTACACTAATTTTCTTATAATAAACCAACTAGATGCACCAATTTCTCAAATTTATTTTGGAATGAAAATCTGCATGTTTCAGACAGTTCCTCTGTCCATCATCAGGAGTTTTTCACTGTACACACAGCAATGGTATATGTCATACAGGTTTGCTGACGGCTTGTGAGCAGGATCGGGACGGAACGCAGTTCCATCCTGATCCTGCTCGCTAGCTGTCAGCAAACCTGTATGACATATACCATTGCTGTGTGTACAGTGAAAAACTTCTGATGATGGACAGAGGAACTGTCTGAAACATGCAGATTTTCATTCCAAAATAAGATTGAGAAATTGGTGCATCTAGTTGGTTTATCATAAGAAAATTATCATGCTGCATGGTCCTCTGAATGTCAAATACTTACACTAGTACAAACAAATGTTGAAGACGATGTACTAGACAGAATTTTCTTGAGTTCAAATAAATGATAACTTTGTGTTTTGACAGTGTGTTTGTTAGATAATACTGTATTTCATTACACAATTTGTGCCTTTATTTTTTATTGGGATTTTAAACAATGGAATCTCCATCTTTATGGAAGCCATGCTGTTGTGTTTATTACTAAATAAAGAATACTGATTCAGTCCAACACAACACAGGTTTATTATAATTCAGATATTTGCATTTACACGTGTGCTACATGTTTTGCACTGAGGAAGGCCTAAGTACAGGCCAAAACATATAGCACACATGTAAAGGCAATAGTTTGAATTATAATAAACCTGTGTTATGTTGGACTGAATAAGCGTAGTTTATTTAATGGAACCCCCTGTTTTTTTAAGTTCTTCAAGTTAAGGTCTTCCTGGACCTCATCACAAATAAATTGCATACTGCTGCCATCCTTATCTTGAATAAACCATGAGCCCCAGTTTTTGATAACTTTGATTTGGACAAAAGTATTCTGGTTATATGTGAAAATATCGTACATATGTTGCCCAGTATTTTGCTACTGATGAACTATCCTCAGTACAAATGATATCAGTATGGTGTTTCATTACATACATGCCTCCAGGTTTTATATGAACCAGTGTCTTTATGTGGCATGTTTTAAATCTTCTAGGTTATACTTGCAAATGGATAGAAACAGGCCATCAGTAGATAAAATTCCACTTGAGCTACTCATTTTGATTTGTTTTTTTTTTTCTGTGCCCTCTGATATATGTTAGATTGAATACTTTGTAGTTTTATTACATGACATAGCCATAATTTAATTTATAGGAAATCTCTTTTGTTTAGGTCTGCCAAAAAGGCAAGCGTTCTAGGTGTTACACCTCGCAAGGCACTGACACACATTCGTCGTCACGAGTCTGTTAGGTTTGACAGTTCCATCTGTGAAAAGAAGATGGCCAGCAGTGAGATGTTGCAAATAGCTGGCAATAAGACTGTTGGCCTGGTGGACATGGAGCTGACATCTCTCGTTTCTCCACTTCATAATCATGTGTTGCAGGACCACGAGTCATGTCCACCTCAAGCTGCAGGTACAGATAGGCTGTTCTGAACCCAAGTTGAAAGGCCAGATTGTTGAATTCATGTAATAAAATATAAGCTCGGTTTGTTGCTGCTAATACCACAAGTTGTTGTTAATTAAAAGGCTATTAACATTTACTGTATGTAGGGCACTGGGGATATTTGTAATGCAGCAAATTTTGTAACATGAACTATTGACCCTTTGATGCTGAATGTTGCATATGCTGTGTCACAAAGTGCAGGGTTCAGCATATGTGTATGGCTATGTTGGGATTTTTTCCTTCTGCTTTTCCTCATTTTTTAAGAGTATGCGTGAAGAAACTGAATCGTGTAATTTAAATCCAGTGCATCTTCGTATAATTCTGGTAGGTAACCAACTTGACGCACAATTTCTTTTATAATATGTTTATTTGAATCCTCTACATGTTTCGAGCAGCTATGTGCTCATCCACAGGAGGACAATTGTATGAATACAACTTCTGGTATAATCACTCTGTGTTAGTGGCCGTCCAGTATGCAGGTCAAGAAGGAACTCTTCTTCCTTCTTGACCTGCATACCAGACGGCCACTAGCACAGAGTGATTATACCAGAAGTTGTATTCATACAGTTGTCCTCCTGAGGATGAGCACATAGTTGCTCGAAACATGTAGAGGATTCAAATAAACATATTATATGAGAAATTGTGCGTCAAGTTGGTTACCTACCAGAAGAATAAAGAAATTAAATCCAGTGTTTTGCAGATTCCACTGGTAATTTAATTATGGCACAGAAGGTTTAATAATTAACATTACTGTTTGCAATAAGTTGTAACATGTTCCTTGCAAGCTTTGTAATGTTCAAAGCTGGCACTAAAACCATCATGAAGGAAGCTTGTATATATGTTTACAGTAAAGTAAAAATGTTGGCATTTGATAATGGTGGTTCTGTAAGCCATGTAACTGTATGGAGCACTGGACAAATTTTCATTTACACTATCTTATTTTATGTTGTACTTTTTTAATTGCAGATTCTGCATTAGTGGCACACCAGCCCATAGAAGCTCCCAAAATTCAGCAGCAAGATGCACTAGATAGTTCAAAGTCAGAAGTGTGCTTACTGGACAGTGAATCTGTAAACATGGAGGATGACATGGATGTGTTTCACAGCCTGGAGAACAGTGGGAACACTGTTGACAGTGTTAATCATACATTAGTGGATAGTGCAGATGTTCACATTGAATCTCCTCTAAAGAAGCAGCGAGTTGGTAACTCTGACAAGCAAACTGAGGAGGTTATTGCAGCACAGGTTAACTCTGCAGATGTAGAGGAAAAATTTGCATTACACCCCACAACTCAGAAACTAGAAAGTAACCTTCAGAATTCTGTTAGTGATAAACAGACAGGAGCACCAGACACTGTTGAAACTGGGCATGAAGTGGAGGAGCAGAGCATGGACATGGAAGTCACAGAAAGTGTTGTACGGGAAGAGAATGATGAAAATGGGCAGTCTGTTGACTTTCCTGAAGCAGATGTGAATAAGAAAGAAGAGGCAATTATTGTAACATCTGAAGAAGGTAAGAATTTTAATGTCTGAAAATTTCATGTTATTGTGACAGAATGCCACAAGTCTGACAGCTATAAACCATCAGGTGGTTTACATATGCTTAATCTCGTATAATGTACATAGTGACCCTGTCAATGGCCCTGTTTTCAACTTCCAGCTATTATGAACAGCTGTAACATATACTGTCCTGTGCAACCATATGCTGGTCTCTAATATGTAGAGATGAATGGCCTAGAATGTTATATAATGGTCTCTGTGTGTTTAACTGGTAGCAATTAACGTGTCTATACTAAGGCAGAAAATTTAGGCCATCACAAGATACATCTGGGATGAAAGAATGCTTTATTTTTGTTTCCTTGTTATGTGTCCAGAAGATTACTATCTCCTGGGAAGTGATGCCATGTAGTTTGGTAGAAATTCAACAACATTTCAACATAACCTGCTGCCACCGTATTCAGAATAGAAGATGGAAGCATGAGGTTTCTCCGAAATTGTAAATGTCTACCAGAGCACATGTTGCCACTTCCTAGATAACGATAATTTTAGTGGGATGATATTAGAGCATCAGATCTCTGGATTCCAATTTTGGGGGTTTTTTTTTTTACTCACTCTGAAATGTCTGTTTGCAAGAGGTGGTTAAAAGCATGGTTTCAAGGCCATTCCTATGTTCAACTCTATGCAGTTTTGGTTCCTTACATTGTGGCGTGGTCTTTTACTAGAGACAGAAGAGCTAGCTATAATATCATTCATTTCACTCTTAAGATGAAAATTGTTAAGTTAGCACTTCAGGCCAATACAAGACAATGTGTGTGTTCAAAATGCCAAAATGAATATAGTGTGTACCTTTGATTTTATGTGTTTACAGTTTCCTCTATTGGCCATTTGTTTTTCATGCAGAAATGTTAAACTAAAATTATCACTTTGTTAAGTACTCCTTCATATTATATATTTTGCTAGCAGATGGAGGTGTATATAAAGTAGGAAGTACAGGACTATTCATATATTCACAGTTAATGTTTGTGTTCAGGTGAGTGCAAGACTGAATTTTTATCCAATTCGGAGGAGATTGTGGAGGAAGAGAAGAAAGCAGTTGGCATCCTGTTAGACACCACAGCTTACAGTGGATCTTCATTTGAGGTATCTGAGGGTGCAGAACAAGAGGAGGAGGCAGCAGTTGCCAATATTACTATTAGTTCCTGTGATGCAGATGTTGGTGTACTGGATGTCAGTGAAGGTAAAGTTGTGGATATTCAGAAAAGTATTCAAACGAGGTTAAAGATACTTTGAGGATTATTTTGAAACTGCATATGTGTGTGTGTGTGTGTGTGCGCACGTGTGTGTGTGTGTGTGTGCACGCGTGCGTGTGTGCATGCGCATGTGTGCGTGCGCGTGCAAGATGTATATTCAACTTTTAGTGCGATTTTATGTGAAACTTTTGTTGGCATAGTTCATAAACATAACAACATTAACAATGAAGCGTGTTGATGGTGGATTTTTTTTTTAAGGTTATAGCTGGTTAAATGAGTGTAGTTGGGATTGGTACTGATGGATATTATGCACAGAATGGATCACTAAAATGTATAATTATCACTTTGTGGTTTTTGTGAAGCTTGTCATTTTGAATGAAGCATTTGAAGGAAAGAGGTTTCATACTTCCCTCACTTAACGTTGTACACAAAAATATAACTCATCTAGGCAGAAGACATAGCTGTGGCCATGTTTTCACCCTGATTAGTGTTTGACTTTAAGCCAACATTCCAAACGCATTCCAGGTGTTAAAGTAAGAACATGGTATTTATTTTCCACTATTAAATTTAAAATATCTCTATAGGTAAAATGACTCTATAGTATTTTTCAGGTCCTTTTTTACTTTGTAGACCCAACTAACTTGTTTCTTCTATATGTCAAGTATTTGGAATGACAGCATAACTTACTTACTCCATGCAGCAGAGTCCTTCTTGAGAAGCTAACTGGTTTTCAGCTAGTCAAGAAATTCCCCACATTTTATGGAACCCAAAGGTTCATTAATGCATCCACAAGTGCCCTCCACTTGATTGAGGAACAGCCTCCAATATGGAGGGTATATGTGAATATATTGAATAAGCAGTCACAGACAGCCGGCAAGGGGTGGTCCTGCAGCTTTGGGGTTGGGCAAGGTGCTAACAACTCCTTACCATAAAAATGTATCTTGTAATGCAACATTTATACAGTAAACCTTGTACAGCATAACAGGAACAGGTAGTTCGTTAGATCGTTTTCTGGAATGTATCATATTTTAAAAAATTGTTTAACACTGAATATTTCAGACATTTTGTGTTGGTGTATTTTTTATGTTTCAAGCAGCCATTCGCTTATAATTGCTACATTTTATATGTTTTGTGGCTGAATTGTACTGTCTGTCATTTTATCTGCTGAACATGCAGTAACATTTCATACAGCTGAAGTACTTCATTGACATCAACAGGTTCAGATGCAGGATTGTCCAGTCTGCCAGGATCAGGGTTTGAGAAACTGCCAGCCCTGGTCATTGAGTCTGTTACTGGGAATGTAGATACTATTGAAAGTTCCAAGGATGACCAGAAGGAGTACCAAACCCTTCAGCCAGTGGTTACAGAATCTGAATATGTGCTTGACAAGAAGGAAGAATCTGCTGCTAGTGATGATGATGATGTAACAAATGAATCTGATGATGAGTTTTGTGATGGTTTTGTCATGGGGAACAAAGAACACAAAGTGGCCACTGACAGTTCCATGGAGGACAGTGAATTAGGTGAAGTAAATTTTTTCAGCAGGGTTATGTACTTAATGTTACATGGTCATATGTGTTCTTTGTATGTACCAGTAAAATGGGCAAAGGTAACTGATTTCATCAAGGTTTTGATAAATTAATCCACCAATTTGAAGCCCTTTGTAATGTTTCATAACATGCTTCTTATGGGGAGGATTTCATAGGGTCTTGCCCAAGCCTCAAGCTTGGGATGTATTGGTATGGACAGGATTTATCTGGCTTACAACATGGGCCAGTAGAGGGCTTGTGGTCATGGTACAAAACTTGGGGAATTTTGTGAGTAACTGAGGAGCTGTAACTGGACTGTTACTCATGAAATTACATAGTTGTATCCAGTAGTTTACTAAAGTTTGGCTCCATCTCCATACCAAAAGAAGTGCTTGAAAGAAGGTATGTATGGAAATCCTGCCAAGAACTTCCTGTTTTGTTCTAATGGTCACACTGGCTTTACAGAGGAAGGAGAAATTGTGAGACCTAAGATACAGTCACTTGATGTTGAAGAAGATGAGGAGGACATTGAGGAAGAAGAGGAAGACATTGAGGAAGAAGAAGATGAAGAAGAAGACATTGAGGAAGAAGAAGAGGAGGATGAAGAGGAAGAGGACGAAGAGGAGGACGAAGATTTGGAAGATGAAGAGGTAATCTTATTACATTGTTGTCCTGCAGTTTCTGATAGGTGAATATAAAACATGCTCAGAAACTCTATGCCAATAGAGGTCCTTGTTTTGACTGTTCAGTTCTTCTTTCTTATGTAGGCCATTGTTTCTCAGCCATTGGACCCTGCCTCCTATTATGCTTTGTGATGGAATTTGAAGTAGGCCACAAACAGGTTTAAGGTGGTCATCAAGATAAGATAGATAATTGCCTGACTTACTGCATATGTATTTCTAGATAGTGCATGTGAGTAAACAACACCACCACCACCAACAGCAACAACAACAACAACTACTACTACAACCACCACCACTGCTGCTGCTGCTACTACTACTACTACCACTACTATTACCACCACCACCACCACTGCTACTACTACTACCACCACCACCACCACTGTTGCTACTATTACTACTACTACTACTATATTACTACTACAACTACTACTACTACTACTACCACCACCACCACCACTACCACTGCTGCTACTACTATTACTACTACTACTACTACTACTACTACTACTACTACTACTACCACCACCACTGCTGCTACTACTATTACTACTACCACTACTACTATATTACTACTACTACTACCACCACCACTGCCGCCAGTGTAATTTAGGTTTTCTGTTTTTATGTTGCCCTTTCTGTGCCACTGTTTTTGTAAGTAAGTGTTTGTGTCCTTCCATTGTCATTGTTGTGTATATTGTGCTGATGCTGATGTTGGCCACTAGGATTTTGACATAGCACTTTAACAAACGAGAACAGTATTTGACCTTTGATCATTGTCTGATGAAAAGGTAAGTCTAAAAAATGACATTTTGGTGACTAGCTCTTTCTCCAAAATGTCATGTCAAAAGGTGTTGTATTTTTAATCACTGGACATCATTGAAGTGCTGTTGTAAAATAAAAGTGCACACAACTGCTTGAACCAGACTTGAATACTTGGAGAGCCACCTTCTAACTATGCCTCTTTATCCTGGGGTTAACAAGGGGAAATAATTTCTTCTCTCTCTCTCTCTCTCTCTCTCTCTCTCTCTCTCTCTCTCTCTTGGTGAAAGGAAATATGTTTATACCAAATGGCATTAGCTGAAACTCTGAAGTGACAGACTGTTATACCAGATGTATACTGCTCTAATTCTTAGATCCAAGAATCATTAGTAGACTGTGATACATGCGTAACAGCTGCAGCTCTTTAAATGATTCCAAGGACCATCTTCCTTTTTTAAAAACAAGGAACTGTAGTTTATCTGGGTGTTACCCCACAATAATTAAGTCCATCCTTAGAGTTCCTCTCAGCTTTAGAACCTGAAGTGTTTACATAATGTACTTATGTCAGTGGATACAAACATTGCAGAGGAATATGCTGCATCGATCTGCAGAGTCAAAGTGATGGGGTACTAATGTGATAGATTCTATAGGCAGACTGTGAAGAAGGTCCAAGTGAGATGGCATGGATATAGAATCATGTCCGGGCCAATGTGAATAGTAGACATGAATGTGTGGATGGAGAAAGCATCATTTAAGGTCCACAGGATGTATGTCACTGGAGGAACTTGAAGTAGAATTGAAAAGTCTTTGAATTTTAGTTATATTAACAATTTTTTGAATTTCGTGTGGGTTGAAAGTATGTCAAATATTTCTTCCCCACTGTTTGTATATTCTATGCAATTGACAAATGTTCTTCAGTGAAGGGTGTGCCAATATCTCCCCTGCCTTAAATAACCTCAATATCAATCCATTCCTCTTGGGTATTAGGAGATTGCTCTGAGTTAGAATTTATACAGTTTTTTCATTGTACACAGGAGGATCTGGTTGAGGGAAAAGAATTTGAACCCGTAGTTCAGCACTCAAAATCAGTCATGGCCAAGAAGCCCATCAGTGATGATGAGGGAAGCATTATCATCCTAGACTCTGACTCAGACGAGGGAAAGGTAAGTATCTAACACAGGGAAACTCATCACAAAATGTACCATGGGTCATTATCCCTATAGTTTCTGTATCTGTATACTGGCTGCTTCCTTCTTATCAGTTTTGCACATAACTGTATGGAACACAAGTATATGAGTGACTGATTGCGTCTTTGTTTTCCAGGTTGAACCAAGCATACAGAAGTCTGTAGAAGCCAAACACATAGCTGGGGGCTTATCCAGTACAGATGACAATGAATCAGAAGATGAAGAAGTTTTCATGGAAGAGGAAGAAGAAGAACAAGAACTAGAAGAAAATGATGAATCCAACTCTAAGTTTGACTCTGATTCTGATATTGAGCATGTCCTGGAAGAGGACCATATTGCTGCTGTTGAACCCAAACTGAATATTGAGATTCCTAACACTGCTGATGGTATGATGGAGAAGGATGGTTTTGACCAGAAGTCCGCTCAAGTAGTAAGAAGTTCTGCTGCTGATGTATTGGAGAGTAATGAATTCTATGCTAAAGAGGTAATAGAAAAGGAACCAATGGACTTTGAAACATGCATTGTTGTTAATGAAATCAGTAAATATGATCAGAATGAAGGGACAGTTTCTGAGGTGGTGGATATACCCTGTAGAGAGAATAATGGTGGTAGCACTGGAACACTAATTGTGGATCAGGATGTGATGGATTTTGAAGCAGAAATAGCTGCTAGTCAAATTTCAAAATTGAAGCCAACGAATGGAAGAATTGATCATAATACACAAATATCTGTAGAAGACCAAAGCATCTTAAGTGAAATGAAAGTAACAAGTATCGTGGTTCCTGAAACATCAGAAACACTTACTGGACATGGAGAGCAGCCACATGTAGACACAGAGTCTGATGAAACAGAAGTCTGCCAACTTACCAGTGTAGCTGGTTCTGTTCTTATTGAGGATGTTGCTACAGATAAAACTGAGCCTCATGAAGGAAAAGTTCTGAAGTGTACCATAAGAGCTAGTACTGTTGAGTGTGAGGCTGCTCCATCAGATGTAATAACTTGTAATAGAAATGTCCAAAAACATAGGAGCAGAGCAGATTCTGTCGAGTGTGAGAATGCTGAATCAGACGAAACTGAGGTGTGTGAAATAAGAGTTTGCAGATCTAGCAGCAAGTTCATTCCTGTTCAGCATGAGGATGTACAGTCCCTTGATACAGAAAATTGTGATGGAAAGGTCCATAAACCTACCAGTACTGCAGCGTCTGATCAGAAAGAGAACATTCCCTCAGGTGAATCTGAAACTTGTGAAAACAGAGTGTTCAAACCCAGCCGCAGGGCAGGTTCTGTTCAACCTGAGGATGTTCCTTCAGATGAAACTGAGATGCATGGAAGAAAAGTCCACAGACCTACCAGGAGAGCCAGTTCTGTTCAACCTGAGGATGTTCCTTCAGATGAAACTGAGATATGTGAAAGAAAAGTCCACAAACCTCCCAGGAGAGCCAGTTCTCTGCAACCTGAGGGCATTTCTTTGGATGGAACTGACATACATGGAAGAAAAGTCCACAGACCTAGCAGGAGAGCCAGCTCTCTTCAACCTGAGGATGTTCCTTCAGATGAAACTGAGATACGTGAAAGAAAAGTCCACAAACCTCCCAGGAGAGCCAGTTCTCTGCAACCTGAAGACATTCCTTCGGATGAAACTGAGATGCATGGAAGAAAAGTCCACAGACCTAGCAGGAGAGCCAGTTCTGTTCAACCTGAGGATGTTCCTTCAGATGAAACTGAGATACATGGAAAAAAAGTCTGCAAACCTCCCAGGAGAGCCAGTTCTCTGCAACCTGAGGACATTCCTTTGGATGAAACTGAGATGCATGGAAGAAAAGTCCACAGACCTAGCAGGAGAGCCAGTTCTGTTCAACCTGAGGATGTTCCTTCAGATGAAACTGAGATACGTGAAAGAAAAGTCTGCAAACCTCCCAGGAGAGCCAGTTCTCTGCAACCTGAGGACATTCCTTCAGATGAAACTGAGATGCATGGAAGAAAAGTCTGCAAACCTAGCAGGAGAGCCAGTTCTGTTCAACCTGAGGATGTTCCTTCAGATAAAACTGAGATATGTGAAAGAAAAGTCCACAAACCTACCAGGAGAGCCAGTTCTGTTCAACCTGAGGACATTCCTTCGGATGAAACTGAGATACATGGAAGAAAAGTCTGCAAACCTACCAAACGAGCCAGTTCTCTTCAACCTGAGGACATTCCTTCAGATGAAACTGAGGTATGTGAAAGAAAAGTCCACAAACCTACCAGGAGAGCCAGTTCTGTTCAACCTGAGGGCATTCCTTCGGGTGAAACTGAGATGCATGGAAGAAAAGTCTGCAAACCTACCAGGAGAGCCAGTTCTCTTCCACCTGAGGACATTCCTTCAGATGAAACTGAGATATGTGAAAGAAAAGTCCATAAACCTACCATGAGAGCCAGTTCTGTTCAACCTGAGGATGTTCTTTCAGGTGAAACTGAGATATGTGAAAGAAAAGTTTGTAAACCTACCATCATAGCTGGTTCTTTTCAACCTGAGAACATTCCTTCAGATGAAGCTGAGATATGTGACAGAAAAGTCTATAGGTCTAGTAGCAGGGCTAGTTCTGTTGGCCCTGAGAATGTACCATCAGATGAAACTGATGTATGTGAAAGAAAGGTTCACAGACCTAGTAGCAGAGCTACTTCTGTTAAACTTGAAGATGTGCAAGATGAAACTGAGGTGTGTGAAAGAAAAATTCATAAATCTGGCAGCAGAGCGGGTTCCAATGAGTGTGAGGTTGCTTCTCCAGATGAAACTGAGTCTTCGAAAAGAAAAGTCCACAAATCTAGGAGCAGATCAAGTTCTATTCAGCACGAAGATTTTCTGCCAGATGCAACTGAAACACAAGAAAGAAAAGTCCACAGACATAGTAACAGATCCAGTTCTGTTCAACATGCAGATGTTTCCTCAGTTGTAACTGAGATTTGTGAAAGAAAAGTCCACAAACCTAGCACCAGATCTAGTTCTGTTCAAGGTGATGATGTTGCCTCAGATGAAACTGTTGGTAATGAAAGGAAAGACTGCAAATCAAGCAGCAGGGCTGGTTCTCCATCTGATGAGATGAAATTTCATGCTGTAACAAAGTATGAAAATATCAACAAAGAAAACTTTCTTCAACAGGAGGATATTCCAACTGATAAGACAGAGTCTGGTGACAGAAATAGTAGCAAGAGTAGCAGCAGATCACATTCTGTTGAATGTAAACATGTTTCATCTACCGATCTAGAACTTTGTGATCTTAAGGTCTGCAAACCTAGCAGCAGAGAAGGTTCCATTGTGTGTGAGGATGATCCAGTTGAAAAAATAGACGAACGTGAAGAAACAGTCCATAAATCTAGCGACAGAGGAGGTTCTGTCGGGCAAAAGGTTATTTTTAGTGAGACAGAATCTGCTGGAAAAAGAGTTTGCAGATCTAAATGTAGAGCAAGTTCAGTGCAGAAGAATCATCTTGAGGTAATTGTGGAGGAAGAGCCTTGTAAAACTGAAGGTGACAAGACAGGCAGCAGTGAATGTAGAGATATTATTTTGTTAGATGATTCTGCGTTTAGTGAAAACAGACAGCCCAAAGCTTCATCCGTGAACAGTGATGCTAGCAGTGTGGTTGTGGGAGAGCACTCACACTCTGCAGGGCTCACAAAAAAGCGTGGTGCTAGAAGCAGACACTCTTCTGCCAGCAGTAGGTGTAGTTCTGTACCAGATGATGGAACAGATGTTGATGTGAAAATTTACTCAAACAAGAGCCATCTGCCAGGTTCCATTCAGCAGAATGTCCCTTCAGATGTTTTATTTGAGAGACCAGAAGAAAAGATTGGGATTACCGCTCTTCAAGAAACAGTAATTGGGAATAGAGCTGTCCCTGAGGTTGGTAATATTACAGGAGTGAGTGCTGAAAAATGTCATACACATTCAGGTGAAAAAGTTGTTGACAGTTTTGAAGGGAAAATAAAGAAGAAATGTAAGCAAGCAGAATCATCATCATGTAGTTTTGGTGCAACTACTTCCGCAGTTAAACGTTCAGATGTCGAAGACTCTGATGCAGGAACTGAAGGCTGTTCTGTAACAAAAAGCATCAGAGAGAGCAAAGATGTGACAGATAAAAGTCAGAAGAGTAGTGCAGATGGATATGTGTATGATACTGGAAGTGCTGAGCTGAATGTACCAGTACCACCTAGGAGTACTACACATGATGCAGACATACCTATGGAAACAGATGATAAAAAAGAAAAGACACAGCAGGCAATTTCTGTGTTTGGACCGAACAATCAAGGCATTTCCAGCTCCTCTGTACTGCCGCATGAAATGTTTAAGTTTGTAAGTGATGCAGCTGTACTGCCGTTAAGGAAAGCTCGCTCAGAGTCTGACTATGTTGTTCGAGCTGTTACAGAAGGCAGGAGGTTTACAAGATCATTGTTGGGAATTTCTGCTAGCACAACTACTGATGGTAATGCATCTGCTAAGAAGGCTCGAAGATCAGACATTGGTCAGGAAAGACCGGGACATTCTCTTGAGGCATTAGACTCGACTCCTGGGGATGGTTCTTATAGTGAAATGTCTTCAGGATCAAGTGTTAAGTGGAAAAGAAAAGCATACTCTACAAACAAAGGAGACAGTTCAAGCATGCAGCAGGTGATGGAGGAATACACCACAAACAGGCGGCTAACACGACATCAGCGTTCAGTGTTGGAGCGCAGTCTTGAGCTTACCTTGCAGCCAGACCCTCAGCTCAGGTGAGAAATTGCAAGAAGTTTCATGCTTTGCACGCATGCATGCACACTGTGTGTGTGTGTGTGTGTGTGTGTGTGTGTGTGTGTGTGGGGGGGGGAGAGAGAGAGAGAGAGAGAGAGAGAGAGAGAGAGAGAGAGAGAGAGAGAGA